>OOCG01000852.1_pt1 | contig 17576 bp, 6 predicted proteins | sample 1671521 | NCBI WGS metagenome assembly OOCG01 (sample SAMN06348165, study PRJEB24527) | human gut metagenome | biome: human gut; feature: ankylosing spondylitis patient; material: feces | host: Homo sapiens | place: China | collected 2015-10
TAATACCCACGAAGATCAAAAGGAGTGCCACTTAAAGCATATTGGTTCATAGGAACATCCCCAAACACATTCTTGGTCTGAGCAGTCCAAGCTATAACTTTTCTATTTCCTACCTTTTTATATTGGCGGTAGTCCACCTCCAAACGGTAGAAATTATTATCTCCTCCCAAGAATTTCTGATACATCAATCCACGAAAATCCAGATAAATACCTTTATAAGCATTAGCAGGAATATCCCGACTGTCGTAAGTCAACAAAAATCCTACTCCCGAATTGAAAGTAGAATATCCGCTGGCGGTACCTCCCAACCTTTTATAATCAGGCTGATTAATTAAATGTTTGGCAGGCTCGGACATTTTATCATAACTCAAGTCAATCTGAGGACCGGCAAAGAAATTACTTTTACCCAAACGGAATAAAAACCACGGATTAATCTGAAAACCGCTATAACGATATTCACTGGTAGAGTCACTGCGCTCATAATGCTTATTGGTGGTATACCCGACTCCATAAAAGTTCTCCAATGTATTCTTGTAAGTGAATTTTCCAAAAATACGGAATTTATCATTCTTGAAAAACAACTGAGGTTTCACCATCAGGTTCAACCCTCCCTCGAACATCACCGCAACGGCCATCGGCAATACAGAACGTTTTTGCAAGGTATCCGACGGATTCATACGAAATGTAACAAGAGCACTCCCTCCTATCAACGCACCAAAGTCCGGAGTATAACTCGGTCCTCCCAATATATTATAATGTATGTTGCGTTTGGCCACCTTCCGGCGTCTTAATTCCTTTTTTGAAAGTTGATGAGCAATGGTGTCCTCAGGATAACAACTCATGTCATTTCCTTGTGCCGCCACATTCCAAGAGCAAAACAGACACAGGAGCAAGCTAAGTAATATTATTTTCATAAATAGTCTATTGTCTGCAGAAAGTTCATTCTCAAAAAACTTTCCTTGATGAATAAGTTTTCAAAAATACAAAAGTCCTATCAATAAATAACAATACATTGAATTTGTTTTAATTTAGTTCAAAATTCTTCACTTACTTTATAATGTATAATGTGCCACGCTATACCCTCATTGTAATTGACACTATTCAATTTCCTGTATTCCTCTTTTCTTTCCCATCTTTAGCTTCCGCCATAATCTCAGTTCATTATGTGTTCAGAGTCAGTATTCCCTAATGAGAATGGCAAACTCCGCAGTCTTTTGCCGAAGTTTGCCATTCTGATTCTCTTCTTTGTATTTTCAATATAGCTATTATTATAAACTCTTGGGTCCCGATCCTGGTATCCATTTCCTTCAGGATTCAATTCTCCTCCAATACGAAGAAATAAGTTACAGATGGCATCAGAACTTAGAAAAATCCACTTCTTCCACACCGCTCAAGTCATGCAAAGTCACCTCTTCCGCACCATTCATTCCCACCACCACGGTATAAGGCGGATCGGTAGTATAAGTATGGCTGATGCCATCGGCGTACTCTTCCGACTTCCCGTCACCCCATTTGATGAGTCCGGTCAAGTCGCTTCCCCGGAACCTGGGAATGCTGAACATACGGTTGGAATGGACAATAGTGATACGTTTTAATGAACTCAATCCTGCCTGCACCACCTCCACCTGCTGTTTTGCCTGTCCGCCTATGATAGTGATAATAGCCGAGCGTGATGCCTCTTCGGGATTGGCTTCCACGACAAAGCTCAATGGATAAGCCGTCAGTCCTCTTCCTTTCAACGCTTTCCTTATCCATGTTTCCGAACATTCCACATCGAAAGTCTCTACATTGGTATTCAGTTCAAATCCCAAGACTCCTCCTTTTTGAGGCATGTCGTATTCTTCCCGTGCCACAAGAACCGCATCTTTCTGCACCTGCACGATATTCACCTTTTCCCTGATTCCTTGCAGTTCGTTGACGAAGTATATTTCTGCCGTTCGTGCGTCATATCCCTCGTTGGGCAAAACGGTGATGCGACGCGAATAAGAAGAAAGTGCCTTGGTCTTGACTTCCGTCAACCAATCCACATCGGGCAGCACCATTTCATAATCCACATTGCTACGCAACTCTATGACAATCTCTCCACCACCGCTGGACACCGTATATTCTTCCTTGGAAAGCAACAATAAGCTGCCTCCCTCCTGATAGACCGTGACCGTGCTCTTCAACGCACCGCTGCTGAAGACAATCCGCCCCTGACGGTTCTTGCCTTCTTCATTGGGAGATATGTCGAACTTCACCTCCGAAGTGGTGAGCGCGCGAGGAGCACCAGTACGAGCCGATACAATCCACCCGGCAGCCTCTTCTTCCACCTCGTATTCAAACGTCACATTAGCCTTTACCTCTACCGTTATTTCTCCTCCTTTGGTGGCAACCTCTATCTTGTCAGCTGTCACCGTCAAGGCATCGTTCTGTTTTTGCGTCACAGTAATCTTCTTCTGTACCGTTCCAACCCTTAAAATCAGAGTCGCATTCCGTTCATTGTAATCCTCATTCTTTTCGGCACTTACGGTCACAGTAGCGTTGCCGGCTTTGCCCGAAGCAGGCGACACGATGCACCACGGTTGGTCACTGGTTGCAGTCCAATCCGCTGATGCCTTAAAACCGACCGCAACCGTTCCTCCTTCCGCCACAATGACCGGCGGAATTTCAGTATCCAGCGTAATGGAGGGGGCAACCGGCTTTTCCGATTCGTCAGAACTACTGTCCGAACAAGCCACAAGCAACATGAGCGCCCACAAGACGAGAAGTATATTATATCGTGAAGTTTTCATACGAATATTCTTTATGGTATTTATGAATCATTAATCTTATTACCTCTATTGCACAGGAGCTCCCACCTTGAACTTCAATTCCTTGGTCATGTCATGCAGTTGCAAACGCAGCAGGTAGGTGCCGGCAGACAGTTTCCCGGTGTCAATGCTCACCTGCCGTTCCTGCACCTCGCACATCCGGCTGAAATCGCTGCCATCGGCACCAAACACTTGCACCACGGTTTCGGCAGGCACTTGCAGTGTCAGCAATCGGGTCCGGTTGTTATAGGTCAGTGAGGTCTCCTTTTCCAAACTTACCTCCTCACTCAGGATAAAATCCCACACACAGCCGTCTTCCTCGTTTCCTTTAACCCACTCTATCTTTTTTGTCTGCGTATGAGTCCAATAAGCCCTGATACGGTCGCCGGAAGTAATGGGTCGGGTGATAGTCACCTGTACTCCGGGCAACATATAGCCGGAACCGGAAGGTAATTGACTCGCCATTAAAGAATAAAGATCTTCTTTTATATTTCCATTCTTATCGACATGAGCCAAACTGATTTTACCCGTAAAAGGAAGACTACCATAATAGCCAAGGAAACCGATATCCAGCGAGAAAGGCTTATTGACTTCAAACACCTTTTCCGAAGAAGTGATTCCCCGGTAATTCTTACCATCCGTATAACACATGAAACGAAAATCTTCCACGCCTATACCTCCTTCATCCTTCTTCAATCCGATAAGTGCCGATTGATATTCATTATAGTGGCCGCCGGAAGCGCCTGCTCCCTGTTCAACGGGGTCGAGAGCCGACAAGAGATAGTAGCCGTTTCCCCAGCCGCTCCATCCCCAGTTCACCCGGAAATAGTTTTCAGTGTCATAACCGTCGAGCACAAAGGCATGAGCGCCTTCACTGCTGCCGCCGGTATAAATGACCGGACGCCTTTCATCCAGTTCGCCTTTCATTATCCGCATCCACTCGGCAAAGGAATAATTACTGCGCACTATGTAACGTCCGTCCTTGTCATATCCCATGTAAGTCTGTAGTCCTTTCACTACATCGGTCACATAAGCGCCTGTACCTTCCCCCCCTATCGGGCCAAAATCAGACGAAATCATGAGTGCACAGTCGCGCATCAGAGTGGCTACGGCATTTCCGGCAGTCGAAGAAAAAGATTGCGCGTAGCTGAGCGGCATATTGTCCCAGTCATAGGCATGTCCTAAAGACTGTGCAGCAATATATCTCTGGTGAGTCCTCGTAGTGTAAGCCGGCAAAGTGCCACTACCCGCCTTGGGCCACTGATGATATCGCATGACAATAGCAGTAGCGGTGGCAGTGCAACCGGTATAGGTCTCCTTGCCGGCAATGTGCGGGCACAGCCAATTGTAAGGATTGGCCTGATCCCATTTAGCCGTCTCCAATTCTACCACCGCTTGTCCGGCACGGACCGTCGTCCAGCGTTGAGCCAGACTGTTGCTTTGCGTCGAACCATACGTCGGAGCACGACGTTTCTCCGCTATCTCTTCACTGATTCCCTGCAACCACAACTTCAGGTTGACAGGCAAATCGGTCTGTGGGAAACTACTGTCGAACGAATAGCCCAACACAGGCATCACCGCATCATCGCCCGCCACAATGACGAAGCCCTCGCTGTCGGTACAGCCGAACACATAATAGGCAGGAGCCTCTCCCACTGCCCGGGCAGACACGGCTTCATCCGTAACAAGCAACCGCAAAGAAGAAAAGGCGGAACGCTGCGGATGTCCCTCCTTGAAAAAGGTAATAGCCAACTCTTGAGCCTTCTCTACCGGAATATTGTCTGCCCACAAGAAAGTAGGCAGCAAACTGAATAAAAACAACAGCAAGTGTCTCATAGAACTAAAATATAAGGCAATGAATACTAAGGCTTACCAATTACTCTCCAACAGAAAAAACCAAGAAAAAGAATAGTCGGCAATCCCGATTACAAATATAAAGAAATCTATTATCTTTTGTGAATTATCGCATTTATTTATGCTCTATCATCAAGAAAAAATATTTGCGAGACACTTCATCAGGATGGAACGATATCAAGAATCCTCCTTCGTTCTGCAAACTTTTGGATGCATTTACATGCTTTTTATTTCTTATCGTTTCCATCTTGATTAATTAATACTTAAATTTGCCTCGCTAAAAAGACCTAAAACAAATCTAATATGAGAATAAATGTATTTTGTATCCTCATTTTCTGTTGTGTTTTCTTTTGCTATGAAAATCATATTCACTTTAAGCACATTAATGTAAAAGACGGTTTGTCGCAAATCACCGTCCTTTCCATTTATCAGGATGAAGTAGGAACATTGTGGTTTGGTTCCAGCGAAGGACTGAACAGATACAATGGCGACAAGATAGATATCTATCGTCCTTCGCAAAACGACAACGGCCTTACCCACAATGAAATCAGCGCCATTTGCGGAGACAAGAGCGGAAGCATCTATATCCGATCCATCTATGATTTGATAAAGTTCGATATAGAAAAAGAAAAGTTTACCTGCATCCTTCCAAATGCAGCCCATACCATGTATTGCTATAAAGATACATTATGGCTCGGGTATCGGAACGAATTGCAATACTATCTGAAAAGTGACGGAAAAATACACCACGCTGCTACCTTGGACAATAAATTCAGTATTGGAAACTCTCTAATTATAGACAAGGATTACATCTGGATGGGACATAAGCAAGGTGTTTCATTAATATCCCGTAAAGATTATAAAACAATCAAGACCATCACGGGCATCTCTCATGTTTCTTCCATCTACAGAGACAGCCGAGGAAATATATGGGCCGGCACTGTGCAGGATGGTCTATACCGTATCAGTCCGCAGGAAGAAATAACACATTACACCGATAGCAACCGTTTATCCAATAATCAGATAAGAACAGTTCAGGAGGATAACAACGGACATATTTGGGTGGGAACTTTCAATGGTCTGAACCATTATAACCCAAATTCCGATACATGGTCCGCCCATCTGCATCAAGATAATATAGACTACGGACTCAGCCATAACTCTATCAACTGCTTATATAAAGACCAGCAAGGAACAATCTGGATAGGAACTTATTTCGGTGGAGTAAATTACTTTAATCCTGATACCAACACGTGTCGGTTTTATGGTTCGGGAGCAACAGGAAACCATTTCCTGAGTTTTCCTTTTGTCGGCAAGATGTTAGAAGACAGGACGGGGAACCTTTGGATATGTACGGAAGGAGGAGGATTGAATCTGTTCAACCGAACTACCCGGACCTTTGAGAAATTCTCTTATCATGCCAATGGACTGCCCGGAACAGCTCATAATAATATGAAATGTATCTATTATGCCAAGGAAAGAAACAAACTATACATAGGTACGCATACAGGCGGTCTCGCCGTCTTCGACATTACCCGGAAACAGTTCCGTACGCTAATTCCTTCTCAAAACAACCCGACTTCACAAGCCGGAAATATCGTCAACGAAATACAACCTTATAAAGACAAGCTTATTATACTGACGCAAGCCGGTGTCTACCTTTTCAATCCCGAGCAAGAGACATTCTCCCCCCTCACCCACAATGAGGACATCAATAAGCTTCTCTTCCGTCCCTATCAATTCGAAACCTTTCTTATTGACAGCAAAGAAAGATTATGGCTGGCCGATTCAAAAGGAGGACTTCTGTGTATCCACATGACGGACAACAGCCTCCATCGCTATTATACCAATGCGCAAGACTCTTCTTCCATCGGCAAATTCAGGATAGTGGATATCATGGAAAACAGCAAAGGCGAGATATACTTTGGTACCATCGGCTCAGGCTTATTCAAATATATCCCCGACAATGATTCCTTCTGTCAATATGGATTAGGCAATAATGCGCTGCCTAGCGATTATTGCTACTATATCTGTGAATCTCCCATTTACCGCCATCTACTGATTCTACACAGCAAAGGATTCTCCCTCTTCGATCCCGAAACCGGTAAAAGCAAGCATACATACAATTTATTTCAAATGGGATATTGCCAGGGGTCAAGCATTTATTTCGCACAAAATGGAGAAACCTTTATCGGCGGAGTAAACGGCATGCTTTCTTTTTTCGAAGAACAACTCTACCACAGCAACAATAATTATCATATCTATTTTGATCAGTTGTGGGTGCATAACACACGCGTACTGCCCGATGATGAAACCGGAATCCTCTCGCAAACACTCTCGCAAGTAAAAGAAATCAAGCTTTCACACGACCAGAACAATCTAATCTTCGAGTTTTGTTCCTCCAATTATACGTTGAACGAAGACATCATTTATGAATACAAATTAGAAGGCTTTTCCGACCATTGGATTCCTACCCATTCACAGTCTATTTCCTACACCAATCTCAGTCCGGGCATGTATCGTTTAACCGTTCGCGAACATCAAGGTACGCACAGTATCAGCCTCAACATCTACATCGCTCCTCCATTCTATGCCACTTACTGGGCATTTATGATATATATATTGTGTGTGATTGGTATCATGTACCTCATCATTTATATCAAAACCAAACAAACCCAACTTCAGACCTCACTCCAATTCGAGCGCAAAGAAAAAGAACGTACAGAAGAGCTAAATCAGGTCAAACTGAGATTCTTCACCAACATTTCACATGAGTTCCGCACCCCTCTCACACTGATTATCGGACAGATTGAAGTGTTATTGCAGTCAAACAAGCTTGCTCCCACCATCTATAATCGTATATTGCATATCTATAAGAACGCGTGGCACATGAGAGATCTCATTTCAGAACTTTTAGACTTCCGCAAACAGGAACAAGGCTACCTGAAACTGAAAATTGAACATAAGGATATCGTCCCTTTTATAAAGGAAATATATATGTCCTTTTATGAATATGCCGCCACCCAGCAAATCAATTACCGGTTTGAATGCCCGGAACAGGAACTCAAACTATGGTTTGACCCGGTACAACTGCAAAAAGTCATATTCAATCTGATTTCAAACGCCTTTAAATATACCCCAAAAGGAGGTAAAATCAATGTGAGCATCAGCAGTACAAACACACAGGCTCATATAAGTATAAAGGATAATGGTTCCGGCATTCCGCAAGAAGCAGTCAACAAAATATTCGAGCGTTTCTACCAACTGGAGAATGGTGCCAACAAATTCACGCTCGGCACAGGAATCGGACTAGCACTTTCCAAAGGAATCATCGACCTGCATCATGGAAACATCCATGTAAAAAGCGAACCTGAACAAGGAAGCGAATTCATTATTGACCTGCTAAAAGGAAATTCCCATTTTTCACCCGAAGACATTGCGCATACCCGCCTGACCACGGATGACAGCAGAGATATCAACAAGCCGCTCGACCTGACAGAAATGCCTGTTGAAGAAGTCCTTCCCGTTGTACCGGATACAGACAGTGGAAAACCTGTGCTCCTCATAGTGGAAGATAATAAAGAAATGCTGGATTTGCTGAAGAGCATATTCGAATCCATGTATGAAGTACACATTGCCCAAAACGGCAAGGAAGGATTACAAATGGCATATCAGGTACATCCCAGCCTCATTATCAGCGATGTGATGATGCCGGAAATGTCGGGTAAGGAATTATGCTACAAAATAAAAAACAGTATCGAACTATCTTATATCCCCGTCATATTGCTCACAGCACAGGTATCTGAACAATATACAATAGAAGGATATATGTTCGGTGCAGACGATTATATCACCAAGCCCTTTAATGTGAAAATTCTCATAGCACGCTGCAGTAACCTTATTAAGACTCGGCAACAAATGCTGGAACGGCTTAAACAGCCTATTGCCAACAAACAAGAAGCCCCGGACACCATTAACATAAACGACCGACAACTATTGGAAAAAGCGACACAAATAATTAAAGAGAATTTTGAAAACCCGGAGTTTGACATGAATCTTCTCGCCTCTGAGCTTGGAATGGGACGCAGCAAACTATATACGAAATTAAAAGAAATAACCGGACTGACTCCCAACGAGTTTACTCTCAAGTTAAAACTGGAAGAAGCCATGCATTTATTAAACAATGCACCTCATCTCAATGTGACGGAAATTTCCTACCAGCTCGGATTCTCTTCGGCCAGATACTTCAGCAAATGTTTCAAAACATTCTATGGTATTGCTCCTTTGAATGTACGTAAGAATGCTAATCCATCCGCAAAAGAGGAGTAGAAGACAATAGGGGAGAAAATAAATAGGGGTGTATCAAGACGTTCTAATGCTGTCGTTTAGCCCGTAGGGGCGAGGTTCGCTCGCCCGAAAACAGCTTGCTTTGTGTATTCGGGCAGGCAAACCCTCCCCCTACAGTTGACAATTTAATAGACCGTTTTAGTTTTGACACACCCCAAACCTAACCGTAATCCAACCTTTTACCTCAACAATTAAGATATTTGTTTAATCCCATCCCGGATTCTGTGTTATCTCTTTGTTCTTACCAATCACATTAACAGGTATAGGATGATAATAATGCTTATTTTCATCAAACGAGCGATTTTCCCAGTCGGTGCCGGCAAACACATCAATATAATGTTTTCCGTTCAATTCAAACAGCTTCACACGTTCAGGATCAGCCTTGCCTTCTGACGGATTAAAACGAGGATTATCAAAATCTGACGGTTCAAAACGCATACCCAGTACACGATTTGCCAAACGCTTGCCCCATTTCCAACGCATCAAATCCTGATAGCGAGTATCTTCAAAACACAGTTCAACACGACGTTCACGACGAATTTCAATAATAAGGGAAGACAAACCTTCAGCCGCATATTTCGGGTCCATTACAGGATTCAGGGTCAAGTGAGGCATTCCGGCACGATCACGAATCACATTGACAGTCCGGTCTAAATCAGACTGTGTAATTGTTCCCAATTCAGCTTTTGCCTCTGCCAAATTCAATAAGACTTCAGCATAGCGCAACAATGGAGCGTCATGTGTCTCGTTACCATAACCTTTCATATCTTGCTCGGCAATATAATACTTAATAACATGATAACCTGTAGCCGATTCCCAACCTGTCATTCCCGCTACCCGAGGGAAGATAAACTTGTCTTTATTGTACAGAATTTCTTTTGAGTGACGAGGATCAAGTACAATCTGAGTCAAACGCGGGTCACGGTTATCCAAAACATTCTCATACTCATCATCATTAAAAGTCTCACTCAAAGCAACAGGTTTAGCACTTCCATCCGGTTCGATGCAAAGGAAGTCGTCTACAAAATCCTTTGTAGCACCATTACCCGAAGCAACCAAATAACCGCACAAACGATGTCCCAACAAACCGGCTACATACTTTCTAAACAGAATCACTTCTTTATTATCAGTCAAATCATCACTGGTAAATAAAGTGGCATAGTCTCTATCCGGATTCCCGGTATTATAGATTTCATATTTCTTCATTGCCATCAACGCTTCAGATGCTTTCACAGCTTCCTGCAAGAAGTTTTCATAATCACCCAGTCCATGGTATTTTCTATAAGTACCTTCGTAAAGGCAAATACGTGATTTTAATGCCAATGCTGCACCTTTTGTCACACGTACCCCTTTATTACCCCAGTCTTCCGGCAAATAGTCGCAAGCCTTATTGATATCTTCCAGAACATGGTCCATCACTTCCTTGCGGGGAGTACGCGGCCCATACAGTTCTTCAGAATCCGTAGTCAAAGGAGTAGTGATATAAGGGACATCACCATACATCTGCACTTTATCCAAATAGAACCATGCACGAAAGAAATAAGCCTCACCTGCATACTTGTTTCTGATATTTTCTGCTATTCCCACTTTCTCATAATTAGCAAAGAAAGTATTGATGCGGCGCAGCAAAGTCCAATACCACCCTCCGGCAGTCGGGTCATTGGGAACCGTCTCTTTTCCGGCTGCAATCTTTGTATACGAAGTATGGTTTGAGTTACTCTTCGAAACATAGTTATCAGTCTGTACATCCTTCCAGAAATAATCCGCATAACTACTATTCCATGCACCCAGGGTATGTCCTACCATAAAACGGTAATAACTGTCATTTCCGGCTTCATTGTAAATACCGTTATTATAGACTTCAAGGTCACTTTCGGTCTTCCAATAGCTATTGTCATTCAAGTCGTGTGTCGGATTTCTATCCAAAAAGGAGTCATTACAAGAAACACACATCAATGATACAGCCGCTAAAGCTGCTATATTTAATATTATTTTTTTCATCTTGTCTACTAAATTTAGAATGTTACGTTTAACCCGAATGAATAAGTACGCTGGAACGGATATACCATAGTACCATTCTTACCTGCTGCTTCAGGGTCGTAAGCTCCCTTCACATTGGTGAATTCAAACAAGTTCTCAGCACTGAAATAAACACCTGCCTTTGCAACGTGCAGGAAGCTCAACCATGATTTCGGGAAGTCATATCCTACTGTCAGATTCTTCAGACGACAGTAAGAAGCATCCTGCAAATACTTGGTCTGCTTTTGTTGGTTCTTTGTTTCGCGTGCAATAGGACGTGCAAAATATGCATCACGATTATCTTCAGACCATGAGTCCGTAACAAACCATTTCTGAGTATTATAATACTGTGTTGCCACCGGCCAGAAAGGTTGTGAACTCGGCCAGAAATCACGTTTGCCGATACCCTGGAAGAAGACATTCAAATATACATTCTTATAAGACATATTAGCAGTGATACCGTATTGGTAACGCGGAGTAGTGTTACCGATTACTTTCAAGTCACCATGGTCGTCTAATGTATTCGAGCCGTTGTTTATCTTCTTATTTCCATCCAGATCTTTATACATGATATCACCGGGAGCCCAGTTAGCACCTAACTTAGACTGGTCTGCATGGTTTTGCACATCAGTGTCCGACTGATAGAAACCTTCTGTTTCATATCCCCATATTTCACCAATCTTCTGACCTACATAATAGTCACTTAATGTTCCACTCGGATTTTCATATTTAGTAATTTCAGCCTGTGAATCCGAAAGGATAAAGCCTAAATCATAAGAGAAGTCATTGCCAATACGGTCATTCCATTTAACGGATACTTCCCAACCGCGAGTGCGTAGCTCCGCTTTGTTGGCAGGAGGAGCTGTTGTTCCCAATACTTCAGGATATTCCACTTTAACAAGCATATCCGATGTTGTTCTCTGATACCAGTCAAAAGAGAAGTCCAAACGTTGGTTCAACATTGTAAAATCAAGACCAATATTAAAGGTAGAAGCTTTTTCCCAAGTCAAGTCGCTGGATACCAAGCCTGCCGGATTGATATACAAAGATTTCTCACCGTCTACAAACAGCCAGTTTCCTGCTGTACCCGAAGCCATAAAGGGAATATACGGATAATATTTAGTGTTACCCGACCAACTGCTAGCTGTCAACAACTGATTACCCAAGATACCGTATGAAGCACGTACCTTCAAGTTATCCAACCAAGAACGGGTAGATTCCATGAAAGCTTCTTCCGAAACACGCCATGCTCCCGAGAATGAAGGCAGGAATACAAAACGATTATCGGACGGGAAGCGGGAAGTTCCGTCATAACGGCCGTTCACTTCAAATAGATAACGGTTATTATAGATATAATTCAAACGGAAGAAACCGCCGCGTAATGCCCATTCATAACCGCTTTCACTAACAGTTTGCATACCGGTACCCAAGCTCATTGAAGGTAAATCCTGAGATATAAGGTTCTGACGGGTAGCAGTAGTTGTATTATACTTAGTCAATTCCTGATTGAAACCTAACATGGCTTTTACATAATGCTTTTCTGCAAAAGTGTGTTCGTAGTCTGTATAAGCATTGAAAGAATAATAATCTTTATTACCGTTCACCCACGAATAACTGTTGTTATTGGTATTACCTTCCGTCTCAACAAAAGCATTGGTAATCATATCCACTTTTTTACGATGTTCGGCACTGCGGCTGTAATTCAGGTTATAAGTAAAATCCACACGTGCATGCCAATCTTTCGTAAAAGTAAAATCCGCACTACCTGTCAACCAGATATCATGTACTTTCTTCTTGTCACGACCTCCTTGTTCCAGCAAAGAAATAGGATTCTGGTCATCGAAATATTTACCGGCATATTGGTCAAGTTCCGGATAACGTGCATCACCTCCCCACGGACGAGCCATACGTGTCGGAGTTGAAAATACCATCTGCTGCCAAACATCATCTTTATATTTATGAGGCTTATCGGTAGTAGTATAGTTATACAATACTTTAGCCCCCAGCTTCATCCATGGAGTCGTTTGATTATCTACAGACAAACGAGTATTCAAACGCTGATAGCTGTCTTCCCCCACTTTATACATCCCAGATTGATTTACATAACCTACAGAAGTATAAAATTTAGTCTTTTCATTACCTCCCGAAATATTTATATTATGGCGATGAGAAGGAGTATATTTCTTCAGCATTAAATCGGTCCAATCAGAATGACCATAATAATACATAGTACCGTTCAGCACTTCATATTCAGGATTATTAGCCGGATCATTAGCATAATTCTTCATTTTTTCCACTGTATCCGGATTATACATCACATCCAAATTAGCATTTGTCATTGCCCGATTTACAAATTCGGCATGTTCCCAACTTGTGTCGACCATCTCCGGCAATACAGTCGGTTTAGAGAATGCCACGTTACCGGAATAAGATACAGTAGTCTTCATATCCGAACCTGCATTTTTCGTAGTTACCAAAATAACACCATAAGCAGCACGTACACCATAGATGGCAGATGCAGCCGCATCCTTCAAGACCGTAACGTTGGCAATATCATTCGGATTAATCATGTCAAGATCCATTTCCACACCATCAACCAATACCAATGGGCTGCCACCATTTATAGAAGTAGTACCACGCACATTCAGTGTTGCTCCGGTACCCGGCTCACCACTACTCGGCGTAATCTGCAAGTTAGGTATAGTCCCCTGCAATGCACTGGTAGACGAAGTGATGGGACGTGATTGCAAAACTTTTGCATCAACAGTTCCCACAGAACCTGTCAAATTCACTTTCTTTTGCGAACCATACCCCACAACCACTACTTCATCCAAAGCCTGGCTGTCTTCTTTCAATTTGATAGTAAAGCTAGTTTGATTTCCAACTTTAATCTCCATACTCTGATAACCGATATAAGAGATTTGCAGAATAGCTCCTTCAGGTACATTGCTCAGGGTAAACTTTCCTTCAAAATCGGTTATCGTACCGTTTGTCGTACCTTTTACCATCACATTTGCACCGATAATAGACTCTTGTGAATCCATCACCACACCGGTAATAGTCTTACCTTGTTGCACAACAATGGCCACTGATGCCACATCCGATTTAGCCGGCAGCAAAGATGTCTTCGCTGCATCCGGACTTGCAAATACACTCACATTTGCCAACAGCATTGATGTAGTGCACATGAAGAATCCTTTCTTTCGTAAAAGCAAAGAAATCCGTTTCGATGTTTTTTTCATAATAATAGTTTAAAATTCGTTAGTAGTAAACTGTTTAACAGTACAAAAATAGGGTATGCCCTTCACTAGAGCATACCCTTTTTTTGAGTTCTTTGTACATAAATTAACCGAACGGACTATTTTATACATAACTATGGACGCGAAGGATACATTATCAGCCGGACACTACCGCTTTGCAACGGTTTCTTCAGACGAATACCGATACGCGTATAAGCAGGAGAGTTCACTTCAACAGTCTCCGAATCAAATTCTACCACACCCGGGGCTTCAATATCCACCGTCATTTTTTCTCCTCCCAGCACCAACTCCAAACGATTATTTCCTATCATCTTCCAGTCGGCACGAGTAGTAATAGCTGTTTCAAAAGAAATTCCTGACACTGCTTCAAAACGGTCTTCAATCACGAACGTTCCTTCTCCGGCACGATTATAAGTAAAGGTACGTATCAGCTTTTCCAGTTCAGGTACCGCAGTAGCATAAGCAGATGTATAATCAATCTGAAAGATATCTGTGCCGCCAGTCAGTTCTTTCTTCAACACCACTCCCTGAGCCTTCTTGCCCGACACCTGAGATTGTCCGTTGATAAAGGGAACGGGATGACCAAATGAATTTTTAATAGGATATTTATAAGCATTTCCACTGAAATAGTCACCGGGATAAGAGAAAGGTCCACCCATATCGCCTGCCATCGTCTGACTACCCATCACTACTGCATAAGAACCCACATCATTATGATTATGGTTTTCCGCGTTATGCCCTCCCTTTACAGATACGCCCAAACGACAAGTCGAACCGGTAGCAGGGCGGCTAATAATAATGCCTGCTTCATCATAACAAGAATGAAGTTCATCAGCCTCGGCCTTCAATACCTCTTGTATTTCGGGAGTCATTTCCACTTTCCAAGCCTGATGGGGGAACATGCCGATGGTGTGCAATGAAAGATTATCCATACCGGGTATTTCATATTTTTCTTCATAAGGAGCTGTACCCAACACATTATCACAATAGTTTGTAATAAACCAAGAAGGTGAAACACCTGCACGACAGTCGGCGTAGGCAGGGCAAACCTGATTCATGATCTGAATCTTCTTTCCATATTGTGCAATACGGGCAAACTTAGGAGTACGGAAGAAATCAATCTTCCCTTTCGTAGCACGACAAATTTCTTCACGCAACAAGATAAACGAGCAAAAACCATAATTATAATATCCTACCCCCTCACTGCAATATCCGTCATCACTATATCCCTTCATTCCATATACATAATACTTCTCAGCAGCAGCCACAAAGTAAGCACGCTCTTCCTTGTCCTGCAACAAAGCAAGTGCAGCTCCTGTCACGCCGGCCAAGCACACCGAGTTCCAGTTATTCGTGACAGTAAACCAATAAAAAGGTTTTGTTTCTTCCAAACAACGGTAGATAGGGCGGAACACCTTCTCACGGAAAGCACACATCGCCAAAGCTTTCGTTTCGGCCGGCAAGCGGTCATCCAATAAATAAATACATTGCGCCAATGTATTTCCGGCAGTAGCAACAACCAAATCCACATAATAATCAGTTCCATGATAGTTATGCAAGTTACGGTCATGTGCAGGAATTGACCAAGGCTTCTGGTGACAGAGCTCTTCCACCCCTTCACAAATCGCCGGAATAAACCGTCGCTTATTTTCCAAACATTCCGCCAATACCAATCGCCACAAATATTGATAACGGGCATTCATCATGTTCTCTCCCGGCAGACGAATCTCGGTCTTATTAAGATGCAAATAAAGCGAATCTACAAAAGGCGGCATTCCGTCCTTCAGGCTGGTATGAGCCTCTTCAATTAATTTTCGAGCTTCAGGAGTATTCTTCATTTTATCCCAATAAGTACGATCTTTATAAGTTACTCCGATACCTTCCGGTTTTTCCGGTAACATGTCGGCTATCTCACGAATACGTTCTGCCGAAATATTATTTCCATGTATCTCGTCTTTTGCCATCCGGTAAACCTCTGTCCCTGCCAGCAAAAATGCACCCGGGCCATACACCTCTGTCATTTCACGGGTTACTTTTTTGGGGTCAGCACCAATAGGCTGCACATAGCCCAATTTACCATCTTCCTCTACTGCCCCTACCAAAGCTTTCCAGCCCTTTTCCACTATGGGAAGGAATTCTTCTTTCGACAACAATCCTTCGTTGATGCCGTATGCCAAAGCATAGACAAAGAAACCGGAACAACTGGTTTCCGGAGAAGAATAAGAATGAGGGTCCAGCATACTGGCTCTCCAAAAGCCGTCAGACTGTTGCAAGGTGGCTACACGAGTAGCCAGTTCCACAAACAGGTTCTCATAAAAAGTTCTGTATTTATTTCCCGCAGGAAGTTCACGAAGAATTTCGACCAGTCCACCCAATACCCATCCGTTTCCTCTCCCCCAAAACACCTTCTCACCATTGGCCTCTTTTTGAGTAAAGTAACGATGGTCTCTATAAAACAAACGGGCATCCTTATCATAAAGGAACTCATAAGTCTCTTTATACTCCTTATCCATAAAACGGAGAAATTTCTTATCACCGGTAATGTTATACAAACGGGCATAAACCGGCGGAGCCATAAATAATGCATCGCACCATGTCCATTTTTCTAAAGTGGAAGCATCACCATAATCCAATAAGAAAGATCCTTTAGAAGGATGCTCCATCACCCATTCAGTACGGGCCTTCGTAGGAATCAGCATCTCTTCTTTTCCATATTTACGATAAAGATCCAAATATGTTTGTGCAACACAGATATCATCTGCATGATACATCCGTTTATCCACTTGCCAATAATTGCGTGCCCCCAAGCGCCGCAACCACTTAAAATAAAAATCATCCTGATTTTCCTGCTCCGCCACGGATGCCCATTTAGACAAGCCCAGATAAAACGTAGCATTTACCCAATTCAACGGATCATAGGTAACTTCTTTCATGTGGGCAATTTGCCAGTCGGCAACACGCCTCATTGTTTGTCTTACTTCATGTTTTGAAAAAGAATTTTGTGCATAAGAGCAACATACCACCCAGCACAAAGACAACAAAAATGCTATTCGTTTATTCATAATAATATTTATAGTTTTTTTATTGCTACAAAATTAAAGCTTCAGGTATTCTTTATGTAGCAATATTGTCCTGAGTATATACATTTATAGTACTCAAATAGCATTTTCAGCCCTTCCAAGTCGGGAACTCAGTATAAACACAAAAAAGCCTCCGAATCATTTGACTGACTCGGAGGCTTTCATCAAAAACGGCGGCTACCTACTCTCCCACTGTTACGCAGTACCATCGGCGTGACAAGGCT
>OOCG01000877.1_pt1 | contig 17132 bp, 16 predicted proteins | sample 1671521 | NCBI WGS metagenome assembly OOCG01 (sample SAMN06348165, study PRJEB24527) | human gut metagenome | biome: human gut; feature: ankylosing spondylitis patient; material: feces | host: Homo sapiens | place: China | collected 2015-10
GATTCCCCGCAGGAGGCTCATGCTCCTGCGGGGAATTGTGCTATACAGACAAACCCAGTAAAGGAGTATGTTGCAATGAACCGTGATACCATCTGCGTGCAGGGCGGCTACACCCCCGGCAACGGCGAACCCCGCCAGATCCCCATCATCCAGTCCACTACGTTCAAGTACGCTACCAGCGAGGACATGGGCAAGCTGTTCGACCTCGAGGCCGACGGCTACTTCTACTCCCGCCTGCAGAACCCCACCTGCGATATGGTGGCGAAAAAGATCTGCGAGCTGGAAGGCGGCACCGCCGCCATGCTGACGTCCAGCGGTCAGGCGGCCAACTTCTTTGCGCTGTTCAATCTCTGCGAGGCAGGCGACCACATCGTGGCGTCCAGCACCATCTACGGCGGCACCTTCAATCTCATCTCCGTCACCATGAAGAAGATGGGTATTACCGCCACCTTCGTGGACCCGCTGTGCAGCGAGGAAGAGCTGGATGCCGCCTTCCAGCCCAACACCAAGGTCGTGTTTGGTGAGACCATCGCCAACCCTGCCCTCACCGTGCTGGACATCGAAAAGTTCGCCAAGGCCGCACACGCCCACGGCGTACCGCTCATCGTGGACAACACGTTCCCCACGCCGGTCAACTGCCGCCCCTTCGAGTGGGGCGCTGACATCGTGACCCACTCCACCACCAAGTACATGGATGGCCATGGCGCTGTGCTGGGCGGTGCCATCGTGGACGGCGGCAAGTTCGACTGGATGGCCCACGCCGACAAGTTCCCCGGCCTGTGTACCCCTGATGAGAGCTATCATGGCATCACCTACGCGGAGCGCTTCGGCAAAGAGGGCGCTTTCATCACCAAGGCCACCGCACAGCTCATGCGCGACTTCGGCTCGATGCAGTCCCCCATGAACGCCTATATGCTGAACCTCGGCCTTGAGAGCCTCCACGTCCGGATGCAGCGCCACTGCGCCAACGGCATGGCCGTTGCAAAGTTCCTTGAGGCTCACCCGAAAGTGGCTTACGTCAACTACTGCGGCCTCGAGTCCAGCCCCTACCATGCACTGGCTGAGAAGTATCTGCCGAACGGCAGCTGCGGCGTCGTCTCCTTCGGCCTGGCCGGCGGCCGCGAAGCCGCCAGCACCTTTATGAAGGAGCTGAAGCTTGCCGCCATTGAGACCCACGTTGCCGATGCCCGCACCTGCTGCCTGAACCCGGCTTCCAGCACCCATCGCCAGATGAACGACGAGCAGCTGGCCGCTGCCGGTGTGCCTGCTGAGCTGGTGCGGATGAGCTGCGGCCTCGAGAGCAGCGAAGACCTCATCGCCGATATTGCACAGGCGCTGGATCAGATTTAAGAAACACGGTCAGCGCCATCTGCCGGTTTCGGCCCCTTCCCGTGAAAAAGCGTCTCCGGATGCAGATAAAAACTTCCCGCTAAAACCGTCAAAAGGAGCAACTACGCTATGCCGCTGATCATCCCCAAGACTCTTCCCGCCTACGATGCCCTCTACGAGGAAAACGTCTTCGTCATGCACCGGGAACGGGCGCTCTCCCAGCACATCCGTCCGCTGGAGATCCTCATCCTGAACCTCATGCCGACCAAGATCGCCACCGAGACCCAGATCGCCCGCCTGCTGGCCAATACGCCCATTCAGGTCCACATGACCCTGTTGCAGACGGCCAGCCATGCGGCGACCCATGTCTCTGCGGCCCACCTCGAGGCGTTTTATAAGACCTTTGACGAGGTGAAGAACAACCGCTACGACGGCATGATCATCACCGGTGCGCCTGTGGAGAAGATCGACTTTGAACAGGTGGATTACTGGCAGGAGCTGTGCGAGATCATGGATTTCAGTGAGACGAACGTCTACTCCACCCTTCATGTCTGCTGGGGCGCACAGGCGGGACTTTATTACCACTACGGCATCCGCAAGCAGCTTCTCGACCAGAAGATGTTCGGCGTCTTCGAGCATAAAGTCACCCGTCCCTCGAACCCGCTGGTGCGCGGCTTCGATGAGGTGTTCTACGCCCCTCACAGCCGCCACACCGGCATCAGCCGGGAAGACGTGCTGAACTGCAAGGCTCTGCGCATCCTCGCCGAGAGCGACGAGGCCGGCCCCTTCCTGATGAGCACCGAGAATGGACGGCAGATCTTCGTCACCGGCCACCCGGAGTACGACAAGTACACGCTGGACGCCGAGTACAAGCGGGATGTCGGCAAGGGCCTGCCCATCGCGGTGCCAAAGAACTATTACCCCAACGACGACCCCGAGCAACCGCCTCTCTTCCGCTGGCGTGCTCACGCACACCTGCTGTATGAGAACTGGCTGAACTACTACGTCTACCAGAATACGCCCTACGACCTGGGCGCGATCAGCAAGGTGGAGCACGAGGAAGAATAAGATCAGCCCTCTCCGTCTGGTGAGGAGGGGGCATTTTTGCAAGGAGAATACTTATGGGAATCGAAGCAAAATGGAAGAGCCGGGGCATCCGGGTGGGCAAACTGCCCTGCGGGCCGCTGGACAAGATAAGCGATGTGCCGGGCGTGACGGTGGGCCACTGCACACTGGCGGACGGCGAGGTCCAGACCGGCGTGACCGCGCTGCTGCCCCATCAGGGCGATATTTTCCACGATAAAGTGATGGCGGCCAGCCATGTCATCAACGGCTTCGGCAAGACCACCGGCCTTGTCCAGATCGACGAGCTGGGGACGCTGGAAACGCCCATCCTCTTCACCAATACCCTCAGCGTAGGTACTGTGGAGACAGCGCTGGTGAAGTATATGCTGGATAAGAACCCCGACATCTGCGAGACTACCGGCAGCGTCAACCCGGTGGTCTGCGAGTGCAACGACAGCGGCCTCAACGACATCCGGGGCCTCCACGTCACAGAAGAAAACGTGCGGGCCGCGCTGGCCGACTGCCGCGCCGATTTCGCCGAGGGCGCTGTGGGCGCGGGCCGGGGAATGCGCTGCCACGGCCTGAAGGGCGGCATTGGCTCGGCCTCCCGTGTGGTGGAGCTGGACGGAAAACAGTACACCATCGGTGCGCTGGTGCTCTCCAACCACGCCGTCTTCGATGACCTCGTAGTGGCAGGCACCCCCATCCAGAGCCTGCTGGACGCCCACATCCCGCCCCACGAGGACAAGGGCTCCATCATCACGGTGCTGGCGACGGACATCCCCTTGAGTGAGCGCCAGCTGCGGCGGCTCTGCCACCGGGCGCTGGTGGGCCTGTCCCGCACCGGCTCTTTCTGCGGAAACGGCTCCGGCGAGATCGTCATTGCCTTCACCACCGCCAACCGGGTGCCGCACTACTCCGAAAAGGCCATCCTGCCGATGGGGATGCTCCACGACGACGCCATCAATCCGCTGTTCCGGGCGGTGGCCGAGTGCGTGGAGGAAAGTGTGCTGAGCAGTCTGCTCCATGCCGAGACGGTCACAGGCTATCATGACCGGACGGTCAGATGTCTGAGTGATCTGCTGAAATAAAATCGAAGCCGCGGGATGCGCAATGCATCCTGCGGCTTTTGTGATTGCAGATTGTCGAAACCTGTGTTATACTGATTTTGCTGCTTTGGCGGCAAGGCACTGCACATACGGCAGGCGGTTGGCTTACACTTCCCGAAAGGGGGTGAGGCAATGCGGATTACTTTCCATATTGGTGAGTTTACTATCACCATTATCGTGAAAAAACGCTGAACCGCCACCTCGGCAAAGGCGACGGTTCAATTTTTGAGCCATAGTTCTTGAATGAGGCTGACCGCTTGTCGCAGTGCCTTTTCTATTTTTAGTATAGTTTGTTTTACGCGAATTGTCAAGCACGGAGAAGTTATTTCCGCCGTGTTTTTTTCTTCCGCACGCTGTAGCCGAAGGTCCCCAGCTTTTTGCCCAGAGCCAGATATTCGCCGTGGCTGTAGACGATGAGTTTGGCCTTGTCGAGGCAGAGCTTACCGTTCTCGTCCAGCAGGCTCTCGTCCACGTCGCAGGCCACTACTTCGGCGAGAAAGAGGTCGTGGCTGCCCAGCGGGATGACCTGCGTGACCCTGCACTCGAGGTTGACGGGGCTTTCTTCGAGGATGGGGCAGTCTGTCAGCACCGAGCCGGGGGCAGAATGGAGTTTGCAGGCCGCGAATTTATCGAAGTCCCGGCCGCTCTTGACGCCGCACCAGTCCACCGACTTCACCAGGGCCTCGGTGGGCAGGTTGATGGCAAACTGGCCGCTCTCTTTGATGAGGTGGTGGCTGTATCGCTCGGGGCGGATGCTGATGGATACCATGCTGGGCTGGGTGCAGATGGTGCCGGTCCAGCCGATGGTGATGAGGTTGGGCTTGTCCAGCCCGCCGCAGGAGACCAGCACCGGCGGCTCCGGGTTCAGGAGGGTGCTGCCTTTCCAGCTCTGTTTGCTCATCCGTGATACTTCCTTTCGTAGGGAGCCCATGTGCGCTCGCTGATGATGTAGCGGGGGCGGGCCTTGGTCTCCATATAGATCTTGCCGACGTATTCGCCGATGACGCCCAGACACACCAGCTGGACGCCGCCCATGAAGCAGACGATGCAGATGGTGGAGGCCCAGCCCGCCACGGCACTGCCCAGAACAGCCTGCACGATGGCCCAGATGACGCCGATGAAGCTGATGAGGCTGACCGCGATGCCTGCGCCGGTGATAAGGCGGATGGGCTTGTTCGACAGGCTGGTGATGCCGTCGAAGGCGAGGGCCAGCATCTTGCTGAGGGGATAGTGGCTCTCGCCGGCCAGACGCTCGTGGCGCTCGTAGTAGACGGTGTCGCTGGGGTAGCCCACCAGCGGCACCATGCCCCGCAGGAAGATGTTCACCTCGCGGTAGTCGGCGAAGCTTTCCAGCACCCGGGTGCTGATGAGCCGGTAGTCGGCGTGGTTGAAGACGATGTCTGCGCCCAGCGCGTTCATCACATGGTAGAAGCCCTCGGCGGTGAACCGCTTGAAGAAGGTGTCGGTGTCCCGGCGGCTGCGCACGCCGTAGACTACCTCGGCACCGTCGAGATACTTTTTGACCATCTCGTCCATGGCGTTGATGTCGTCCTGACCGTCGCAGTCGATGGAGATGGTGATGTCGCAGCTGCCGCTGTGGAGCGCCTCCATCAGCCCGGCCAGCACGGCGTTCTGGTGGCCGCGGTTCCGGCTCTGGGAGATGCCGATGAAGTGCTCATCCTCAGAGGCGAACTTCTGGATGAGGGACCAGGTGGCGTCGCGGGAGCCGTCGTTGACGAAGAGCACCCGGCTCTTCTCGCTGATAAGGCCCGCTGCGGCGAGGTCGTTTATCTTTTTCAGGAACATGGGGGCCGTGATGGGCAGCACCTGTTCTTCGTTGTAGCAGGGAATGACGATCCATAAAATCGGTTTGGACATGATGAAGTTCTCCTTCTATATAAGGCTCTCCCAAAGGGAGAGGCTGTTACAGCACCATGTGCCGCAGCGCGTCCGGTTCCAGCAGCTTGAAGCTGCTCTTATAGGTCTCGAGCAGGCCGTCCCGCTGCATCAGGCTCAGCTCCCGGGAGAGGGCGCTGCGGTCGCAGTTGAGGTAGTCGGCCAGCTGGATGCGGGAGTAGGGGATGGTGAAGGTGAGGCTGTGATGCACCTCGGCCTCACTGAGCAGGTAGGCGCACACCTTGGCCCGCAGGCTCTTGAGCAGCAGCAGGTCTACCCGGCGGGAGAGCAGGAAGTATTTGTCGCTGATGGTGCGCACAAGGTTCTGCAGCACCCGCTGGCGGGCCGGGTCGGCCCCGGGCAGCAGAAGCTTCTCGTAAGGCACCAGCAGCACCTCGCAGGGGGCCGAGGCCACCACCGTCACCGGGCTGAAAAGGCTCGAGCCGCCCAGCACGTCGCCGAACACACCGCCCGGCCCCATCTGGCTGATGGGCAGACGCACCCCGCTGGCGGCGGAATGATAGGCCTCGATGGCACCGGAGAGCACCACGCCCACCCGGCGGTTCGGCTGTCCGGCCAGCACGAGGGTCTCGCCCCGGCTGTAGGTGCGCAATACGGCTCCCACTTCGCCCAGCAGGACCCGGAGCGCTTCGGCTTCCAGCCCGGCGAACAGAGAGGTGGATTGTAACAGCGGAAGATAATTTTCCATACCCATTCCGTGAGGTTTTCCCCGGGCCCTCACCGCCCTTCTGCGATTCCGTTGCGTGTGCAACGGTATTTTTTCTCTTATTATAGTAAACTTGAGGGCGTAAAGCAAATGGTTTTGCAAATTTTTTGCGGGAAAATTTCTCCCAATGAAAGTGAGGAGCTGAATCCTATGAAAAAACTGACATCTCTGCTGCTGTCGCTGGTGCTGATGGTCAGCGTCCTGGCCTGCGGCGCATCGGCCAAGACGAGCAAAAAAGTGCGCATCGCCGGCCTGAAAGGCCCCACCACCATGGGCCTCGTCAACCTGCTGAGCATGGAGGAGGACGGCACGGCTTCCCTCGACTATGACCTGCAGCTCTACGGCGCTGCCGATGAGATCGTGCCGAAGCTCATCAAGGGCGAACTCGACATGGCCGCTATCCCGGCCAACCTCGCCGCGACCCTCTACCAGAAGACGAACGGCGGCATCCAGGTCATGGCCGTCAACACGCTGGGCGTCCTCTACGTCGTGGAGAAGGGCGATACCGTCCACAGCTTCGCCGACCTCAGGGGCCGCACCATCCTTTCCACCGGCAAAGGCACGACCCCCGAGTACGTCCTGCGCTATCTGCTCAAGAAGAACGGCCTCGACCCCGACAAGGACGTGAAGATCGAATACTACAGCGAGGCTTCTGAGGTCACGGCCCAGATGGCCGCTGCCAGGAAGGATGCCATCGCCGTCCTGCCTCAGCCCTATGTCACCGCTGCCCAGATGAAGGACAGCGGCCTCCGCGTCGTCCTCGACCTGACCAGGGAATGGAACAGGGTCTGTGACACCCAGCTCATCACCGGCGTCACCGTGGTGCGCACCGAGTACGCAAAGCAGAACCCCGATGTCATCGCAGCTTTCCTGACCGACTACCAGAAGAGCGTCAAGGCTGCCAACGAGGACATCGACGGCACCGCTGCCCTCTGTGAGGAAGTCGGCGTGGTGGCCAAGGCTGCCATCGCCAAGAAGGCCCTGCCCAAGTGCAACATCGTTTACCGCAACGGTCAGGAGATGAAGAAAGACATCTCTGCCTACCTGCAGGTGCTCTACGATGCCTCTCCCGCCGCCGTGGGCGGCAAGCTGCCAGACGATAACTTCTACTACACCGAGCCGTCCGTCCTGCGCAAGGTCATGGCGGCGATCCGCAATTCTGCAAAGTAAGCTTTGAAACAAGGAAAACTGCCGCACAGCCGTGCGGCAGTTTTTCTTACATCAGAAGGCCCGCGCCGATGCCGATGAGGGCCGGCAGCAGCCAGCCAAAGCCGAGGCTGCTCAGGGGCAGAGCGTTCATCAAGGTGGAGAGGGGGCCGAAGGGCAGGGCGGCAGGGATGCTCTGGATGGCCGTGAAGAGGATGCTCAGCCGCCAGACCGATGTCCGCTGGAACCGTCCGGGCAGGAACTCCACCACGATGAGGATGATGGCGATGGGGTAGATGGCGTTCAGCACCGGGACGGAAAGGCTCAGGATGCCCGCTAGGCCGATGTTCGCCAGCAGCATGCTCATCAGCGCGAAGAAGGCTGCAATGGCGGGGTAGGGCAGCCGGGGCAGAAGCTCGTGGAAGTATTCGCCTACGCTGGCGATGAGGCCGACACAGGTGTTGAAGCAGGCGATGACGAAGATGGCGGCCAGAAGCACCTGTCCCACCCGGCCAAACAGGCCGTCGGCCAGTGCCGTCAGGACGGCGGCACCGGTGTCGCTGCCGGGGAAGGCAGCCCCCGAGATGCCGCCGATGTGGGTCAGCATGGCGTAGACCACCAGCAGCATCCCGCCCGCGATGAACCCGGCCCGGATGGTGCCGCGCCGGACGGCGGACTCCTCCGTGATGCCCACCGCCTGAAGGTTCAGCGCGATGACCGCGCCGAAGTTGAGCGCTGCCAGCGCGTCCATGGTCTGATAGCCGTCCAGCACGCCCTGTGCGGCGGGGAGGGCGGCGTAAGCCTCGGCAGGCGTGCCGTAGCCGGGCGCGGCCGGGCGGAGGATGCAGCCCGCGAACAGCACCACGATGAGCACCAGCAGGGCAGGGCAGAGGATGCGGCCCAGCCGCTGGGTCAGCTTTTCGGGCTTGAGGGCCACGAAGTACGCCGCAGCAAAGAACACGAGGGAGTAGAGGAACTGTCCCGGTGTGCTCCGCCCCACCAGCGGCGTCAGCATCTCAAACGAGGTGCTGGCCGTGCGGGGGATCGCGAGACAGGGACCGATGGACAGATAGACCAGCACAGCGAACACCTGTGCGAAGCGGGGATGGACCCGCCCGGCCAGCGCAGGCAGACCGCCCGCCCGGGCCACTGCTGCCACGCCCGCGATGGGCAGGCCGATGGCGCTGACGGCAAAGCCTACAAAAGCGAGCCAGAGCGCCGTCCCGGCCTGTGCGCCGAGGAAGGGCGGGAAGATGAGGTTGCCTGCCCCGAAGAACATCGAGAACAGGGTGAACCCCACCAGAAGGAGCTTTTTGCCCCGGAGGGCCTGAGCGGAATCGTGCATGGTCATCTCTCCCAGCTGTGCGCGGAGGCACGTAGAATAAGGATTACTTTATTCCAGTGTAGTGTTTTATGACCTTCATGTCAAGAGAAGAAAAGATGAAGGATTGTATTCTCATACATGATGTGATATTCTGAAAGCGAGAAAACGAACAGGAGCAAAGAAATACATGGATAAAACAAAAAAACGCCGCATTCAAATTATGGCGGCGTCGGTGTTCTGGCTGGGCGTCTGGCAGGCGGCAGCTGCGGCCATCGGGCAGGAAGTCTTTCTTGTCTCGCCGGTGCAGGCCATCGGTACGCTGGTGGAGCTGCTGCCGCAGGCCGAGTTTTGGCAGCGCATCGGTTTCAGCGCCGGGCGCATCCTGTTGGGCTTCGGGCTGGGCGTTCTGTCCAGCGCGGTGCTGGCGGTAGCCGCCGAAAAGTGGGAATGGGTAGACGCCCTTCTCGCCCCCGTGATGCAGCTGGTCAAGGCCACTCCGGTGGCCAGCTTCATCATTCTGGCGCTGGTGTGGGTCAGCGGCTCGTCGCTGTCCGTCCTCATCAGCTTTCTGATGGTGCTACCCGTCCTCTACAGCGCAGTGCGCACCGGCATCGGGAGTGCTGACCGCCAGCTTCTCGAAATGGCGCAGGTGTTCCGTCTGCCTCTGGGGCGGCGTCTGCGGGCGGTCTGGCTCCCGGCGGTGCTGCCTGCGTTCCGGCAGGGATGCAGCGTGGCGCTGGGCATCTGCTGGAAGAGCGGCGTAGCAGCAGAGGTCATCGGCCTGCCCGACGGCAGCATCGGCGACGCGCTTTACCGGGCAAAAATTACCCTTTCCACCGGGGAGCTGTTTGCCTGGACCTTCGTCATCATCCTGTTGAGCGCCGTATTTGAAAAGCTGTTCCTCGCTCTGCTGGATAAAGCGGTAGCGGCGGTTCTGGGCGAAGAGGGGGCTGAAAAATGAGTGAAACCAACAACAAACTGGAAATAAAGAATCTGTCTAAACGATTCGGAGAGAAAATTCTCTTCGAAAACCTCTCGCTTACTGTGGACGGCCCGGCGGTGCTCTGGGCGCCAAGCGGCTGGGGCAAGACGACCCTGCTCCGCATTCTGATGGGGCTGGAAGTACCCACCTCCGGCAGCGTGGAGGGCGTGGGGCGTGTGGGCGCGGTCTTTCAGGAAGACAGGCTCTGCCCCCAGCTGACCGCCGAAGAGAATGTGGCGCTGGTGCTGACCGCAGAACAGTACAAGGCCAAAACACAATACAAAGAGCAGATACGAGATGACATTATACAATTAGGATTGGATGACGAGGCCCTTGCCCTGCCTGCCCGGAAGCTCTCCGGCGGACAGAAGCGCCGCACGGCCTTGCTGCGCGCTCTCTGGGCCGAGAGCGACACGCTTCTGTTGGATGAGCCCTTCACCGGCATGGACCCCGCCGTCATGAAAAAAGCCGCAGCCATGCTCAAGGCACGCAGCGGCAGAAAGCCCACCCTGCTGGCGACCCATGATAAAGAAGCCATCCGGGAGCTGGGGTGGAAAGTAATCGAACTGGGCTGAAACGAAAGGAGCCTGACCATGGAGAAAAAGACGAGCTGCCTGCTCTGCGTTCTTACCGCGCTGCTTCTCGCTGTGCTCTATCTCTGGGCGGCCCTCCGCCCGGGCGTCTGGCTGCGGGATGCCTTTTTGTACCGGCAGGCCGACGGCAGCTTTTCGGGCAGGGATGCGTATGCCGCCTACACCATGCAGATCGCCCAGACAGGAAACAGTGCGGAGGTGGAGTTCACAGTGGACGGAGAGACGCGGCACTATCGGCTCGAATCGAAAGCCGAGGGCATGAGCGACCCGGGCGTAAAAATTGAGCAGGACGGAGTGGTCATTTTTACCGGGACCGCGCTGGGCGACCCCGGCGACGCCATCCTGTGGCGGGATGACGATGGGGGCCTTGCCGACGAGGTGAACGTCATCGTCAACGGCGAATACCAGAGATCCGACCTCTGGCCCAGCTGTAACTGGCTCTATAATGTGGCCGTCGGCGGGCGGCGGGAGACCCGGGGCAGCGTGGCGTTCCTGCTGCCGATCGGGGCGCTGGTGGTGCTCCTTGTGCTGGATGTCCGGTTCCCGCTGCTGTTCTGGAACCTCCGCCACGGGCTGGAAGTGTACGGCGGTGAGCCCACCGACTGGTATTACGCGATGCAGAGGGTGAGCCGTATTGCCAGCATCATCGGTGTTTTTGTGCTGGCGGCGATGAGCTTTGCTGTTCACTGAGGCTCACAGCAGCTCGGCAAGGATGCTGTTCTGTATGATGAGCCCGGCAGGCGTGAGGGCGAGGGTGTGGCCGTCAAAGTTGGCGTAGCCGCTCTTCACGCAGTTTTGCACAAAGGCCAGCTGCGCGGTGGAAAACTCCCTGCCATAGCGTTTTTTGTATTCGTCGAGGCTCAGACCTTTGCGCAGACGCAGCTGCAAGATGAGATAATCCTCCGCACCGCAGCCGCCGTCCATGACGGGCGCGGCCTCGTCCCGCAGAAAGGCTTCGGTGTCGGCGGGGTAGTAGAACCGCTTGCCGCCCATGCAGGAGTGGGCCGCAGGGCCGATGCCCAGATAGTCGCCGCAGTCCCAGTAGATGAGATTGTGCTTTCCCTCATAGCCCGGGCGGGCGAAGTTGGAGATCTCATATTGCCGGTAGCCATGATGTTCCAGCTGCTCGACGGCATAGAGGTAGAAATCTGCCGCCTCGTCGGAGGTGGGCAGACCTTCGGGCGGCGTCCGGCCAAAGGCGGAGTCGGGCTCGATTTTCAAGAGGTAGGCGGAAATGTGGGTCGCGCCGCCATCCTCGATAAGCTCCAACGTCTCGTCGAACTCGGCCTGCGTATAATGGGGCAGGGCCAGCATGATGTCGCCGCTGATGTTCTCGAACCCGGCCCGGCGTGCGGCGGCGAAAGCGGCCCGCGCCTGCTTTGCCGTGTGGGGGCGGCCCAGCGTCTTGAGCTGACTGTCCCGGGCCGACTGGACGCCGAAGGAAATGCGGTTGACGCCCGCCTCCCGGAAAGCTCGGAGGGAATCCTCCGTTACGGTCTCAGGGTTGGCTTCCAGCGTGATCTCGGCCCCGGGCAGGGGCTGTGCGGCGGCGATGAGCCGGGCGGCGTCTGCCGGGTCCAGCAGACTGGGCGTTCCGCCGCCGAAATAAAGGGTGTCCGGCCGCAGGGGCGCGTCTGGCGCAAACCGGGAGAGTTCCCGAAGCAAAGCGTCCACATAGGCCCGGGGGACGCCGCGCTGGCCGGGGGCAGAGTAAAAATCACAGTACCGGCATTTGGAAAAACAGTAAGGAATATGCAGATAAAGTCCGAGGGACATCAAATATCACAGCCTTTTTCATGAAACGTTCATTTCTATGCAGTATACTATATTTTGTAGACCGGGGCAAGGCCGAGGCCGATGCCCTGATTTTGAATGGAGGATTCCTTATGGATTACAACAACTATGACCGCGGCTATGCGGAGCCTTCGATGAGCGCATCGGACTATATGACCCGCACCTACCGCTGGATGGCCGGCGGCCTGCTCGTCACCTTCGCAATGGCCTATATCACGGCGACCACGTCCCTTATCTATCTGGTCAATTCGCTTTACTTCCTGCTCACCATCGGTGAGCTGGCGCTGGTGTTCATGCTCAGCGCCCGGGTGCAGAAGATGTCCATCGACGGAGCAAGAGCCGCGTTCTTCGGATACGCCATCCTGAACGGCATGGTCCTGAGCTACTACTTCCTGATGTTCTCGGTAGGCACGCTGGTCATGGCTTTCCTCGCCACGGCGGTCTACTTCGGCCTTATGGCCGTGTACGGCACCACCACCCATAAGGACCTCACCGGCTGGGGCCCCCGCCTCATGATGGCTCTGGTGGCCATGATCGTCACCAGCCTCGTGGGTGCGCTCTTCGGCTTTGGCTTCGGTGCCTCGGTGCTCTACTGCGGCATCGGTCTGGTGGTGTTCATGCTGCTCACCGCCTACGATACCCAGAAGCTCCGCCAGATCTACGCCTACTATGCAGGCGACGCCGAGCTGGCCGAGAAGGCTTCCATCTACGGCGCACTGACCCTGTATCTGGATTTCATCAACATCTTCCTCTACGTCGTCCGCCTGCTGGGCATGAACAGCCGCAGCCGCAATAACTAAATAGGACTTTGGGCCCCGGTCATCCGGGGCCTTTTTGCGTCTTTATGAATAAACCCCGCTCCATCGCTCCAAACTACCACCAAAGAAACGATTCCGTACACAAAGATGGATTGGAGTAACGAACGATGGAGCAATTCAGAAAGTTTTTGCGGGACAAAGCCTTTGCGCTGGTGCTCACCGCCTGCCTGCTGGCGGCGGCAGCGGCCGGAGTGTGGGCTGTGCGCACCGTGCGCAATGAGCTGAAGAAGGATCTGGACGCGGTGCGAAGCCCGTCCAGCACCGCCCCCGGCATCGACGAGGGCATCAACACATCGCCCGGCGTTGCCGGAGAGGAGGAAGCCGAATGGCAGCAGCAGAACGCACCCGCAGCAAACAGTGTGGCCAATGTGCCAAAAGCCGACAGCTCGTCCGGTGGGGCTGCGTCCTCTTCTGGTGCGCGGTCTGGGTCTGGTTCGGTGCGCGAACCCTCCGCGCTGCAAACCGAGTCCTCGCCTGCCAGCAGTTCGGCTGCGCCTGCCTCCACGCAGCCTGTCTCGGGGCGCGTCTTAAACAGCTACAGCGGCGATGAGCTGGTCTACAGCAAGACGCTGGGCGACTGGCGCACCCATAACGGTGTGGACTACGCCGCCGACAAGGGCGCGGAAGTGACCGCCCCGGCGGCAGGCAAGGTGGTGGAGACCGGCACGGACGACAAGTGGGGGCCTGTGGTCGCCATCGAAGACGCTTCCGGCAGGGTCTGGCGGGTCTGCGGCACGACGGACGCCAGGGTGAAGAAGGGTGACACCGTCTCGGCCGGGCAGACCATCGGCAAGGTGGGCAGCGTGAGCTGTGAGTGTGCCGAGGAGAGCCACATCCACTTGGAGGTCATGGAGGGCGAAAAGTATCTCGACCCCATCAAGGCCATGAAATAAGCAAAATTTTCCGGGCAGGTGCAGCAGAACGCTGTACCTGCTTTTTTCACATTGCTTTTGGCGGTCGATTCTGGTATGATAAACTAGAATAAGTATGAAGACAGAAGAAAAAGCGGAGGAAACGAAACATGAAGGTCTTAGTGGTAGGCGGCGGTGCTGCCGGCCTGATGGCGGCAGGCGCGGCCCTGCGGCAGGGGCATGAGGTGACGGTGCTGGAACATATGGAAAAGCCGGCTCAGAAAATTCTTGTCACCGGCAAAGGCCGCTGCAATGTGACCAACGACTGCACCGCAGAGGAATTTCTGAACCATGTGCGGACGAACCCCCGCTTTCTGTTCTCGTCGCTGGGGGCTTTCCCGCCGGCCAAGACGATGGAACTGTTTGAGTCTCTTGGTGTGGAGCTGAAAGTGGAGCGCGGACGCCGGGTGTTCCCGGTGTCAGATAAGGCCGAAGAGATCCGGCAGGCTCTTCTGCGGTACGCAGACGGAGCGGACATCGTCCACGACGGGGCAAAAAAGCTGCTGCTGGAACCGCTGGCCCAGCCGGAAGAAGCGCCTGCTGCGCCGGAAAATCCGCGCCACCCGAAAAAGAAAAAGCCCGGCCCGGCCTATCGCTGCGTGGGTGTGCGGGGAACTTCGGGCCGGGAGTACAAGGCGGACGCCGTGCTGGTGGCAACGGGCGGCCTGAGCTACCCCACCACCGGCTCCACCGGCGACGGCTACAAGCTGGCCCGGCAGGCGGGCCACACCCTCGTGGAGCCTGTCCCCAGCCTTGTCAGCCTCGTGAGCCATGACGCCGACTGCAAGAAGATGATGGGCCTCGCCCTCAAGAACGTGACCCTCACTCTTCACGAGGACGGCAAAGCCATCTTCGAGGAGCAGGGCGAGATGCTGTTCACCCACTTCGGCATCAGCGGGCCGCTGACCCTCAGCGCGTCGAGCCATCTGGGCGACATGAAAAAGCACAAGTACGAAGCTTTTATTGATTTGAAGCCTGCCCTCAGTGAGGAACAGCTTTATGACCGCATCACCCGGGACTTTGCCCTTCTGGCGAACCACGCGGCGCAGGGCGCACTGGTGAAGCTGCTGCCGTCCAGTATGCAGCCGGTCATGGTGGCCCGCTGGGGCATCGACCCGGCCACCAGGGCAAACCAGATCACCCGGGAGCAGAAGCGGGAACTGGTACAGCTGATGAAGCACTGGCGGGTGACTATCGACGCCCGGGGCGATTTGGCCCACGCAGTCATCACGTCGGGCGGCGTGTCGGTGCGGGAGGTAGATCCCAAGACCATGCAGAGCAAAAAGGCCCTCGGCCTCTACTTTGCAGGCGAGGTGCTGGATGTGGACGCCTATACTGGCGGCTACAATCTGCAAATCGCATTCTGCACGGCACAGAGTTTTGCAAATCATCTGGAATGACCTCTCAGTCTGCTTGGCAGACAGCTCCCCTCGGCAGGGCAGCAGCAACGACTGCCGCCAGCCGTGACGGAGAGGTTTAAGCGGCTGGAAATTTCAGATTCATATAGAAGGAGATATAAAAATGATTTCTGTTGCGATCGACGGGCCTGCGGGCGCAGGCAAATCTACGCTGGCGCGGCGTCTGGCTGCGGACTTCGGCTACATTTATGTGGACACCGGTGCGATGTTTCGCACCATCGGCCTTTACGCCCTCCGCGCGGGCAAAGACCCGAAGGACAACGAGGCGGTCAATGCCCTGCTGCCCAATATCACCCTCGAGTTTGCTTTTATCGAGGGCGAACAGCATATCTATCTGAATGGCGAGGACGTCAGCACGGCCATCCGCACCGAAGAGGTGGGAATGGCGGCTTCTGCCGTGGGTGCAAATCCGGCGGTGCGCGCCTTCCTGCTGGAGATGCAGCGGGACATGGCCAGGACGCAGAACATCCTGATGGATGGCCGTGACATCGGCACCGTGGTGCTGCCCAATGCGACTGTGAAGATCTTCCTCACCGCCAGCCCGGAGGCCCGCGCCACCCGCCGCTGGAAGGAGTACCAGCAGAAGGGCATCGACACCCCCTACGAAGATGTGCTGGCCGACGTCAAGCAGCGCGACTATCAGGACACCCACCGCGCCGCAGCTCCTCTCAAGCAGGCAGACGATGCCGTGCTGCTGGACACTTCGGAGCTGAACTTCGAGCAGAGCTTTGAGGCCATGAAGAAAATGATCACGGAGAAGGTCGGATGATACTATATTATATTCTGGTCCCGCTGGCATGGCTGGTGTTCCACATCGGCTTCCGCGTCCGGTGTGAGGGCAGGGAGAACTTGAAAAAAATCGGCACGAAGGGCTGCATCATTGCCCCCAACCACATTTCCGCCATCGACCCGGTGTTCGTCGTCATCACCCGGTTCTGGGGCCAGCGGATGACCGTGTTTGCCAAGAAAGAGCTGTTCGAGATAAACCCATTCCTGTCGTGGTTCTTCCGGTGCGCCGGTGCAGTCTGTGTCCGCGGTACGAAAGAAGAGGTCGGCGTCATCGACGACACCGTGAAAAAGTGTCAGGAGGGCGGTACTCTGCTGCTCTTCCCGGAGGGGACGCGGGAGCAGGAGAATAAGTTCCTTCCCCTCAAGAGCGGCCTCTTCGTCATCGCGGCGGCAGCAAATGTGGACGTCGTGCCTTGCCGTATCTACTACGACACCCCTGATGGTAAGATGAAGCTGTTCTGCAAGGTGCGTGTCATCTTCGGCGAGCCCATGCCCGCTGCACAGTTTGCAATGGAAGGCCGCCGCGACATAAAGAAGCTACGGGAGAATAAACAGGCCGTTCTGGATGCGTGGAGTAAATTGTAAGGCGGCTTGCCCTCTCCGTCATCGCGCAGCGATGACGGAGAGGTTGAATCTAGGAGAGTACAATGGAAATCAGACTTGCAAAGACTGCGGGTTTCTGCTTCGGCGTGGACCGCGCGGTCAAGCTGACCTACGGTCTGCTGGATGAGGGCCGCAAGGTGGCCACCCTCGGCCCCCTCATCCACAACCCCCAGACCGTAGAAGACCTCGAGCGCCGGGGCGCACTGGTAGCAGACACCCCCGCTGATGTCCCTGCAGGCTACGAGGTGGTCATCCGCAGCCACGGCGTCCCACGCAGCATTTACGATGAGCTGGACGCCCGGGGCTGTACCTATCACGACGCCACCTGCCCCTTCGTGAAGAAGATACAGAAAGTCGCTTCCGAGGCCGAAGCCGCCGGTGCGACACTCGTGGTGGCCGGTGACGTGTCCCATCCGGAGGTGCAGGGCATCGTCGGACATACCCGGGGAGAGGTATTCATTTTCAGCGATCTGGCCCAGTTGAAGGCGTGGAAAGGGCCTTCTGACCCCCAAAAGCCCATTTTTGCAGTTGCACAGACCACATTTCAGGTAACAAAATGGCAAGAAAGTTCGGAGTTTCTCAAAAAAGCCTATACAAACGCCCGAATTTTTGATACAATATGTAATGC
>OOCG01000892.1_pt1 | contig 16833 bp, 7 predicted proteins | sample 1671521 | NCBI WGS metagenome assembly OOCG01 (sample SAMN06348165, study PRJEB24527) | human gut metagenome | biome: human gut; feature: ankylosing spondylitis patient; material: feces | host: Homo sapiens | place: China | collected 2015-10
TTGCATGTGTTAAGCCTGTAGCTAGCGTTCATCCTGAGCCAGGATCAAACTCTCCATTGTAAAATATCATTTTTACTCTGCCTGTTCCGAAGAACGAGCGAAGCGTTTGTTGTCTGTACTTAGGACGAATATCCTCTTTCGTTTATTGAAGCTTAGTAAACCTGATTTGTCAATTTCTTGACGGTTCGTTTCTTTTACCCAGTCAACTTCCTTATTTCTAAGAAGTTAACCGCTTCTTGTACTACTTGTCTGTTTATGTAAAATCTTTCAAAGAACTCTTTCTTCGTAAGTTAGGCTGCGCTCAACAATTGAAATAAATTTCATTGTATTCGACTTGCACTAACTTTCTTTTGTTGCTAAGAGGAATGCTTGATTTCTCAAAAGCGAGTGCAAAAGTACTAACTATTTTCCATTCCACCAAATATTTTGAGAAAAAAGTTTCAAAAATAGTAAGATTTTAACATTTGATTACATATCGAGATATAATTAATGCAAGTGCACATTATAATATACATACGCACTCCTGCACCTGCACACTGGTACACGTACACAGGCATAAACATAATATGATTGGAAATTTGAAAAGCGAAACGAGAAAAAACCGTCACCCTTCACCCTATCAATATAAATATCTGGCATACAGACAGTTATAGACAAAACAACTAAAAACCACCCTTCACGACCCTTCACCTCCCTTCACCTCCCATCACCTCTATCTAAAAATCACATTTACCCTAAAAACCTACTATGAAGGCTAAAACTGGTCGTCTATTAAGACCAAAAGCAGTCGTCTATTAAGATCAAGAGAGTGTGTGTCATAAGTCCATGATGCAATTTTTCTCATCGGATTTAAACGGAAATATATATATTTTTCATAATCAGCCAAATTTCAAATAAAACGAAGAACCCGTCAATCCAAGCTGAAAAAGGCTAAAAACGGCAAAAAAGATGAAGGGCGGTGAAGGGTTAAATTTTACCATTCACCCACGAATCCCCAGTATTTCTCGGCTTTTCTGGCGAACAGGTGAAGGGTGAAGGGTAAAATCGTTTTTCGATTTTAAATTTTCTATGCTATAAAGATTTTTCTAAAATCTACCACATTTATTTTTATATAAAGACCACAACAAACATTTTCTACAATTAAGAAAATATGAGAACAGAATGCCAAGCAGATATTCTTGTTTCGCCAAGTTTGCAAAGTGCCTAAGGAAGGGCACTATTGTGCCAAGGCAAGAGCACCTTTGTGCTCGGATAAGAGCACTATTGTGCCCCCGAGAAGCGCAATGGTGCACAAGTCAGACACCACCCGTAAACCCGAAGCCCAGATTTCTATCTTTCAGAGATACGGGTCGCAAACAAGTCATTTGGACTTTGCAAACAAGCGATATACTACATTGAAATGACAGGAAAACGATTATATAGAAATGGCATAAGTAGAGAATAAATGTTAATTATTAACGCATTTCGTGGCTATTCCAAGAAATGGCATTATCTTTGCAACCGTTAAATTGAAGAATAATGCTGCAAAATGAAGAATCATACATAATAAAGTAGGATTATCAAAATTAAGCAGGATTATCAGAACAAAAGAATCATATAAACTAAATAAATAAGACTATGACAGAAAAAGAAATGTACAATTTCATAAATGAGCAGAATCAGGAGACTGGTTTCGCTTATAATGAGAAAGAGCGCGGTTTAAGCAACGTATTCTCTGCCCTTATGCGCAAAGTATATGTATGGATGACCTTTGCACTCGTTATCACAGGTGTTACCGCCTATGGTGTGGCAAGCAGTCCTACACTCTTAACTACGATTTACACTAACAGCGCTATCATGTGGGGATTGATTATCGCCGAGTTCGTATTGGTTTTCGCCATCAGTGGCGCAATCAACCGCCTATCATTGGGCACAGCCACATTGCTTTTCATTCTCTACTCCGTATTGAATGGTGCAACGCTCTCCTCCATCTTCGTCCTCTATGAGATGACAAGCATTGCAAAGGTATTCTTCATTACTGCTGGTACTTTCGGAGCAATGGCTTTCTACGGATACACGACCAAGAGAGATTTGACCTCTATCGGCAAGATACTCTTCATGGCTTTGATTGGTCTGATTATCGCTACTGTGGTCAATATGTTCCTGAAGAGTCCTGGCTTTGACTACATTTTAAGTTATGTAGGCGTAGCCATCTTTGTTGGTTTGACCGCCTGGGACTCACAGAAAATCAAGCAGATGCTCCAGATGCAGTACGACATGAGCGAAGGCGCACAGAAATTGGCTTTACTCGGTGCACTCACCCTGTATCTCGATTTCATCAACCTCTTCCTTTATCTGCTCCGCATTTTCGGAGGCAGCAACAGAGACTAAAAAATATCAAAATACAGACGAAAAAGGGTGTGTCATAACTACATGACGCACCCTTTTTCGATAAGCGCTTCCTTTGAGAAAATGCTATAGAACATGACGCACATTCCATATATAAATATCCTACCGGATCTATCAGTATTATCTTATTTTCTTAAATCTTAATATTTAGGAGTATTTCCCATTCTGAAAGAAAGTTTTCCACCTTTCAGCAAGTCATCATGAGATAAATAATAGCCAGACTTACCATTCAGGTCAACTTGCTGGATGTAGAAATTCTCATCATCGACTCCCTCGGCAACAATTTCGAACTTCCTGCCGTTCTCCAAATTGAATGTAACCTTGTCAAAACTTGGCGTGCCTATATAATAATAAGGTGTAGCCGGACATACGGGATAGAACCCGATGGCTGAAAACATATACCAAGCCGACATCTGCCCCGCATCATCATTACCCGACAGTCCTCCAGGAGTATCATTATATTCGGTATTCAGAATATGATGAATGCGCTGCTGGGTCTTCCAGGAAGCACCAGCCTTATTATAAAGGTAGGCTATCTGATGACAAGGTTCATTACCATGCCAGTACAATCCTTCATCAAACATTCTGTCCAGACGTGTGATGACGTTCTGCCCACTATTGTTGATAACTTGGAAAAGCCCCTCTACATTCTGAGGCACATACCAGGTATAGTGACAGGTAGCCCCCTCGGTAATATAACTCTTGCGATGCACCAGATCGAGATTATTCTCCCATTTCCGATTTTGATGACGACCATCAGCCCATCCGGTCTTTGGATTGATGACATAACGCCAGTTTTCAGACCTACGCATCAGTTGCTCATAGTCAGCTAATAGCATTTTCTTATCCAAGGACAGAAGTTTGCCTTTATTCTTCTGATATTCCAGAGAATCAGCCAACAATTTTGCCATCTGTGCCACGGCAAAATCATCAAAAGCATATTCCAAAGTACGGGAGGTCTGCTCATTCTGATGAAAAGCCTCTTTCACACTATCCTCCATCGGAATAAATCCATATTTGAGATATGACTTCAAAGCCCTTCTTCCCATACCATCCTTATACTCCTCGAAAGACTTCGGACTCAGAAAAGCATTCTTACGCATCCCCTGGTATGCTGTCTGCGCATCAAAGCCACGAATGCCCTTGACATAAGCATCCGCCAGAGCAACACCGGCATGGTCGCCAATCATCGCTGCCGTATAACTGTTCCAACAAGGGAAAATTGGCATCCATCCACCCTCCTTGTACATATTGACCAGCGACTGCATCATGTCACCCGACAAAGTTGGCGTGATGATATTATAGAGAGGAAGTTCGGCACGATAGATATCCCACATAGAGAAATCTCCGTATGCTTTTGGAAGTGAAGAATGAAGAGTGACGAGTGAAGGATTCTCTTGCTTCGTCTCTCCATGAGCAAATGGTGGGTAGTCGCCATTCACATCACTCATCTGACGAGGCAGGAACGAGGCACGGTAGAAGGCTCCATAAAACTGGTTGACCTTAGCCGTATCCTTGCTTTGCACATCTATCGTATGAAAGCGGTCGCACCATGCATCGATGGCTCTTTCCCGCATCTCATCAAAACTACTTGCCAAGTTATCCACTTCCTTCTCTAAATTAGAAAGCGCATTTTCCTTGCCTGTAAACGAACTGGCGGTTCTCAATTCCATCGATTTTTCAGCCTGACCTTTGAAAGTAAGCCAAGCCCCGATGCGGACACCTTTAGCCTCCAATCCCTTTCCTTCCTTATTCTCCTTGGAGAATACACCGAAATCAACCAGTCCTTCAGGATATTCCAAGATAAAATGCCCACTGAATCCTGCTGCTTCACCCCATCCTTGGTAGATGCGATGCACAGGATTATAACCATAAACTCTATGATTCAGCGTATCGATCTCTATGTATCCTTCCCCCTCGTCACTATTCGGATTGATGACGATATGAACATATTGGTCTTCCTGTGGTGTTACACGCAAGATGGCAGTATGGCTCAAAGCTGTAAGTTCGGTTTTGAGATGTTCTTTCCTCAAGTTAATCGCATAGTAATGGGGGTGAGATATTTCATCTACATGCGAAAAAGGAGTAGCACGTTCCTCTGGCTGCAATCTCAGTTTGCCGCCCAAAGTTGCAACCGTAAAGGAACCGTAATCCTGGGTGCAACCACCTACTATCCAATGGCTATTGCGAAAGCCCTGCAACTCAGTATCCTTATAATAATAAGGTGCAATACACTTTTTCTCCGTATCTTGAGTCTGAGGAGTCCAGAAATTCTGTCCGTTAGGCACCAGTACGGCAGGAAGAGTTTGTCCATGTTCCTCACTTCCCTTACCAAACATGCCAGCCGTCTTGGTATTAGCCTGCGCTGTGCCCACCATCGTATTGAGGGCATGGAGCTGGCGTACATGTTCAGCCTTGTCAATTCGGCTTTCCATATACTGCTTGAATTCTTCCCAGGAAAAATAGTTTTTATCATAAAACGGGACATCAGAACCATAGAACACATCTTCCATGCCTTTGATCTGTGCCTCGTTCACCTCATTATACAACAGTCTTACCACAATATTTTTCTCAGGATGAGCCTCATCCGGCACATTCTTCTTATAGAAAATCATCTGTAGGTTGGTAGCCATTGGAACCACTACATCCATGCGATTATAGTCATATCGGTCGCAGGAACTTTCAAACATTCCCGTCTCTTCAGAAACCCTTTCATAACCAGCCCCCAAAAGAGTAAGCAGGCGATAGAGATTGGTATCATGTCCGAAGCGCAAATCAGCAGAAGGCTTACCCGAAGCCAAAGCCCTATCAGCATCCTCTCTGATATGATGCCACAAAGAAACAGCAGAACGCATCGGAATCTGTTCATTATAGAGATCCTCTCCATTACAGATCGTCATACGCTTATTGTTGGCTTCATAGAAAGCACGAAATTCCTCATCAGTAAAGAGGGCATTCAACTGTTCCTCTATATCTTTCGGATAAGACTTGAAATTCAAACCCACATCCTGAATAGAGGAAGTGATGGCCTGCATCTCCCCCATCAACTTCATCGGATCATCAATCTTGGAAATATCCTTGAAAAGCAGATGCATGAATCTGTCTGTAGAAACCTTTGGCGTAACCTTTGTCCTGTTTTCCAATGCTTTTTCTTCCGGAGAAGTATAAGCAATCCATGCCATATCGGCAGAATCGGTCTTTACATCCATCGTTAGTGACGGCTGCAAATGATGCAATTCATCCGTAAAAGCCAACATACTTTTTGCACAACGGTCAACGACACTTGAACGTGCCGTCACACGATTACCTGTAGCAAAAATATGAGGAAAGCGTTGATACATACGATTGGCAATGCCCCGATGCTGAAGAGCGCCTAATTTCGACAGTTTACCACCATTACCCTGAGCATTATCCCATACTCGCCATAAGATTTTCCTTACCTTTTTTCCTAAAGGAGTAAGATTGGACACATCCTCAAAGTGACGGTTCACCCAGGTATAGCGGTCATCATGGGGCATCCAGCGGGAGCCATGACGACCATAATGACTTATATAGAAAGGAGTGTAACCCTCCAGAACCAGATTATCCTCATCCTCATATTTCTCGATGGAAAGAGTTTTACCGGTCTCTACCTCAGTAAAAGGATAAGCGCAGTACACCCCACCCATCTGACGACGGGTCTGAGCTTGTACCAGCAAGAGACACATGACAAAACCGATTACTAATATTACTTTCTTCATTAGGCTTTTATATTTTCCCACAAAGTTACAAAATTAATTCTATTATCAGAACAAATCTGAAACAATTTTCTTCTAGAAAAATCATTTCCTGTCCGGAAGCATTCCTGTGAGGACCCAATCAATACCTAAAGGATTGTTTTTCATCCAAAGCACCCATGGCAGTTGGTGACAAAGACTAATACACATCGTTGTGCCATCTATATCCGCACGCACGACAACGGTCTTTGCATCCCTTGACACCTGTCGCCAAGTAATATCATTATAGATGAAAGTACCAGTATGAAGCAACTGCTGTAAGGCTTTTCTGGAAATAAACAGGAAGGTACCATCACGCATACCTTTATTCTGCGACTTGTTGCAGACATAGATATTCTTTCCTTTCTGCGGACTATCCCAAGAGAAACCAGTAGCCTCATCCACCAGTCTTTCCGGTATCAGATAGACCGACTGGTTGCATTTCAAATACAGGGTATCACGGTTTCCATTCAGATAAGTTGCCCCAAGCTCCCAATTGCGATACTGACGGTTTAAAACGAAATGAGAAATCCCCTGTGAAGGAATACTTTTCAACAAGTTATCCACATCTTGTTCACAACGTAGAAAACGCTCTTTCTGATTAGGAATCAGCATCTTAGCATCGTTATCAACAATAGAATCAACAGCAGAAAAACCAGGAAGCACAAGTTTTCCACCATTTGTTAATAACTCATGAGTCAAGAATTTCCTATCCCAGGATTTCATCTTTTCATCCCTTACCACTTGCAGTTTTTTACCATTCTCCAGATGAATCGTATATTCAGGAATCAGCGGCGAGCCTACCAGATAGAGATTCTGTCCAGCCACGGGATAAAGCCCCATCATATTGAAGACAAGCCAGGAAGACATGGCACCGCTATCATCATTTCCCGGCAAACCGAGCGGAGTATCGTTATAGTTGTCATTCACAATCTGTCTGATACGTGCTACACTCAGATCAGGTCTATCCACCCAATGGTAGAGATAAGGAGTCATAAAACTCGGTTCGTTAGCAACATTATAATGTTTGTTGGCAAAGAATGTATGAAGGCGCTTGATAAAAGCCTCCTTACCGCCGCACAACTCCACCAATCCCGGCACATCATGCGGAATACTGAGACTATATTCAGCCGACAAAGCTTCATAGAAGAAAGTACTCCACCATGGCAGATACCAGGGAGCCACCTTCGTATCAGGGCGATAAGGAATCAGGGGATGGTAAACTTTTGATTTTCCCCAAGGCACAGAGTCGAGCCATCTCCCATCTGCATCACGAGGCATGATGAAGCCACGCATTCCCTGCCATTCATAATCACCGCGCCAAAGATTGCGCCAGTTACCAGAGCGCTTGAGATATTTCTGATACAGGTCTTGATGTCCTAACCCTTTCGCCACCTGAGCGATGCACCAATCATCATAACTGTATTCCACCGTACGGTTGCCAGCTCTGTCGATACCATAAGGGATATAGCCGAGCGTATTGTATTCCTTCAATCCACCACGACCATGCTTTTCATCAGGCACACTTCCCAAATAACCATCATCATCAGTAGGTGGAACTTCAGCATCCTTGATCATAGCCTTGAGTGCCAATTCATAGTCGATGCCTTTCATCCCTTTGGCAAAAGCATCGGCTATCACAATTTCAGCATTGCTTCCTCCCTGGGTTCTTCCATTCCAATTACCACTCCGGGCATCCGGCATATAGCCATCATGCTTATAAATATTCAAAAGCGAATGGATCATATCCCGCTGCTTATCCTCATCTATCAGAGTAAGAAGCGGCATAGACGTACGGTAAGTATCCCAAATGGCATAGTAATCATCATAATAAGGAGTATCAGAGAAATGAGGGTTTTCCCCCGACTTATCCACAGGCATTAGCATCGTATGGTAGATGCCCGTGTAGAACATCCGTTTCTGTTTTTCAGTTCCTGCGATTTCTATCTTCCTCAATTTTCCATTCCAGGTTTCTCGTAGATGCTTCAACTGGGCATCGAAACCACAGGTAGGGATATTCCGCTTGGCTTGGGCGATACTGATATGCGAAATACCCAATTTCAGATTGGCAATACTTTTCAAGAAAGTGACATCCAATTTTGCTTTAGATTCTTTCACCTTATTATATAATAGAGGAACATCGCTCTGCAAATAGAAATATACGGTATAAGGGCCGCCATTGTTCCAGCCGCCCCGAACCGTACTCCATCCAGAGACGGCATATTTTCCATCACAGGTAACATACGAATCCACATACTGCTGCGCTTCGCGCTTATCAGGAATCGTATCTATTCCTAAGAAGGTAGCCACATCTATCAGGAGTTTTCCATTCTGTTTCCTGCCATAATCCAATCGATAGAAGGCACAACGTTCTGAAGCGGTAATCTCCGTCCGGATTCCATTCTCAAAAGTACAGGCATAATATCCCAAGGCTATCTTCTCATCCACCCGTTTCTGGATGATGTCCCCTGCATCCAAGAAAGGCTGGATAAGAATATTTCCATACTTCTGTCCACCCCCGGTTCCGCTGACGTGCATCTGCGAGAATCCCTTGAGAGGCTCAGGCATCGGAGCCCATCCCGCATTCGGCATAGACACGGCATCCGGTCCCGGCTTCGCCATACCGTATGGCATACAAGGGCCAGGGAAAGTCCTTCCCAATCCCTCACTTCCGATACGTGGATCTACATATCGGGTATAATCCTTAGCTGCAACCAGCAAGGCCACAGCCAAGAAGGCCACCAAAAGCTGTAAAGACTTTTTTCCTGCCAACCATAGTAATAAAAACAATAGGTTCCTTCTCACAATCAAACAGTTTTATCAAAATGAAACAAACTTCATCTAACAATTAGAAAAAAAGGGAGTGGCAGAACCCGCCACTCCCCATTTATCATCATTCAATCGATTAATATCCAGGATTCTGCTCCCAACCATTCAAATTGATTGTATTTTGTGGCACTGGGAAGATGCGATGACGCTTGTCAAAGCTTGCATCTGGGAAGTCCTTGTAATGAGGGAAGAACTCATCCTCATAATGACCGAAACGAATCATATCGTTACGACGCCAGTTCTCATCAAAGAATTCACGACCACGCTCATCATAGACTTCCTGCAAGGTAGGTTCGTTAGCTATCGTTGGAGCACCTGCGTATGAACGAATCTGGTTGAAGAGAGCTTTAGCACCACTACTACCCTGACGAGTAAGAGCCTCAGCCTTCATAAGGAGAACATCGGCATAACGGAAAATCGGCAGGTCATTAGACTGGTTACGACCATTATTATAGTCGGCTGGAGTAGTAAACCATTTGATGGAGTGACAACCCTGCTGATAAGCATTTGCGTCATTGCCAACTTCAATGGTGTTATCTTTCTTAGCAAGAGTGATGCTTTCCGTAAAATGTACCTGGTTGCCTTTATACATAAAAGGTTCAGTTGTTGGACGTAAAGTCTTTGGGTCACGAACATAGACATCACCACGAAGAATGCTGAGATTACGAATATCCCCATCCAGAGAGAACAATTTGGCAAACTCAGGAGTGACTACCATGTTACCACCAAACGACTGAGTAAACTTATCTGTTGAACCATAGACATTTGGCAACAAATTTTTCATATCCTTGAATGTACGAGGACGAGCATACTGCATACCCTGACGATTGATGGCATCATATGGTATTGCGTATATGAAGTCTTCCACCTTCCAGCCATTGTCGTATGAGAACTTATGAAGATAGTCAACAGAACCCAAATTGAACTTACCACTATTGATAATATCATCGCAAGCAGCAATACAAGCATCCAACTTTGGATTTGCAGCAGTTGCTGCATCATATTGGTCAACCGACTCCGCCGTATAAACAGGCCAGTTGATATATAGCTTGGCAAGAAGAGCCTCTGCCATCCATTTAGTAGGCTTGCCGTATGTATTTTCAGTAACATCATCCGTCAATGCAGGGATAATGTCATTAAGCTCACTCTCAATCCACTCCGCAACTTCCTTACGTGGAGAACGAGGCACCACAGAACCTTCAGCCTGAACCTTATCCAAAATAGGCGTATCACCATAATTATCCATCAAAATCCAGGTATAATAAGCACGTATGGCACGAGCAGGCGCTTTCATCTGGGCAGAAGCTCCACTACCCAATTCCTCCAAGATGGTATTCGCCTTTGTAATACCAGCCGTCACATCATCATACCAACCGATAGAGGCATCATTAGGAGAGCTACAATGTAGTGCTTGGTGAGCATAGGTACCACTGTCATAATAACCGCCAGCAAAAGCGAGTGAAGTAAACTCATCGGAAGCCAAGCATTGTGCCTCCATATAACGGCGACCCAATGTTCCTGCAAGATGGTAATATACATCCGCCATTTTTGCCTCCACAACAATCATAGGATCAACTCCTGAGTTTTGACTAGGATCCTCAGTATATTGCGAATTTGGACTCATGTCCAAATCCGTACAGCCGGTAAGTGTCATAGCTAACAATCCAGCTGAAATAAACAATCTATTTAGTTTCATATTCTGTAATCTGATTAAATGTTATTACTTAACAGTCACAATAGCGATACGGTTAGCATGATTGGTATCCGCACCCTTGGCGATAATACGAATCACATTCACGCCCTTATTCTGTAGATACTTAGCTACAGCATCTGCACGTTTCTGAGACAACTGCTGATTTACAGAAGACTTGCCTTCAGGAGAAGCGTATGCTACAATCTCGACATTAGAGCCACTCTTGATGCCATCAAGTTCTGAAGTATTGCCAATCTCTGCAGAATTTACAGGGAAAGTCACAACGTATGTGCTCTGTACGAAAGTTGTCTTTCCTGGAACCTCCTTAACCACTTCCTTGATTACTGGTACTTCCTTGATTACCTCTCGGTCGATATACTGTGGCGTAGCCTTTTTCTTCTTGCTTCCACCGAAATTAATCTTAACACCCACCATGAAGGTACGTGTATGTGGATAACGGCTCCAACGATAATCGATACCCGGGTCAATGCCACCCATATTCACCTCAGGATCAAGTCCCTTATAGTTAGTGATCGTAAAGAGGTTATTGGCTGTGCCATAAAGAGTCAAATCCTGAATCCAGTCATTAAAGCAATTACGGAATGTGTAACTCAAAGAGAGCGTCTGAAGACGAACATAAGATCCTTTCTCTATATAACGGTCCGAAGGAAGTGAGCTTGAAGCATCGCCAACAGGATTAGAAAGGAATTCTTTCAATACGTTCTTACCATCTGAGAACATTTGAGCAGCCGTATAGTGAGCGCGAGCACTATTATAAACGTCATTACCGAATACACCTGTGATAAATGCGTTCAAACTCCAGTTCTTATAAGTAAGCGTATTATTCCAACCTGCATTGAGCTTAGGTTGCGCACAACCAGTTATAGAACGGTCTTTCAAACTTGGATTATTGGTGGTTTCGCCTGTACGATTACCATTTTCATCAAGAACGTAGTACTCTGAGCGTCCATTTACAATTCCTGCATACTGATACGTATAGAATGTACCAATAGGTTCGCCCTCCATAATTCTCTGTGTCCAACCATCAGCAGAAACACCAGCTACCATTGGGTCACCCTGGGTGAGATTAGTAGTATGGAATGTCTCATTCTGCATCTTATCGACAGTATTCTTGTTATGAGAGAGGTTGAGGGTAGTACTCCACATGAAATTCTTGGTACGAACAGGCACCGCATTCAATGTGAACTCAATACCCTTATTGGTCATCTCACCCACATTGGCATCCATCCAACCATATATGTACTGAGTTGTAGAAACAGGATAGCTCCAAATCAAGTCCTTGGTCTTCTTATGATAAACTTCTACAGTACCATTCAGACGTCCCTTCAAGAATGCGAAGTCGAGACCAATGTTCAACATACCTGTTGACTCCCACTTCAAATCAGGGTTTGCATTCTTGGTTGCGCCGTATGTACGATAAGTCTTACCGTCATATACGAATGTACCAGAAGCACCATACGTATTATAAGAAGAATACACATCAAAGCCCATGGCATTACCAGAAATACCATATCCCGCACGAAGTTTCAAGTTATCGAAGATATGCTGGTTCTGCATAAACTTCTCCTCAGTGATATTCCAAGCAGCAGATACAGAAGGGAAAGTTCCCCAACGATTGTTCTTGCCGAATACCGAAGAACCGTCACGACGAATGGTTGCCTGAAGCATATAACGACTGTCAAAAGAGTAGTTCACACGACCGTAGAAAGAGATATTACGTACCTTCTCCAAATAGCCGCTCTGAACGGAGTTTTGAACGCCCAAAATGGTTTGTGCGTATGACATATTATACCATCCAAGATCATCATTATAGTAACCTTCAACACTGAGACCGAATCCATCGTTATTCTTCTTTTCTTCCCAAGAATAACCACCCATCAAGCCCCACTTGCTCTTTCCGACCTTGAAATCGTAGTTGAGATAAGTCTCAAAAGTCTGTTCACGACCAAAATAAGTATTACGGGTAGCCTGACCATTCTTGTTGCCAATACCCTCCAACTGAGAGTTACGGGTATTATAGGCACTATAAGTACTTTGATAATTACTCCAAGAATAGTTGACACTCCAAACGAATCCCTTCCAAAGTTCGAGGGCGGTCTTACCAACAAACTGGTTACGTTTCCATACAGTCTCAGACTTATTTTCCTCCATCAATGCAAGAGGGTTATAGTTCTTGGAACCAGAGCCTACTGTCCATGTTCCATCCGCATTTTTGATGGCATTTGTAGGAGAATAGTAGTTCATGGCATCAAGCACAGATGCACCCTCATTGCCAGATGGTACGCCAAAGTGTTTGCCATACATCATATTCGCACCAATAGAAACCGTAAGGTGGTCTTTCAATGTCTTGGTTGACACAAGAGAACGGACATTGAAACGGTCAAAGCCTGTCATCTTGATGACACCCTCACGCTTTCTGAGATCGGCACTAATCATATAATTAGTAGAACCATTTCCACCACTAATGTTTACATTATGATTATGACTTATACCAGTACGAAGCACCTCATCTTGCCAATCCGTATTGGCGCCACCATCCTTGAGAGTTATATTGTTGTCCTTTGCATACTGACGCAAATCATCAGCTGTACACACATCATATTTCTTCAGAATATTATCAAAAGCCACATAGCCATTGTAAGAGACATTGGTTTTCTCCTCAGCACCCTTCTTGGTAGTAATGATAATTACACCATTGGCAGCCTTGGAACCATAGATGGCCGTAGCTGTAGCGTCTCGAAGAACGTCAATAGACTCGATATCTTCTGGAGACACAATAGAAATATCAACTCCAGGGATTCCATCCACAACATAGTAAGGTGACATGGCACCTGTACGGAGAGTAGAAGCACCACGAAGTGTAATGGTAGGAGAACCGTTAGGATCGGCAGTAGAAGAAACCACCAAACCCGGAACCTTTCCCTGAAGCATCTGACCTGGGTCTGTAAACACACCTTGGTTCAAATCTTCTGCCTTCACGGTAGTAATTGAAGAGGTAACATCCTTACGGCGCATCGTACCATAACCAACCACTACCACTTCGTTCAGAGCAGTATTGTCTTCTTGCAAAACAATCTGACTGTTGGAACCGGCCTTAACAGTCTGTGGAGTGAAACCGATATACGAAATTTTCAACTTTGCTCCAGGCTTCACTTTCAGCTTATAGTTACCATACATGTCGGTAACTGCACCATTCTGCGTACCCACCTCCAAAACGGAAACACCGATAAGAGGCTCGCCATTGGCATCCTTCACGGTACCACTGACATTACTCTGTGCAAACGTGAGCGAACTCACCAATAAAAGGGCGGAAGAGAACAAGACACGTCTCATGTTACTTCCAATAGTCTTTTTTACTATTTGCATAACCTATTAGATTTTAGTTATAATTATACGGTGCAAAAGTAATGATACCTTATTACACCGGAGTTAAGTTCTGATTTCATTAGAATGAAAGAACCACAGAAACCGTTTCGCATATAGAAATATTAATCATCTATGCCGAAAGTCTTTCCGCCATAGTTGATCTTAGCATCTGCAATTACTTTCAGGTCATCTACCTCCACATTGGTGGCTTGTTCCACATAGACTCCATATACCTTATTATATATAAAGCCCTCACCACGACATGGACGCTTATCATAGACGCCGCCATCATAAGAAGTCACTTTCTTCAGATTCAAATGAACATTGTTGAGATAAATATCGCGAACTTTATCCTTAGTATCCCCTCCGATAAAGCACCCGTTTTCAGAAGTTGCATAAATATTATTGAAGTAAATGCGGCTCACTTCTCCACACTTACCTACGGTCTGTCCTTTAGGGAAACGCCAGTTGGCATCCTTATGATTACCATTGGCACGAGGATAAGAAGTCACATAGATAGGTTCCGCCTTTCCCCACCAGACATCACTCCAAAGATGACAATCTAAAATAATATTAGAGAAGACCACATCCGTCACAGTACCTTCATCACGATTCTGAATACCCAAACCACGGTTACTGCCCTTGATCACACAATTGTCTATCACCACATGATAGATGGAATCCATATTCTCGCTGCCTATCTTGACTGTACAACTGCGACTTTCCATCACGCAATTGGTCACTACGATGTCATGACAAGAACCATACTCCTCAAACTCACGTCGGTTTTTCAGACAAATGGCATCATCACCACTCGTAATATGACAGTTGGCAATACGTACATTCTTGCTATGATCAATATCAATACCATCACCATTGCGTATTTTCAGATTATTCAGAAGATTAATTCCATCTATCAAAGCACCATCACAGCCTATCAGATGAACTGTCCAATAGGCACCTTCACAAATCGTAATATCACGGATAGACAGATTCTTCACACCTATCAGCGTGAGGACATGAGGACGAGGATCGAAGGTTGTTACAGGTTTCAGCTCATAACTGTCAAACAACTCTGCTCCCATAAACTGAATACCATTGCCATGAATCGTACCATGTCCGGAGAAAGACAGATTTTCTATATCCTTAGCCCAAATCCACATCATACCTTCACCTTCATTCTTACCAAAGGCACTTTTCCGATAGATGCTTTCATCAGGATTCGCTTTCCAGACGGAATGGGTCTCCAGGACTATATTGACATTAGACTTCAATTCGACTGGTCCAGAAAGAAATGTATGATTAGCAGAGAAAACGACATTGCCTCCTCCTGCTTGCGAACAAGCGTCGATGGTTTTCTGAATGGCAGAAGCATCATCTGTCACCCCATTGCCTTTAGCTCCAAAATCCACTACGAGAAAATCTTTGGCCAAAGCAACAAACGGCATTGCCAACAGCAATATCCAAAATAAAGTTATTCGTTTTATCATGAAAGTTTAGTCTTGTTGAATGTTGTATTTAGGGTCATTTATGTTGCAAATGTAAACAAAATAATAATAAGTTGCAAATTTTTCGCACATTATTTTATCATAAGGCCTTAAAATTTAACACTTTAGCAAGTATAGAGCACTAAAAAGACACTCTTTAAGCGTTGAGCACCTGGCAAAAACTTTCAATAAAAAGTGGGTTTTCGCATTCATTTCTCCCAAAATTTAGAAATATTAGCTTATAAAGCAGAAAATTACTACTAAAAGAATACAGAAGTGAATAAACGGATGCATACTTACAAGATTTACTGCATATTATTTCATTTTACAAGAAAGAATACGATTATGCGCATATTTATGCGCTTTTAAAACAGTAATATGATATTTTATCACATATTAGTGCAATTTTATTGCAATTTATTTGGTAGTTTAGTGATATTATTGTATTTTTGCAAGCGAAATCCGAATAATAATACATCATATGAAGGTAAAGAATAGTAGAATGGAAACCCTGAAGATGCTTATCTCAAGTCAAGAGTTAAGTTCACAGGAAGAAGTTTTGAAGGCCTTGTCAAAAGAAGGTTATAAGCTTACGCAAGCCACTTTAAGCCGCGACTTGAAACAACTGAAAGTTGCCAAAGCCGCCTCTATGAATGGTAAATATGTATATGTACTCCCTAATGAAACCATGTACAAGCGAGTTTCCAATCCTCCTTCGCTCAAAGAAATGATGATGACCCCTGGATTTCTATCCATCAACTTTTCTGGAAACATGATTGTCATCAAGACTCGTCCGGGTTATGCCAGCAGTATTGCATATAACATTGACAATCATGACATTCCTGAAATCTTGGGTACAATTGCTGGAGATGACACGATTTTCCTGGTAAAGAAAGAAGATGCTTCTGAGGAAGCTCTCCTGAAATCACTCGCAAATGCCATTCCAGAACTGAAGTAAGACATACGAGAACAAAATAGAATCTCATGCATATTATGCATGCTTTTTCATATAAGATAACAAGAACATTATAATAAAAGAAAGAGAAATGGAAGAAGTAAAAGTCATGGTGGCTGATGAAAGTCACATCAAGTACATCGACACCATTCTGACTACTATCGCAGAAGCGGCAAAGAAACGTGGTTCGGGTATCGCAAAGCGTTCACCTGAGTATGTTGCCACCAAGATGCGCGAAGCTAAAGCCGTCATCGCTCTCCAAGGAGAGAAGTTCGCAGGTTTCAGCTACATCGAAACATGGGGCAACAAGCACTATGTCACCACATCAGGTTTGATCGT
>OOCG01000909.1_pt1 | contig 16598 bp, 13 predicted proteins | sample 1671521 | NCBI WGS metagenome assembly OOCG01 (sample SAMN06348165, study PRJEB24527) | human gut metagenome | biome: human gut; feature: ankylosing spondylitis patient; material: feces | host: Homo sapiens | place: China | collected 2015-10
CTAGCTACACGAGGTGCAACGTCACGGCCGATGGAAGAAGCGCCGAACAGCATGATTTCGGGATCGAATTTTTTGATTACTTCTGTAACAGCTTTTGTGTAAGGTTCTGTTACATATTCTTTCAGGTAAGGGTGGTCAACCAGAACTACTTTGTCTGCGCCGTAGTGATACAGTTTTTCTACTTCGCCTTCGATTTCGCTGCCCAGCAGGACTGCGTATACATCGTCTTTCAGATCTGCTTTCAGTCTTGTAGCTTCACCGATCAGTTCCAGACCTACGTTCTGTACTTTGCCGTTTCTCTGTTCCACTACTACAAAAATACCATTGCTCATGGGATATATCCTCCTTAATGTATTCATCTTTATTTCAATCCACTATCCGCACAAAACGAAGTTTTGTGCAAAACGGGGTTCGGGGACGCGTCCCCGATGGGGTATTGGGGCAACGCCCCAAGGTCTTATTAGATGATGAATTTTTCTTCCAGTTTCTTCACGATTGCTTCTACAGCCTGTTCTGCTGTCAGATCTTTCAGGACTGTACCAGCACCCTTCAGTTCTTTTGTGAAGGATTTGTATACGTTTGTGGGGGAACCTTTCAGACCGATCATATCCAGTTCCAGATCGTCTTTCAGCAGGTTGAAGTCAAAGATTTTGATTTCTTTCTGGTAAGCGTCGAATACGCCGCCTACGGACATGTATCTGGGTTCTGCCAGTTCAGCGATTGCTGTCAGCAGGCAAGGTGTTTTTACTTTTACGATGTGGTAGCCATCTTCGAACTGTCTCTTAACAACTACATGGTCTTCTGCTGCTTCTACGATTTCTTCTACGTAAGAAACCTGAGGCAGGTGCAGTTTTTCAGCGATCTGGGGACCAACCTGAGCTGTGTCACCGTCGATAGCCTGACGGCCTGTGATGATCAGATCGTAGTCCAGCTGTTTCAGAGCTGCTGCCAGGATACCGGATGTAGCATATGTATCGGAACCACCGAATTCTCTGCCGGATACCAGGATAGCTTCGTCACAGCCCATAGCCAGTGCTTCTCTCAGAGCAACGTCTGCCTGAGGGGGGCCCATGGATACAACTGTTACTGTGCCGCCAACCTGTTCACGGATTGTCAGTGCAGCTTCGATACCAGTTTTGTCGTCGTGGTTGATGATGGAAGGAACGCCGTCACGAACCAGTGTGCCAGTTTTAGGATCGATTTTAACTTCTACGGTATCAGGTACCTGTTTGATACATACAACAATTTTCATTGTGATTTAATCTCCTTTCGTCTTTTTGGGAGCGCCGCTCCCAAGCCCTCGCAAGGGATATATCCCTTGACCCATTTGCCGCAAAATTCCATTTTGCGGAAGGGCTTCCCTGAATTTTCATAAATGAATCAAAGCTGGTTCAGAAAATATTTCTTATTTCAGTTTCATCCAGTTGGAAATAACGATCTTCTGTACTTCTGCGGTACCTTCGTAGATTTCTGTAATCTTCGCGTCACGCATCATTCTTTCGATCGGGTAATCTCTTGTGTAGCCGTAACCACCGAAGAGCTGTACGCATCTTCTTGTTACATCGCTTGCTGTTGCACCAGCCAGGTATTTTGCCATAGCTGCCAGGTGGCTGTAAGCGCCGTGTGCGTCTTTTGTGCATGCTGCTTCGTATACCAGCAGTTTTACTGCTTCTACTTTTGCTGCCATGTCAGCCAGTTCGAACTGTGTGTTCTGCATCTGACCGATTTTTTTGCCGAACTGTTTTCTTTCCATTACGTATTTTACGCATTCGTCAATGGCACCTTCTGCAATACCTAGAGCCTGAGAAGCTACACCAATACGGCCGCCGTCCAGTGTCTGCATTGCGATCTTGAAGCCCTGACCTTCTTTGCCCAGCAGGTTTTCTTTAGGGATTCTGCAGTTTTCAAAGATCAGTTCGCATGTTGCGCTACCACGGATACCCATTTTTCTTTCTTTTTTACCGATGGAGAAGCCGGGTGTGTCTTTTTCTACGATAAATGCGGAGATACCTTTTGTACCTTTGGATTTATCTGTCATTGCGATGATTACGTATGTATCAGCATAGCCAGCGTTTGTGATGAACACTTTTGTGCCGTTCAGTACATATTCGTCACCATCCAGAACAGCTGTTGTCTGCTGCATGGAAGCGTCTGTACCTGCGCTGGGTTCTGTCAGACCGAAAGCACCCAGTTTTTCACCTTTTGCCAGGGGTACCAGGTATTTCTGTTTCTGTTCTTCTGTACCAAACATGTAGATGGGGCCTGCACACAGGGATGTGTGTGCGGAAACGATGATTGCTGTTGTGCCGCATACCTTAGCCAGTTCTTCTACTGCCATGGAATATGTCAGGTAGCTGCCGCCTGCACCGCCGTATTCCTTGGGGAAAGGAATGCCCAGGAAGCCGTATCTTGCCAGTTTCTTAACGGTTTCCACGGGGAATCTTTCTTCTTCGTCCAGTTCTTCCGCCAAAGGTTTTACTTCTGTTTCAGCAAATTTTTTGTACAGGTCTCTCAACAGTACTTGTTCCTTTGAATAGCCAAACTCCATAATTTGTTTCCTCCTTAAAAATCGGCAATAATTTTGTTATTATTCTAACAAATAACTATATGAGCAAAAACCGTGCCAACGATATTTTCCTTTAGTTTTCACACTTTTTTTGGAAAATTCGCTGGTTTTTTGTCAGAATAAATGTTAGAATACTTGTAACTTTTTGTATTATAACACTTTTTCTAACAAAATGAAAGGGGTATTTACCCATGAAATTGACAAAAGAGCTGTTTTTTTCTTCCAATTTGATACACCAGATCCTGGATCACACCAACGGAGGCATAAATGTGGTGGATACCGACGGGATTTTAGTATATGTCAACACAGTTTCTGCCAATTATCTGAATCAAAAGCGGGAAAATATGATCGGAAAACACATTTCCCAGTTTTATCCTGCCGCCGTTCTTCTAACAGTGTTAGAAAACCATCGGCCCATTCTGGATAAAAAAATCCATCTGGTGCCCCCCAATAAATATGTCGTAAATTCCTATCCTATTTTTATAGACGGGGAATTCATGGGCGCCTATTCCATTTTTCAGGACATTCAGGAAATCGATCAGCTTAACAGCAAAATCAAACATCTGGAAATGCAGGTAAGTCTGACAAAGCCCGAAGCCGATTTCCAGCACGTTGTCCACATGGGCACCATGCAGAACATCTACAAGCAGGCGAAAAAAATCGTTGGCTCTCTGGGCGGCCCCCGTCACTCTATCATCACAGGGGAATCCGGCACCGGCAAAACCATGCTGGCAAACCTCATTTATAACTACGCCAAACAGATTGGCGTTATTGGCAAAAATGCCCCGTTTATCGAAATCAACTGCGCCCAGTTCACCAACCCGGACATTGCCGCCATGGAAATTTTCGGCTCCGTGGAAGGTGCTTACACCGGTTCCAAAAAGAAAAAGGGACTGTTCGAGCAGGCAAACGGCGGCATCCTCTTTCTGGATGAAGCCCACACCATCGAAAATTATCAGAACCTTCTATTAAAAGCCATTGAGTCCGGCAAAATCCGCCGTATTGGTGACACAAAGGAAATCGACATCAACGTCATTGTCATTGCCGCTTCCACCAAAAACCTCCACGAGGTATTCCTGCCGGAATTATACCAAAGACTTGCCCAGTACGAAATGCACTTGCCTGCTTTGCGTGAGCGTTCTCTTGCGGAAAAAGAAAATCTCTTCCGTCATTTTGTCATGCGGTATGAAAACGCCGTTTGGGAAGCCAGACATATCCGCTATCACGTGATTTTTACACCGGAAGCGAAACATGCCATCCTCAACGCTGTTTACCCCAGAAACATCCGTCAGATGCGTGACGTTATCAATTACAGCATCGACGCTTCCTCTCCTCTGATTGAGGACATTGGCGAAAAAACAGAAATCACCACAGTGGTGGATATGGAACACATTCCCTTTGAAGCCGCAGAACAGCCGGAAACAGCGGAAAACAGCGAACCTGCCGTTCCTGACGACAAAATCACCGACCAAATTGCTCAGTTCATCCAAGAACAGAACGCCAGCGGTCTTGGCCCCCGAAAAATCGCCCGTCAGCTGGAAGCCATGGGATTTCTCATTCCTTATTACAAAGTCGCTTATTTCCTGAAAAAAAATCCCTCTGCCAAAGAGGCAGAAACTGCGAGGAAACCAGCCTTCTTTTGAGGTAAACTGAAACTGTCATTGACAAAGACAAATAAGGAGGAAACCACATGGACTGGATTGACAAATGGAACGAAGCCCTGGAAATGCTGGAAAAGAGCCTGACCGCGGAAATTTCGCTGGATGACATTGCCAGAACCGCCTGCTGTACAACCTTCCACTTTCAGCGTATGTTTTCCTATCTGGCAGATATGCCCCTTTCGGAATATATCCGCCGCCGGAAAATGACAAAAGCCGCCTTTGATTTGCAGAGGGGCGCAAAAGTCATTGATGTGGCGCTGAAATATGGATATCGTTCCCCGACGGCCTTCACACGGGCATTTCAGAGCATCCATGGCATCACACCATCCCAAGCCAAGGCAAAAGGCGCGCCCCTGAAGGCTTTTCCACCCATTCGGTTTCAAATGACCGTCAAAGGAGTGACTGCATTGGATTATCGTATTGAAGCAAAAGGCCCTCTGCGCATTGCGGGGATTTACACCCCGCTGGAAAAAGATATGGAGAAAAATTTCCAGACTGTACCTGCTTTCTGGCAAAAAGCCGTGGCAGACAATATCCTGCCAAAACTGACAGGCATCATGGAAATGCCTGCGGTGCTGGGGATTTCTGCTTGTCAGGAAGAAGCATGGAAATACTGGATTGGCGTCTGCACTTCCAAAGAAGTGGAACCGCCTTTGGAAATGCTGGAATTGCCTGCCGCTACATGGGCAATCTTCCCCGGCACAGGCGCTATGCCAAAGGCATGTCAGGAATTGGAGAAACGGATTTTCACAGAATGGCTCCCCAATTCCGGCTACGAATATGGAAAAGGAGCAGATATAGAGGTCTACTATAACGCAGACCCTGCGAATTCTGTATTTGAAATCTGGATTCCCGTTGTGAAAAAAGCAGAACATATTTAAGGAAGCAAAAGGCATGCACCTGTTTTGTCAAATCAAGGCGCATGCCTTCCGTTTTTGTCGCCTCTGGAAGGATTTTCTCGTTTTTTCTGGACTTTTTCAGCCTTTGCGTGATATAGTATCATAGAAAAATGGGATAGAACCCAACTTTTGTGGGAAAACTATCTTTGGAAAAGGGAGATTTTGCAATGGAACTGCACGCCATAGAATATGAAGGCATTCCAATTGAATACGAACTCATCCGCAAAGATGTGAAGTATATCAACCTGCGGGTAAATAAGCATGGGCAGGTGGTGGTGTCCGCTGCCAAACGGGTACCTTTTTCCGTCATCGAGGAATTTGTCCAGTCCAAAGCCCTCTGGATTATCAACCATCTGGCAGAAGTGGAAAAAATCCGTATGGCTCAGCCCTCCGGCGCCATGTACGATGGCAAGACATTGTATTATCTGGGGAAACCCTATACCCTCCACATCGCCCAGGGACTGCGTCAGATTCAGCGTTCCGAAAATATCATTTACATGTCTACTTTCCAGACGGATTCCGTTGGACTGCGGTCTGAATATCTGGAATGGCTCCGGGAACAGGCAGCTGGGACATTTGCGAAGCTTCTGGACGAAATCCATCCCAAAGTAAAAGACTACGGCATTCCTTATCCCAAAATTCAGGTACGGAACATGCGGAGCATCTGGGGCAGCTGTACCGTAGAAACCCAAAGCATCCGCCTGAATCTCCAGCTGATGAAGGCAGACCCGGATTGTATCCGTCAGGTCATCTATCATGAATTGGCACATTTCCGCTTTGCCGACCACAGCAGACGGTTCTATGCCCTGCTGACAGAGTGGATGCCCAACTGGAAGGAATGCAAAGAACGTCTGGAAACCATGTACAAAGATGGTGTGTGAAAAATCTCACATTTTCTCCAAAAAATATTGACAAAGTCATCTATTCATGATATATTATCAGTTGAAGTTAATATTGACGCGGAGTAGAGCAGTCCGGTAGCTCGTCGGGCTCATAACCCGGAGGTCGCAGGTTCAAATCCTGTCTCCGCAATTCTAGAAAAAGACACCATACACGTAAGTGTGTGGTGTTTTTTTCTTGTTGTGAAGATGTCTCATACAGAAGCTGGATTATTGGGGTCCCCTTACGCTTGCGTAAGGGGTAATCTTCAAATCCTGTCTCCGCAATTCTGAAAAAGCATCATGCAAAAGCATGGTGTTTTTTTGTTTCAGGGCTGCGACCGACGGGTTCCCGGGGCTTTGGGTGCGACCGCTGCCGGGGGCAGATAAAGGGAGCAGCCAAAGGCGAAGAAACAGGGAGTCTGCCGACTGACTTACAGGAGGGAGAGCAGACGACCATGTAAGAAAGGAAATCTCTTTTCCTTTGGAAAAGACCGAAAAAGCCGTCTGCACCATTCCCCTCGTTGCACGAAGTACAAGGTCGGAAACTGGTAAGCGCAGACGGCTTTTTCTGATGAGGTGGGCTTTCGCAGATTCAAATCCCTGCACCCCGATGAAAACGGGGACGCCGCAGGCGGCTTTGCGTAGCAAAGTGCTTGACCCTCTCCGCAATTCAACTAAAAAGACACCATACACATAAGTGTGTGGTGTTTTTTTGTTTCTGTCACTTTCTCTATCCTTCCCTTCCTATTGTTTCCATCTCTTTTTTTCTCTTTTCCCCGGAACTTTTCCCCTCCCTCTTCCGTCTATTATTTGATACGTCCTTATCACAATTGTATTTTCCTTCCTTTTTCCTTATAATGGAGTCATACACAACCCCAACACAAAGGAGGGACTTCCATGAAACTGACTGTTTTAATGGACAACCATACAGAAATCGACGTTTACCATCTGGGGGAACCTGCCGTTTCTTACTGGCTGGAAGCAGATGGCAAACGCTTTTTATTCGATACGGGCTATTCTGATGCTTTTTTGAAAAACGCCAAAGCCATGGGCATTGATCTGACCACAGCAGATGCTATTCTGCTTTCTCATGGGCATAACGACCACACCGGCGGTCTGCCTGACCTGCTGGCACTGCCTTTTTCCAAAAAGCCACGGCTCATTGCCCACCCCCATGCCCTGCTGCCCAAGCAGTGGGACGGCATGGACATCGGCAGTCCTCTGTCTATGAAAGAATTGCAGGAAAAAGCCGTGCTGGAATTTGCCGAAGCGCCCTTATGGCTCACAGACCACCTTGTTTTTCTGGGGGAAATTCCCCACACCATAGACTTTGAGCCTGCCTATGCCATCGGCGAAACCATCATTGACGGACAGACTGTCCCCGACATCATCAACGACGACACAGCACTGGCTTATGTGACAGAGGATGGCATTTACATCATCACCGGCTGTTCTCACGCCGGCATCTGCAACATCATACAGTATGCCAAAGCTGTCACAGGCAAGACAAAAGTACTGGGGCTTCTGGGCGGACTGCATCTGATGGAAGAAAATGAGCGGAGCCAAAAAACCGTTGATTTTCTGGCAAAAGAACAGATTTCTGCGCTGTATCCCTGCCACTGCACGGCTTTTCCTGTGCGGGCGGCACTTCACGCTGTTTCCCCTATACAGGAAGTGGCTGTGGGCATGACACTGGAATGGGAATAAGGAGGAAACATCATGAAAAAAGAATCTCTTTTTGCTGCCATTGACCAGCGGCAAGCGGAAATCCTGTCTTGGGGTGACGCCTTTTTTGACTGCGCGGAACTGGGTTTTCAGGAAGTGAAAACGGCTGCCGCCATCACATCTTTGTTAGATCAGTGGAACATTCCCTATGCATCCGGTATTGCCATGACAGGCATCCGTGTTACATTGGGCAGCGGTTCTCCTCATATTGCCTTTGTCAGCGACATGGACGCACTGCCCTGCAAAAGCAAAAACGGCACAGTCCATTCCTGCGGACACAGCATCCAGACCACGTTAGCACTGACACTGATTCGTGCACTGACTGACTGCGGTCTTCCGAAGAAAAACAGCGGACGTATCAGCTTTTTCTTTACACCGGCGGAAGAATTCATTGATTTTGCTTTCCGTGACCAATGCATCGCAGAAGGCAAAATTCGTTATCGCTCCGGCAAGCAAAACATGATTGCAGAAGGATATTTTGACGATGTGGACTGCGTACTTTCTGCCCACGCCAACGGCGAAACAGAGTATCTGTTCGACATCAATTCCACACTGGCAGGCTTTCTGGCGAAAAAAGCCGTCTTTCTTGGCACAGCGTCCCACTCCGGCGCAGCGCCTCATCTGGGCAGAAACGCCCTTCATGGCGCGGTACTGGCGCAGAACGCACTGGCTTTCCTGAAAGACCGCTTCCCTGCCTCTGCCGGTTTACAGCTGCATCCGGTCATTACGGAAGGCGGCGGCACAGTCAACATCATTCCCGACCGGACGGTCATGGAAACTTACATCCGTGCCAATGACAACACCACTTTGTTTGCCGCAGAGGAACAGGTGGAACAGTGCATCCATCACTGTGCTGCCGCTCTGGGATTGGGCTGCGAAACAGAAACCACCCCCGGTTATCTGCCCCTGCGCCAGTCTGCGGAAATGAACGAAATGGTGCTGGAAAACATGCTGCTTTTCTGCGAAGAAGATCAGATTCTGCGGAATGTGGTTTCCGGCGCTTCCGGCGACATTGGCGATCTGGGATTTTTGCTGCCTGCGGTACAGATGGGCTTCTCCGGCATCCAAGGACAGTTCCACAACGACAATTTCACCATTGCCGACAAAGAAAACTGCTATATCCGTACAGCTAAGGTGCTGGCAGGCACCCTCTTTGACCTGCTGCAAAAACCGGTACATCAGCCTGCGGATTTTGCGGCCAAAAAAGAGAAGTACCTGAAACAGCTGGAAAAAAGGCAGAATCAGGAAATCTTTACGGAATCTTGACATAGTTTTTATAAAACTTAAAAAAATTGAAAAGGTTTTTCTGTGCTTTCATGGTATAGTAATAGTAGGACAGTGTCCTACAAATGTCACCTGAATACACACAAGCCAATTACAAATTGTGAGAAAAAATAAGATATTTAGGATATTTCATATTTTTGAAGGAATGGGAGGTTTTAGATATGAAACGTTTCCTTACATTGGCAACCACTGCCGCCCTTGTACTGGGCAGTACAAATGCAGTTGCTTTCGGTTCCACTTTTGCAGATATTAACAATGTACCTTGGCCCGGTGCCGCTACATTCATCGAAGAAGCAGCTTCTTTGGGGCTTATGAGCGGCTACACCGAAGATGGCAAAAAATACTGCAAACCCCGCAACAACGTGACTTACTGCGAAGCTACACAGCTTATGTATTCCATCATGAAAACATATTACAAACAGGATGTCACAAACGAAACCATCACAAAATGGAAACCCATTATGGATGCGTACAAAATCCCTTCTTGGGCATATAACGCTGTGGCATACGCTTTGGACAAAGGCATTCTGGTGACAAGCGACCTGACCAAATTCATGAGCGGCTCTACACAGCAGCCTGCAAACAGAGAAGATGTAGGCGTTATCTTCGGCAAAGCTCTGGGGAAAGTTTATACAGTAGATATGGATGCAAAACTGACTTACAAAGACGCTGCTTCCATCTCCAAATCCGCTGTGCCTTATCTGGATCTGCTTTATGACAAAAACATCATGGTCGGCGATGATTACGGCAACTTCAATCCTGACGTAAACATCAACCGTTCCGAAATGGCAGTCCTTTCTGTCAAAACATATAAACTGCTGACAGGCAGCGGCTCCAGCAGCACCGGAGGCTCCACCACAACACCGGAAACACCCTCCAGCGGCTCTGTAACTGGTACCATCGTAACCACTTCCGTACTGGAAAACGGTGACCTGTTCTGCAGCGTAAAGACGACTACAGGCACTGGTCTGAACCTCTTTGGTGAAAAAGGCACTGCAAAGGCTTATTATGACGGTCAGGAAATCGATTTCTCCGAAATCGGCAGCGGTGACAGCATCACATTGACTTATAGCGGCGACAGCATCAAATCCATCACCGTTACAAAATCCGTCAACGGCATTGGCTCCAAGCAGACCTTTGAACTGGTGGATATGAGCTCCAACAAGATCACTGTCAAAGATGGCTCCAAAGAAAAAACATATACCATGACTGACGATGTGAAGGTATATCTGGATGACAAATCCACAACACCTTCCCGCATTTACAGCGCACTGGACAACGGCGACGACTTCACCGTTACCATCTATCTCAACGCTGACAACGAAGTCACAAAATTGTATGCCGTTACCCAGAACGACAACCCGAAATCCGGTCTGCTGACAGATCTGGATGATGACGAACTGACCATCAAATCAAACGGCAAATCTTATGACTACGATGTGGACAGCGACGTAGATGTCAAAGACGAACTGACAGATTATTCTTTCAGCGATCTGAAAAAATACTATGACGATACAGATTTCTATGTAACACTGACCACAGACAGCAAAAATGTCGTTACAAAAATCACTGTCAACTATGCGGAAGACGAAGTCAACGGCGTATTGACAGACGTAACATCCAGAAAAATCACCATCGAAGCTCAGGGCGACAGCTACACTTATGATCTGGACACTGACGTAGATGTTAAAGTAGACGGCAAGAGCAAAGACATCGACTTCCTGAAAGAAAACCACGAAGAAACCTCTTACCGTGTTTCCCTGACACTGAACCGCGATGATGATGTTACCGACATCGTTGCCATCGAAGAATCCATGGGCGAATCCAAAGGTATCATCAAAAAACTCAGCAGCAGCGAAATCGAAATCAAAACCGATGACGGCGAAACCTATACTTATGACCTGCTGGAGGACACAGACGATATCGACGTTACCCTCAACGGCAGTTCTTCCGACCTTGACGAACTGAAAGATCAGTACAAAAAATATGATTATGAAGCACAGCTTTCCTTCAAAAACAAACAGGTTTCCAAGATTGTAGCAGTCAACACAGAAGCCGACGAAGGGGAACTGCGCAAACTGAATGAAGATGAAATCACCATCCGCGTAGACGGCAGCAGCTTTACTTATGATCTGGATGAAGATGTGGAAGTTACACTGGAAGGCGACGACTACACCCTGTCCAAACTCATCCGTGACTTCGAAGACTACGAAGACTTTGACGTCAAACTGAAATTCAACAGCTCCAAGAGCAAAGTAACAGAAATCGAAGCAGACTACGCTTCTTCCAAACGTGAAGTGGAAGGCGATCTGGAAGGCATCTCCTCCACATGGATCAAAGTAGACGGCGAAAAATATTACCTTGCTGACGACTTTGACGAAGAAGACGACATCAGCGGCGATGTAGACGATTACGACGAACTGCGGGATCGTTTCGACGAGGACGGCGATGATTTCGTCATCGAACTGAAGCTGAATAGTGACGGAGAAGTTATCAGCATCGACGCACAGGAAGATTGATATTCCTTTTCCAATAAGTGACATCAAAAACAATGCTTTTTGATGCTGCCTGAAAAACATACATAGCTGGAATCCTGACGATACAAAGGGTTCCAGCTATTTTCTTTTTGCCTGATACATTTTTCTTTGAAAAACATTTTTTTGCAAAGCCTGCAAAATTTATTTTCCGGTGGTGCGGCACATTTGCGCCTTTTTTCTATCATTGGTTTTCGTCATTTCCGTAAAAACAAATGTCTTTTTATTCAGCTTTACCAATGATAGCTCGATTTTTTCCCAAAAAATGAAAGAGTATTACCAATTTACTTTAGTCTGATAACGTGATAAAATGATAAAGAATTCAGCGATGAAACATTTTAGGGAAAAAATCAATAGAAAAAAGGAGAGATTGGAGTATGAAAAAATATCTTGCTTTGTTTTTGACTATGGCAATGTCCGTTGGTGTACTGGCTGGCTGCGGCGGCGGCACAGATGAAACTGCAACAACTGACGGCGCAGATACTGCAGAACGCACCACATTTACCGTAGGTTTTGACGCAGAATATCCCCCTTACGGCTACAAAAACGACGCCGGCGAATACGTTGGCTTCGACCTGGATCTGGCTCAGGAAGTTTGTGACCGCAACGGCTGGGAACTGATCAAACAGCCTCTGGACTGGAGCTCCAAAGATATGGAACTGAACAGCGGCACTGTTGACTGTCTGTGGAACGGCTTCACCATGACAGGCAGAGAAAGCGAATATACTTTCTCCGAACCTTATGTAGACAACAGCATCGTATTTGTTGTTCGTCAGGATTCTGACATCCAGACAAAAGAAGATCTGGCTGGCAAAATCGTCATCACACAGGCTGGTTCCTCTGCACTGACAGCTCTGACCAACACAGAAGACAACGATGAAAACCTGGCTCTGGCAGCTACTTTCGCTTCTCTGGAACAGACACCCGATTACAACAGCGCATTCATGAGCCTGGAAACAGGTGCTGTTGATGCCATCGCCGTTGATATCGGTGTTGCACAGTATCAGCTGACCAACCACAGCGATAAATTCCGCAAACTGGACGAACCTCTGTCCACAGAACAGTATGCCATCGCCTTCAAACTGGGCAATGAAGAACTGAGAGATCAGGTTCAGGCTACACTGGACGAAATGGTAGCAGACGGCACATTTGATGCAATCGCAGCAAATTACGCAGATTACAACCTGGATCAGATGGTTTGCCTTGGCAAAGAATAATCAAATATGATACAATACAAGGGCGTGCGGACAATGTTCCGCACGCTTCTTCCCTGTTTATGGATACTGTCTTTCCTTTGAAAGCCTTTGTCCGCACAGGGAGGCTGACATAAAGAAATGGGCTTCCCGTTTTCTTATGTGAGCGCAAAGCGCCAAAACAAAGAAAGGACGAAACAATTTTATGGATGCACAAACCCTTATGAACATCACACAACAACTGGCTGTGGGACTTCTGGATTCCTGCAAAATCTTTTTCCTGACACTGTTATTTTCCATGCCTCTGGGGCTGTTGGTAACCTTTGGGCGCATGTCAAAATGGGCGCCGCTGAAATTCCTTGCGCCCCAAACACTGGTTGAAAAGCTGAAACTGGCACAGTCCGCAGAAGGCAAGGCGGAAAACCTGCCTATGGGCACACGGTTTGCAGGCGGTCTGTTCTTCTTCAAACCCATCCAGTGGGTCATCAAAGTATTCATTGCTATTCTGCGTGGTACACCTCTGATGCTGCAGCTGTTCGCCGTTTACTACGGCCCTTACTACCTGTTCGGTATTCCCATCACCAATGAATACCGTTTCACTGCAGTTATCATTGCGTTCTCCATCAACTATGCCGCTTACTTTGCGGAAATCTACCGCGCCGGCATCGAATCCATTCCTGTGGGACAGTATGAAGCAGCTACTGTGCTGGGCTACAACAAAGTCCAGACTTTCCTGCGCATTGTCTTCCCTCAGATGTGCAAACGGATCATGCCCCCTGTAACAAACGAAACCATTACACTGGTCAAAGATACATCCTTTGCCTTCGTTATTTCCTATCCGGAAATGTTCACCATCGCAAAGCAGATCTCTGCGGCACAGACCACCATCATGCCTCTGATCATCGCTGGTGTGTTCTACTTCATCTTCAACGGCATCGTTGCCTTTGTGATGGATAAGATCGAAAAGAAAATGAATTATTATCGTTAAGGAGGCAGCCATGAAATTACTGAAAATCAATCACTGCAATAAAAAATTCGGGGACAACGAAGTCCTCAAAGACATCTCCCTTTCTGTAGAAGAAGGACAGGTTGTAAGCATCATCGGGCCCTCCGGCTCCGGTAAATCCACATTGCTGCGCTGTGCAACACTGCTGGAAACCATGGACGGCGGCGACCTGATCTATCTGGGAGAATACACAGCAAAAGCTGACGAAACAGGCAAATCCGTTTACGGCACCAAAGCCGAACTGCAAAAAGCAAGACAGCACTTTGGTCTGGTGTTCCAGAACTTTAACCTGTTTCCTCATTACTCCGTACTGAAAAACATCACAGAACCCCCTATCCTCATCGGCAAACGCCCCAAAGACGAAGTTTACGCCGAAGCAAGAGAACTGCTGAAAAAAATGGGTCTGGCAGACAAAGAAGATGCTTACCCTTACCAGCTTTCCGGCGGTCAGCAGCAGCGTGTATCCATTGCCCGTGCATTGGCAATGAAACCGAAAATCCTGTTTTTCGACGAACCCACTTCCGCCCTTGACCCGGAACTGACAGGGGAAATCCTGCACGTTATCAAAGAACTGGCAGCGGAACACATGACCATGGTCATTGTTACCCACGAAATGAGTTTTGCCCGTGACGTATCTGACCACATCATCTTCATGGACGGCGGCGTCATTGTAGAAGAAGGGGAACCCAAAGAACTCATCAACAACCCCAAACAGGAACGTACCAAAGCATTCCTGAGCCGCTTCCAGGCATAAGGAGGCACTATGGAACTCCAATTTGTGAAAGTAAGTCCAAATGAAAATATGACACTGCTCATTGAAAGCCCTGTGCCCAGAAGTCAGCATCTGGCAGTGGCAAAGGCACTGATTTCCTACGGCAGTGTTTACGCGGAACAGGCGGGATACATCGAAGAACCGGAAAACAAAGGAGCCTGCGCCCGTCTGCAAATGATGGCTGGAGAATTCTGCGGCAACGCTACCCTTTCTCTGGGGGCATACCTGTTCTCCAAAGAACATCCCCAAACAGGCGCAGAAAAAAACTTCCTTTTGGAAGTATCCGGCGCAGACAGCCTCATCGACTGCCATATGAAAAAAGAAGCTGACGGCTATCTGGGACAGCTTTCCATGCCTATGCCTGCGAAGATTGCCACAGAAACCTATGTGCTGGACGGCGTTTCCTATGAACTGGAAACGGTCTATCTGCCCGGCATCACCCACATCATCGTTCCCAAGGCTCTTTGGGGCGAAAAAGCACGGGAGAAAGCAGAACAAGCCGTAACAGCATGGGAAAATCAAATTGCCGAAGAAGCCTTTGGTATTCTGCTCTTTGACGAAACAGAAATGACGCTGGAACCGCTGGTATGCGTCAAAAACGCCTCTCTCGTATGGGAGCGCGGCTGCGGCAGCGGCACAACCGCCCTTGGTGCAACTCTGGCAACCAAGAAACAAGATTCTCTTTTTCTGGGATTGAAACAGCCCGGCGGCGTTATGTACATCGACGCTGACTGGAAAGATGGATGTCTGCATTCTCTGACATTGACGGTACGTGTAAAGATTGCGGCAGCAGGTACTGCTTATCTGGAATCTTTCTGACAAAAACATATGAAAAACAAGAAAAACCGGAAACCCATATCAATGGATTCCCGGTTTTTTTCGTGTCAGAAAATCATCTGATTTTCCAAAAATCAGGGATTAGGGCCCAGCTGACCCGGTAGGACCCGTTGCACCTGTTTCACCTGTTGCGCCGGTAGGGCCTGTTGCACCTGTTTCGCCTGTAGCACCTGTAGGGCCGGTTGCTCCTGTTGCACCACTTTCGCCAGTAGCACCTGTTGCACCGCTTGCACCAGTGGGGCCTGTTGCGCCCGTTGCGCCGCTTTCACCTGTAGGGCCAGTTGCTCCCGTTGCGCCGCTTTCGCCTGTGGGGCCTGTAGGGCCAGTTGCACCGCTTTCGCCAGTAGGGCCTGTAGGGCCGGTTGCTCCTGTTGCACCACTTTCGCCGGTAGGACCTGTAGGGCCAGTTTCCCCTGTAGGGCCGGTGATGCTCAGCCCTGCAATACCAGTAGGGCCTGTAGGGCCAGTAATGCCGATGCCTGTAGCCCCTGTTGCGCCGGTAGCTCCCGTTGCACCGGTGGGGCCTGTCGGACCTGTAATGCCGCCGCCTGTACCAGTAGGGCCGGTTGCGCCGGTGGGGCCGGTTGCACCTGTAATGCCTGCCGCGCCTGTGGGACCTGTGGCACCTGTCACGCCGGGCGCGCCTGTGGGGCCTGTAGGGCCGGTTACGCCAGTGATGACAACCACATAACACCCGGGCCAGCATTCCGGCCAGCAGCCAGAATTGCAGGGATTACAGGAATTGCAGTCTGGATGCCATGGATTGCAGTCAGGACGGCAGCGGTTTTGGTTCTGTCCGCCGCAGGAATGACCGGTATATCCATTCTGTCCGCCTGTGTAACAGCCGCCGCTGTTTCCCGTATTTCTGGGCACAGGTTCACAGCCGAATCCGCCGTACCAGCCGCTGCCGCGGCGATTATACCCGTTTCCGTCGGGATTTCGATACATACGCATTCCCCTCTTTTCCTTATCCTTTTCTGTGTTCATTTTATATTATGTACGCCGACCAAAATTGTGCCCCTTTTCTCCTGCAAACAAAAAAAGAGAGAGGATTAGGGGCATCTTCATAAGAAAACAAAGAAAGCCAAAATCCTTATGATTACAAAGGATTTTGGCTTTCTTATTTTATTAAGATTTTATTTGTTATGTTTTCTTATGAAGACAGCCGTCGCAATTCCCCTTAAGAAATCAAGAAAATGAAAATCAATGTTTTCTTAAGGGGAAGTTGCTTTTGTATCCT
>OOCG01000911.1_pt1 | contig 16578 bp, 20 predicted proteins | sample 1671521 | NCBI WGS metagenome assembly OOCG01 (sample SAMN06348165, study PRJEB24527) | human gut metagenome | biome: human gut; feature: ankylosing spondylitis patient; material: feces | host: Homo sapiens | place: China | collected 2015-10
AATAACAGTTTGTAGGGGAGTTCTGATACTCCCCTATAAAAATGGCTATTTATCAACTGTTTGTTGTGACATAGCCTTGTTTTTTTATAACAGCCAGCCTTTGACAAAATCGGCAATGCCGTCTTTTTCGCAGACATTTTTGTGTCTGATTTCTCTTGTTTCAATACCGCGGATGGGTGCAGGGATGGCTACACCGCTGACTTTTTCCATTTCTTTCATCAGTGCAAAAGCGTCGCCGTCTGCGTATTTTTCATCCAGCGCAGTCATAACGTCTTTTGTGAATTTGTAAGGGCTTGCGGTGGAAACGATAACCATGGGGTTCTTTGTGCCGCTTTCGGCTCTGTATTTTTCCGCTGCCGCGTAAGCCACTGCTGTATGGGTATCCATCACATAGCCTGTGTTTTTATATACTCTGCGAATGGCATCGAAAGTTTCTGCTTCATCAGCAAATTCACCGGAAAGCCGTTCTTCTGTGATTTCTGCTGTGTACTTCCCATCTGCCTGCAAAGCAGCCATTTCCGCCTTTGTCTTATCCTGTCCGCCCATGTGGCACAGCAGACGTTCCAGATTGCTGGAAATGAGGATGTCCATGGAAGGAGAAACGGTCACATGGAAGGCGCGGTTTCTGTCATAAACGCCGGTGCGGAAGAAATCATAGAGCACTTTATTATCATTGGATGCGCAGACAAAATGACCTGCGGGCAGACCCATCTGCGCTGCGTACCAACCAGCCAGAATGTCGCCGAAGTTCCCTGTGGGAACGGTAAAGTCCAGAGGTTCTCCCCATTTGATTTCGCCCATTTTCACAGCCTGGATATATGCCCAGTAGTAATATACAATCTGGGGCACCAGTCTGCCGATGTTGATGGAGTTTGCGGAGGAGAAACGATAGCCTCTCTTTTCCAGTTCATCTGCCAGTTCTTTGTCGGTGAAAATCCGTTTTACGGCACTCTGGGCATCGTCAAAGTTCCCTTTGATGCCTACCACGCAAGTGTTGTCCCCTTCCTGTGTAGTCATCTGCAATTTCTGTACAGGGCTGACGCCGTCTTCTGGGAAGAATACCATGATTTTCACACCGTCTACGCCAGCAAAGCCTTCCAGCGCCGCTTTTCCTGTATCACCGGAGGTTGCTGTCAGGATAACGATTTCCTCTTTCTGTCCCTGACGTTTTGCCGCTGTTTTCATGAGATAAGGCAGGATAGACAGGGCCATATCTTTGAATGCCAGTGTTCTGCCGTGGAACAGTTCCAGATAAAGCATATCCCCTTTTTTCACAAGAGGTACGATTTCTTTTGTATCGAATTTTTCATCATACGCATGTTCGATGCAGTATTTCAGTTCTTCTTCCGTAAAGTCCAGATACAGCTTCAATACTTCATAGGCCAACTGCCGATAATCCATCCCCATGAGTTCTTCGGGAGTCTTGTCCATTTTGGGGATTTCCTTGGGAATATACAGACCGCCGTCAGGGCAGATGCCACGCAGGATGGCTTCTGATGCAGACGCGGTAATGTCTTTGTTTCTGGTGCCTATGTATGTTGTCACTGCCATATTCACTCGCCCTTTCTTCCATGCCGATTTTCAAAGAGAATTGATGATAGTTCTATTGTACGAATATTTTTCCATTTGTCAACCACAATCGTACATTTGTTTTTTATCGAAAGACAATTTTGTGTTCTGTATTTCTTATTCCCATTTCCAACCTACGGCGTATTTGTTTTTCAGCCGTCCTTTCTGGGTCTTGCCCCAGCCTAAAGGATAGCCGTCCACGCATACCAGTGTCCAGCCGTCTTTGGCTTCCGGCGTTTCCAATGTTTCCCCTTTCAGATAACGGATGACTCTCTCGTCAGAAAGAGGCATATCCAACACGTTTTTCACTTCTTCTTTTTTCAGCCCCATGGCAAAGGCCTGAGAAGGCTCAAACCGTCCTTTTTTCAGTGTGCCCAACTGCCAGCCGCTGCGCAGTACCCGCAGACCTTTGGTGGCAGGTGCCCCTTCCGGCAAAAGACACAGACTGTCCCCATAAATCTGGAAGGTACCTTTCCATTTGCCTGTAAGGGTTTCTTTGGCAAACTGGCGGAAAGGTTCCAGTTCTTTTTCGCCGATGGTTGCTTCTGTGGGTGTGCTGCATGATGTTGGTTCTCCTGTTTTCTGCAGTAACGCCAGAAAATGCCCCTCTCCTTTGATTTTATGGGGATAAAGGCGCACACATTCTGTCAAAGGTTCACAGCCCGGCGCAAAGCCCCAGTTCTTTTCCAGCGGAACCAGCGTAAATTCCGGATGATTGTCCAGAAATGTCTGGATGCTGTCCTCATTTTCCATTTTGGCAAAAGTACAGGTCGAATACAAAATCATGCCCCCTGTTTTCAGCATAGATGCGCAGTGTTCCAGAATATCCGCCTGCTGTTCTCTGCAAAATGTGAGCAGTTCCTCGTTCCAGCTTTTCACCATATCCGGCTCTTTGCGGAACATGCCTTCTCCAGAACAAGGAGCGTCAATCAATATCTTGTCAAAAAATCCGCCGAACCGTTCAGCCAGCTTCTTTGGCGGTTCACTCATAACAATGGCGTTGGTGATGCCACTGATTTCCACGTTTTTCAAGAGTGCTTTTGCCCGTCCAGCACTGATGTCATTGGAAATCAGCAGTCCTGTCCCATTCAGTCTTGCCGCCAGCTGTGTGGTCTTTCCGCCGGGTGCAGCGCAGATATCCAGCACGAAATCCCCTTCCTCAATGGGAATCATAGCACCGGGTGTCATGGCGCTGGGTTCCTGCAAATAATACATCCCCGCATGGTAATAGGGATGCTTGGCAGGACGTTCTCCTTCTGCGTAGTAAAATCCGCTTTCACACCAAGGTACAGGGGAAAGAGAAAATTCCCCTTTTTCCGCCAGCTCCGCCGGAGAAATTTTCAAAGTATTTGCCCGAAGTCCGTAAAGTCTGACTTCCTCAAAAGATGCCAAATAATCTTCGTATTCCGCCCCCAGCAATGCTTTCATTTCGTTGATATATGCCAATGGTAATTCCATGTTTTCCTCCTCGTTGTATGTCAACTGCTTCTTCTGCCTATCATCATACGCAAAAAAGAAAAGGGATGCAAGAATTGAACAAAAATTCAAACACCTTTTCTACGTTTTTTCGTCTTTACAAATATACCATGGTCGTATATCATAAATAACGTTAAAAATGACTTGGCAAAAAAAGGAGGGCTCCCATGGAAAAACAGATCTGGAAACCGGGCACCGTATTGTACCCCGTCCCTGCCGTTATGGTATCCTGCGGCAATATGGAGCAGAAAAACATCATCACTGTGGCATGGACAGGCACCATCAATACCAATCCCCCCATGACTTACGTTTCCATCCGTCCCGAGCGTCACTCCTATGAGCTGATCAAGGAAAGCGGAGAATTTGTCATCAATCTGGTCACCAAAGACCTGACTTATGCCTGTGATTTCTGCGGCGTCAGAAGCGGCAGAGATGTGGACAAATTCACCGAAATGCACCTGACAGCCAAAAAAGGGGAAAAAGTAGACTGCCCCATCATACTGGAAAGCCCGGTCAACATTGAGTGTAAGGTAAAAGAAATCGTTCCTTTGGGCAGCCATCATATGTTCCTTGCAGAAGTGGTTTCCGTCAGCGTCAGCGAAAAATATTTCGACAAGACAGGCAAGTTCCACTTAAACCGCAGCAAACCCATCTGCTATTCCCACGGTGGATATTTCACACTGGGAGAACAGGTCGGCTCTTTCGGCTATTCCGTGCGGAAAAAGGACACACCCAAAACAGGGACAAAACAAAGAAAACGCCGCTCCGGCAAAAAACAGCGGCAGAAATAACAAAAGAGAGCGTATGAATTTTTAAGGAGGCGTATTATCATGCTGCAAATCACAGAAGTAAATATTTTTTCTTTGAGCAAAGACGAAGACGCATGGACAATCGAAGGGGAAATCATTTTTGAGGACGACCTGACCTCTGCTTTTGAAGCGGATTATCTGCCTGATGAAGACGAACTGGAAAATCTGTCTTTGGAACTGGAACTGGAAGACTTTGACACCAGAGTACTGAAAAATATGATCCTGGACGCAGCTAACGACTACGAGGACTGATACGGGAGGCGAGCAAGTATGAGCCTGACCATTTGTCCTGCCTATGACCGACCGGAAGAAGTCAAAGCCCTGTTTCTGGAATATACGGATTTCCTGCTGAAAAGCGATCCTTCTTTTGCCGCCTTTCTGGAGCTCCAGAATTACGACAGAGAACTGGATCATCTGGAGGAAAAATACGGGATGCCCAAAGGCAGACTGTATCTGGCACTGGTGGATGATGCCATTGCCGGCTGCATTGCCCTGCGTCCCCTTTCGGATACGGAATGTGAACTGAAAAGGCTTTATGTGAAAGACGCCTTTCGCGGTCATGGCATTGCGGAGCATCTGGTGAAAAAACTCATTGACGACGCCAGAGAAATAGGCTACGATGCCATGCTGTTGGATACCCTGCCTTTTCTGAAGGGTGCCCTGCATCTGTATGCCAAACTGGGATTTCATCAAATCCCGCCCTATAACAACAGCCCCATGGAAACATCCATTTTCCTAAAGCTGGATCTGCATCAATAAAATAAAAAGCGATTATGAAATCTTTCCCTAAGATTTCATAATCGCTTTTTTTGTTACAGAATCCGTTTTGGACAAAAATCCAGATAATCTGCCGCTACCAGTTCATAAAGGATGCCGTCCCGCTCGCCCTGCAAAGCATTCTTGTGGTTTGCTGCTCCATGCAGATGTCCATAAACCACCCGTTTCACCGGATATTCTCCCAGAATCTCCGTAAAAGCCGACGGCTCCCGTTTTTCATTGACCGGCGGGAAATGCATCATGACGATGATGTCCTCTGCCCCTGCTTTCATAGCCGCATCCAAAGACAGCCGCAGGCGAATCTGCTCCCGTTTGTAAATCTTTTCATCCTCTGGCGTAAAGCTGCGCTCATTGGGACAGAGCCACCCTCTTGTGCCGCAGATGAAACTCTTTTTCCAAGGCACCGCGTCATTTTTCAGAAACGCCATCTCCGGGTACTGTCCCGCCAGACGGCTGGAGGATTTCCACCAATAGTCATGATTGCCGGAAAGAAGAATCTTCCGCCCCGGCAGGCTGTCAATAACATCCAAGTCCGCCGCCGCTTCCGGCAAACGCATGCCCCAGGAAATATCCCCCGGCAAAAGCACCGTATCTTCTTCTGTCACTTCCCGTTTCCAGTTTTCTATGATTTTTTCACTGTGATTTTTCCAGTTTTCTCCGAAAATATCCATGGGCTTGCTGACGGCAAAGCCGAAATGCAAATCCCCAATGGCAAATAATCCCATACAAATTCCTTTCTATACCCGATACATTTCCGCCATGATGTTCAGCTTTTCGTTGAACTCCTTCAAAGCTTCCATGTCATCGCCGTTCCAAAGACGGATAAATTCCTTATTGATTTCGTTCATATCATCCAGTTTTGCCACAAAATACAGGTTCTGGATATTTTCCAGAATATTGGCTACCAGATTATTTTTGATCTCATTGAGCCGCTGTGCGTTGGTAATTTCCTCCCGAATGGTGGCCATTTCCTGATCCAGATGGAAGGCCGCTTCGGCACAGTTTTTCAGTCTGTCCTGCAAATCCTGCGGAATATTTCCGCTGTATTTATACCGCAGGGAATGTTCCGCCGTTGCCCAGAAATTCATGGCATTGGTGCGAATCTGGATTTCCGCCGGCACAGTCTTTTCCCCCAGTGCCGTAAAGAGGGGGTAACGGATGATCATATGATAACTGCGGTAACCGCTGGGCTTTGTGTTGGTGATGTAATCCCGCTCCTCGATGACAGTCATATCTTTACGCTTGCGCACCATTTCAATGACCTTGGGAATGTCCTCCACAAACTGACAAAGGATACGGATGCCCGCAATATCCTCAATTTCTTCTTCAATTCTATCCGGCGAAATCTGCTTTCTGCCTGCTTTTTCCAATATGCTGGCAGGACGTTTCAGCCGCCCCGTTACGGAGTCAATGGGCGAATAAATGCCCAGCTGTCTGCATTCTTTGTCCAGACTGCGAAACTTTAACAGCAGTTCGTCAACGGTCTGGGCGTAAGGATAGAGTAATTCTTTCCAGTTGATGATTTCCACGTTCTCACCCCATTTTCTTTTCTGCCTTTATTATACGATATGAGGCAGGTTTCGGCAATGGACGGACAAGACCTTATGAGGAAAGTCCCTGTCTTTTTTCGTCATATTCCGCCTTTGTGACAGAATAACAGCGAAAATCCTGTACTTTGCCGTCAAAGCGTATCTGTGCCTGACGCAAAGTGCCTTCGTATACAAAACCGCATTTTTCCAGAACTTTTGCGGAAGCAGGATTGTCCGGGTAACATGTGGCAGTAATGATAGAAAGATCCAACAGGTCAAAGCCATACACCAGCACCGCTTCCACCGCTTCTGTCATGATGCCTTTCCCCCAGCAGTCAAAAGCAAGGGAATAGCCTATCATCTTTGCTTCTCCGTTTTCCCGTTTGTTATCATCGGTCAGACCCACAGTACCAATGAGCCTGCCCTCCTGCTCTATGGCAAACACATGAGGCTCCTTCAAAAATACCTGTTCCAGTATCTCCCGGCTTTCTTCTAAGGTTTCATGAGGTTTCCAGCCAGCCGCAGGCCCAACAGCAGGATGGCTGCAATAAGCAAAAAGCCCCTCGGCGTCCTGTTCTGTCAGCGGACGCAGCCCCAAACGTTTTGTTTCCAGTTCCATGTTCATCCCTCCTTTTGCCTTATGATACCATAGCCTGCCAGCAAAAAGCAAAAGCCGCTTTTCTTCCGAAAAAGAAAAACGGCTTCTGTTCAAATATGTGCCTGATAACCGGCTTTTTCCACAGCAGCACAGAGCTTCTCCACAGGAACCTGCTCTTTCTGCCGCACCTTTGCCCGTTTCTGCTTCAGGTCTACGTCCGCCCATACACCCTCTATGGCGTTTAAGGCGTTTTCCACCCGTTTGGCGCAGTTCTGACACGTCATGCCCTCTATTTCCAGCACCACATGATGGCTGTAATGGTCGGGATTTTTGTCAACTTTCCGGGGCTTTGGCACGTCACCGCCTCCGCAGCAGCCAGACGTCAATTTTTTGGAATAACTTTTGACGGAAATGACAACCACAATCACCAGCAGTGCTGTCAAAACCGCCGTTGCCATACTTCCCATAAAAAGCCTCCTTTCTGCCCTCAGGCAGTCTGTTCTTCTTTCCCCTTTGGCAGCAGAGGACGCATGCTGGTACCGCTGATGGCAACGGTAGAAAGGTTATGGAAGAAAGCTGAAACCGTAGGCTGCAAAATGCCTGCCAGTCCCAGCAAAAGCAGAGATGTATTGAATCCGATGATTGCCTTGTAATTTCTGGAGATACGTCCCATGAGTGCCTGACTTAAGTGGCGCAGTGTCACCAGCTCCCACAGTTCCCCGGAGAGCAGCGCAATATCCGCCACTTCTCTGGCTAAGTCTGAAGCGTCTTTCATGGCAACGGACACATTGGCAGCGGACAGGGCCGGAGAATCATTGATGCCGTCCCCTACCATAATGACCGTTCTGCCTTGGGCTTTGATTTCTTCCACTTTTGCCGCCTTATCCTCCGGCAGCACACGGGCGTAATATTCTGTAATGCCCAAACGTTCACAGGCTGTACGGGCTGCTTTTTCCCCATCACCGGTCATCATAATGATGTGCTGGATGCCTGTCTGCCGCAGAGCTGCGATAACTTCCGCCGCCTCCTGACGGACAGGGTCATGGATGAAGATTGCTCCTGCCAAATCCTCACCGATGGCAAGATATACCGCGGAATCCGTGCTGTCTACAGCGTCCAGTTTTTTCCTGTCTGCGTCTTTCAGAAAAATGCCTTCATCCTCAAAAACAAAGTGCGGGCTGCCAATAACGACTTTTTTGCCTTCTAATTCCGAAGCGATACCATGAGCAACCACATACTTCACTTCCGCATGACGTTCCTCATGGAACAGACCTTCTTCCGCCGCCTGTCTGACGATGGCGCGAGCCACACTGTGAGGGAAATGTTCTTCCAGACATGCCGCTGTCCGCAGCACTTCGTCCCGTTCATAATCCCCAAAGGCAATGACCTGAGAAACCTGAGGGCAAGCTTCTGTCAGCGTACCAGTTTTATCAAAGATAATGGTATCTGCCGCACCAAAGGCTTCCAGATGTCTGCCGCCTTTGACCATCATCCGATGGTTTGCCGCTTCCCGCATGGCGGAAATGACAGCAATGGGCGTTGCCAGTTTGATGGCACAGGAATAATCCACGGTCAGGATTGCCATGGTCTTTGTGGTGTTTCTGGTAAGCAGGAACACCGCTGCCGCTGTCAGCAGATGATAAGGCACAATGCGGTCTGCCAGACGTTCCGCTTTCCCCTGTACATTGGCTTTCAACTCTTCCGAAGCGGCAATGAGATCCATGATCCGCTGGATGCGTGTCTGGGCATTGACTGCCATGACCTCCACGGCCACAGAGCCTTCCTCCACCAGCGTTCCGGCATAGACCATAGCCCCTTCTGCCTTCCGTACTGCCAAAGGTTCTCCTGTCATGGTGGCCTCGTTTACCATGGCTTCCCCTTCCCGGACTTTGCCGTCAATGGGAATCATGGTACCTGTGCGGATGCGGAGCCAATCGCCATCTTTCACATCAGAAAGAGGAATCTGCACATCTCCCTCCGGCGTTACCAACCATACTTTATCAATCTGGATGGCAAGGCTGGCAGAAAGAGCGGTTTCCGTCCGTTTTCTGGTGTAGTCCTCCAGAATATCTGAGAAGGATAACAGGAACATAATGGACGATGCAGAGGAGAAGGAACATTTCAGCATGGAAGCGCCAATAGCCGCCGCATCCAGCACATTTACATTCATGCGGCCATGAAGCAGGCTTTGCAGTCCATGCCACAGGAAAGGTACTGCCCTGAAACAGGTCTTACAAATCTGCAAAGGTACTGGCAGCAGCAGTTTTTCCGCTGCCCGCCGCAGTACCATGCTGCAAATCTTTTCCTGAAACCGCAGATCAATGGCCTGCACATCTTCTTCCCCTGTAGGTTCCACTTTGGGGATGTCTGCCCGACGGAGCTTTCCTACAGTATCCAGCAGGGTTTCTTTGGCAATGTCTTTCCCGTAATAAATCAGGATACTGCCGTTCTGGGCGCAGGTACGCACCCGCTCCACGCCACTTTTCTGCCGCAGAATACTGGCAATGCCCCATCCTTCTTCCTCGGAAAAGGCATGCTGTCCCAACCGCAGACGAAGCCTGCCGGGGCCATCATAGCAAATGGCATATTTCATATAACATGCCCCCGCTTCTTACTGTTCGCAGTCGCACGCTTCGGCAGCCTGCTGTTTTGCGTCAAAGCAGATGTCTTCCGCTTCTTCTTTGATGTTTGCGAAAGTAGCCTGTGCGTCTTTGTGGAGCTTCATAGCCTGTGCCACAGCGTTTACAGTCACTTCACGGGTCTTTTTGCTCTTGAGAATCTTGCCGCCTACCAGCGCTGCGGCGATACCGCCCAAGAACACCCATTTTCTGTCACATTCGAAACAATTTTTCCACATGATACATTCCTCCAATTCTAGTTATTCAATGCTTACTCCACAAGTTTACTATCGCTAACTTTTGTTGTCAATGACTATTTACAAAAAATGGTGTATCCTTTTGAAAGAAGGATGATGAGAAAAAGGTTGGTGTAACACATATGAAATTACAGGAATCTGGAGAAAATTATCTGGAAACCATTTTGATATTAGAAAAAAGAAACGGCATCGCACGCTCTGTAGATGTGGCAACGGAATTGGGCTTTTCCAAGCCCAGTGTCAGCCGCGCTGTCAGCATATTAAAAGAAGGCGGCTATGTGACCATCGGCAATATCGGCCAGCTTCTGCTGACAGACAAAGGCAGACAGGTGGCGCAAAACATCTATGACCGCCATTGCTTCATCAAAGAGTGCCTGATGTTCCTTGGTGTCAGCCCGGAAACAGCAGAAGCCGACGCCTGCCGTCTGGAGCATGTCCTCAGCGAAGAAACCCTCTCCTGTATGAAGGCACACTATGAAAGTCATATGGCAGAACAGAAATCATAAAATATTTTTCAAAAATCCTATTGACAGTCTATGAAAAACGTGATAGGATGTATCCAGAAGTTAGCAAACGCTAACTATTAATTTTGACAGTAGGTTAGTTATAGCTAACCATAAAGAAACTAACAAAGGAGGTTCTGCACATGAGCGTTGTTATCGTGGGCGGTCACGACCGCATGGTTCGTCAGTATATGGACATCTGCAAGAAATTCAACTGCAAAAGTAAGGTGTTCACACAGCTGCCGGGGAATTTCCGTTCCCAGATTGGACAGGCAGATTTGATTATTCTGTTTACTTCCACCGTTTCTCACATCATGGCAACAGGTGCCGTACAGGAAGCGGAGAAAAACAATATTTCCATTGCCCGTTCTCACAGCAGCTCATCTTCTGCCCTGAAACGTATCTTGGCAGAACACTGTTGTTGATTTTTACTTATGAGTTAGCAATTGCTAACTACTAAAGTTTTATAGAAAGGAGGATTCCCATGTCCGATTTTGAAGCGGAACTGATCCATCACGCTGCCCCTACCCTGCTGGGCAGAAAGCAATCCAATCTGTTTTCCCTGCCTCTTTCCCTTTTGCCTAAGTGCAGAGAAGAAATTGCCCTTTATGGCAAAAAACTGGCGGAAAAAGGCATTTGCATCGTATATCTTTATAGTTTCAAAAACCGTGTATTCATCATGGTTTATCGTCAAAATGCCATGATGCGGTATCTGCGGGTACCCCATGTGCGGGATTATCTCATTTCCCTTGGCTACCCTGCCCGTATCGGCAAAAAAGACGCCATGACGGAAACACTGGCTCATCTGCGCAAACGGATGCAGGCAGACGGTGATTTTCCCCATGAAATCGGCTTTTTCTTGGGTTATCCCCCTGCCGACGTATTTGCTTTCATGCGTGAAAAAGGCCAGAATTACAAATGCGTTGGATTTTGGAAGGTTTACGGCGATGAAAAACGGGCACTGCGTATTTTCCAGTGTTATCGTGACTGCCGTGACCAGATGATGGAACAGGTAACTGCAGGCACGTCTATTCTTTCCCTCTTGGGCGCAGCCTGAACAGATACATATTTTTCAGAACTTTTTTTCAAAAAAAGGAGGACGATTATGAGTAAAATTGCTGTAATCTATTGGAGCGGCACAGGCAATACCGCTATGATGGCAAATGAGATTGCCGCTGGTATCGGCTCTGATGCTGAAGTGTTTTCCGTAGATGCATTCCATGGCAATGTGGCAGACTATGACAAAATCGCTTTCGGCTGTGCAGCCATGGGCGATGAAGTGCTGGAAGAAGCGGAATTCGAGCCTTTCTTCTCCGCTGTGGAAGGCAGTCTGAAAGGCAAAAAAGTGGCCCTGTTCGGCTCTTACGGCTGGGGCGACGGTCAGTGGATGCGCGACTGGGAAGACAGATGCGCAAAGGCTGGTGCAAACCTCTTTGACGATGGCCTGATCCTCTGCGGTATGCCCGACGCTGACGGCAAAGCAAACTGCAAAGCATACGGTGAAAGATTCGCCGCTTATTGATTTCCCTTTACACACCCTAATATGGGGAAATCCTTGACATTTTCTGTAATACACGATCCATAAAGAATACACCAATCCTTCTGTATTCTATAATAAAACACACATACCTTCTTACACAAAAAGGCTGTGAAACTTCGGTTTCACAGCCTTTGACTATCAAAAACTAAATTTTACTTTTTTCAAGGAAGCAGAAGGGCTTGGGAAACGAAGTGTTTCCCAACTGGAATCCGCAGTCGGAATTCACTTCCGACGAGGAAAAGGCGAAGTTTCAAGGCTTTTTAGCCGATGGAATTTCGCCTTTATGCTTCTGTCTACTCGTCAAAGGCTTGAATGAAATGAGCCTTTGACGACAACTCTCTTTCTATCCTTATTTTGTCCATTCCAGTTCTGCCGGTGTACGCAGTTTCTGGTGTTTGTAAATAGGAATCTGATATTTGGCCCCCAATGCTCTTACCAAGTCTTTATAGCAGCCTTTCATTTTATCATGGAAAAAGATGGCTTCCACGCCGCCGTCGATGGCATCGATACAGTCACTTGCCCGCTGGACACCTGTTTCATCCTCATAATGACCGGATACCAGCCACTGGTTCGCCAGAATATGGGTCACCCCAAAGGTTTCGTCCTCGCCCCACTGGGTGAACACAGCTTCCGCAAAGTTGGGCTCAAAGTGTACGCCGCCTACGCAGAGAATCTGATGGACTTTCTTGCCGTCGTCCTCAAAAATCTGTGTCAGAGAGCGTGCCAAGGCTCTTGCTGCCTCTTTGTTATTCCAGCTGTCCGGTTCGCTGCCTACTTCAATATCCATCATTGCCACAGGGTATTTTGTCAGCAAAGTAGGATCTCCTTCCCCGTGGTATACGCCAGACCAATGGGTTGCTTCTGTTGCCACGTGATAATCATCCAGCCCCAATTCTTTCCGGTTCTTTTCCACTGCCAGCATGAGATTCCGCATGAGTCTGGGTTTTGCAGCACCGAATACACCAGAGGGCAAATCCCCCAGAGAATGTACGGTCAGCACTTTTTCCGGCGCATGCTCCCCTTCATGCCATGTAACCATGCCGGATACATCGCAGTCGGCAAAATACTTGTTCATATCCGGCAGATATTTATTGTAATCCAGACAGATGGCTGTCTGTGTGGGTGCAAAATAAAAGGTATTCCCTGCCTGATCTTCATAAGCCATGACCGGGTTTCCATCAAACATCATATCTGTTTCTTTCTGCAGAAAGCCTTCTTCCTGCAGGCAGTCCCATACCAGATAGGACACATATCCAAAATCACGATTCACATTGATAAAATAAACAGCTTTGCTCATTGAAGTACCTTCTTTCTTTTGTATAAATATAAAAACAATTTGTTTTTTATTATATTCCTTTCTTTTCCTTCTGACAATGATTTTTTCATAAGAAAACAGGCGGAGCTTCTGCAACAGGAAAAAAAGAAATTTCCAAGTTTTGCACTTGCACCTCTTAACATTGAATAAAATAAGACGGAAACGAAAAACAGGCGGGACTTTTGTCCCGCCTGTCTCTATTGAGAAGGTGTATGCAAACTTTTTTATCAGTGATGGCAATGTCCGCCGCAGGAACTGCAGGAACCGCAGTTACCGCTGCATCCTTTGCCTTCTTTTTTGTCTTTGCGCAGTTTATAGACTGCGGCAGCGATCACTGCCACAAGTATCGCGCCCACGAGCAATGTTCCCATGTGCCGCACTCCTTTCTGTTTACGCTGTTACTTCTTCTTTTTTGGTGACTTTTCTTCTTTCTTTATAGGGACGGAACAGCAGATAAATAAATCCTACTACTACTGCTGCTGCCAGAACCGTACCGATACCGAAAGAACCTGTGCCGCTCAATACAGAACCGATCTGATATACACAGAACGCAACCAGGTAAGCAAAGATGGTCTGGTATCCAATGGCGAACCATGTCCATTTTGCGTTGTTCATTTCCCGTTTGATGGCACCAATTGCCGCAAAGCAAGGTGCGCACAGCAGGTTGAATACCAGGAAGCTGTAAGCCGCTGCCGGTGTGAAGAATGTTGCCAGTGTGCCCCAATATTCCGCACCGTTTTCCGCTACTTCCGCAAAACCAAAGAGCTGACCGAAAGTTGCTACAACGTTTTCTTTTGCCACCAGACCTGTCACCGCTGCCACTGCGGACTGCCAGTTGCCCCAGCCCAGAGGACTGAAAATCCAAGCCACCGCAGAGCCTACATTTGCCAGCAGACCGTTGCTCAGGTCATCCACCATACCGAAACCGTTTTCTGTGAAACCGAAGTTAGACAGGAACCAAATGACGATGGTGGACAGCAGGATAATGGTACCTGCTTTTTTGATGAAAGAGGAGCCTCTTTCCCACATGCTGCGCAGTACACTGCCAACAGTAGGCAGATGGTATGCAGGCAGCTCCATAACGAAGGGAGCGGGATCACCTGCAAACATGGTTGTTTTCTTCAAAATGATACCGGAAACGATGATTGCCGCAATGCCCACAAAGTACGCACTGGGTGCTACCCATGCCGCGCCGCCGAACAACGCACCCGCAATGAGGGCAATGATGGGCAGTTTCGCGCCGCAGGGAATGAATGTGGTTGTCATAATGGTCATTTTCCGGTCACGGTCACTTTCAATGGTACGGGATGCCATAACACCAGGCACACCACAGCCAGTACCGATGAGCATAGGAATGAAAGATTTGCCGCTCAAACCGAATTTACGGAAAATTCTGTCCATGATGAAGGCAATACGTGCCATATAGCCGCAGCCTTCCAGGAATGCCAAGAAGATAAACAGTACCAGCATCTGAGGCACAAAGCCCAGAACCGCACCAACACCAGCAACGATACCATCCAGAATCAGACTATTCATCCAGCCTGCCACGTTCAGTTTTTCCAGCGCATTGCCAACCAGTACGGGAACGCCGGGCACCCATGTACCGAAGTCCTCTGTAGCAGGCTCTTCCGCTGTGAGAGCTGCTTCATAGTCCGCCGCTGTCACTGTCAAAGTTTTTACGTGTCCATCTTCGTCTTCTGCTTCGATTGTTGTCTGCACGCCTGCTGTTTCTGCCAGGAATTCCACAGGGTCTGTTTCCGCCAGCTCCGCATCTACGCCAGCTTCTGTTGCCGCCGCCAAAAATGCGTCAATTTTCTGTGTTTCCAGTGTGTAAGCTTCGTTTGCCGCTTCATATTCCGCTCTGCCGTTGCCAAAGAGATAGAAGCCATCGCCGAACAGCCCGTCGTTTGCCCAGTCTGTTGCCATGGTACCTACTGTACTAACGGAAACATAATATACGATGAACATAACCACTGCGAAAATAGGCAATGCCAGGAAACGGTTTGTCACCACCTGGTCGATTTTATCGGAGGTGGACATGCCGCCTTTATTCTTTTTGGTGTAACAATGCTGGATCATTTCACCGATGTACATATAACGCTCATTGGTGATGATGCTTTCGCTGTCATCATCCAGCAGGTCTTCTGTTTTCTTGATGATGTTTTCCACATTGGGTGCCTTTTCCATCTGTTCCACGATTTTTTCATCCCGCTCGAACAGCTTGATGGCATAGAATCGTTTCAAGGATGGAGATACATCCTCCAGTTTTGCCGCGATATCATTCAGTGCGCCTTCCACTTCCGGTGCGAATGTATGCTGAGGTGCGCTGCTTTCTCTTGCCGCCGCTTCCACAGCCGCTTCTGCTGCTTCTTTCACACCAGTGCCTTTCAGGGCGGAAATCTGCACCACTTTACAGCCCAGTTCTTTGGAAAGACGTTCCACGTCGATTTTGTCACCATTCTTTTCCACAACGTCCATCATATTGATGGCAACTACAACAGGAATGCCCAGTTCTGTCAGCTGTGTGGTCAGATACAGGTTTCTTTCCAGATTGGTGCCGTCAATGATGTTCAAAATCCCGTCGGGTCTTTCCCCGATAAGGTAATTTCTTGCCACCACTTCTTCCAGTGTATAGGGAGAAAGGGAGTAAATGCCCGGCAAGTCCATGATAGTCACTTCTTTGTTGCCTTTGAGCTTCCCTTCTTTTTTCTCTACGGTTACCCCGGGCCAGTTCCCCACAAACTGGTTGGAGCCTGTCAATGCGTTAAACAATGTGGTCTTGCCGCAGTTGGGGTTCCCGGCAAGCGCAATCTTCATGCCCATGTTGTATCTCCTTCCTATCCGTTAGTTACACCTAACTCTCTGCCAGAAAAAATGGCTCGTTCTCACGAACCAATTATCTGACTGCAATCATTTCCGCGTCAGCCTTTCTGAGGGAAAGTTCATACCCTCTGACGGTAACCTCCACAGGATCCCCGAGAGGCGCTACTTTTCTGATAAAAATCTCTGTGCCTTTGGTGATGCCCATATCCATGATACGGCGTTTGACAGCGCCTTCGCCTGTCAGCTTCACCACAGTCACTTTTTCACCGATTTTTGCCTGCTTTAATGTCTTTGTCCCTTCCATATTGTCACTTCCTTATACCATGATGCGCGCTGCCATGGATTTGCTGATGGCTACGCGGGATTCTTTTACATTGACGATCATATTTCCGTTGATCTCCGATACCACCGTCACCTGACCGCCGATAACAAATCCCAGACTTTCCAGAAACCGTTTGGTATCATCCCGTCCGCTGATTTTTCTGATGGTTTGCATTTCTCCTGTTTTTGCCAGTGCCAAAGGCATCAGAACTCCTCCTTCCATACTTCACGTCCTTTTATATTTTCAGATGATGAGATAGATTGTCGTTAGCTTTAACTAACATTCTGCAAAGAGTTTACCATTGCTAACTAAAGTTGTCAATAGCTTTTTTCTGATTCTTGCAAATTTTTCCATTTTAAACAAATTCCTCAAATCAGACACAAAAAAACAGACATGGTTGTTTGTACCATGTCTGTTTCTATTTTCTTATTTTCTGCTGCAT
>OOCG01000918.1_pt1 | contig 16518 bp, 10 predicted proteins | sample 1671521 | NCBI WGS metagenome assembly OOCG01 (sample SAMN06348165, study PRJEB24527) | human gut metagenome | biome: human gut; feature: ankylosing spondylitis patient; material: feces | host: Homo sapiens | place: China | collected 2015-10
TTTTTTTTTTTCAAGCAGAAGACGGCATACGAGATGTAGCCGTGACTGGAGTTCAGACGTGTGCTCTTCCGATCTTTCTTCTATCATAGCGAAGCCGTATGAAAAAAACAATATCAATTATAATAAATTTCCTTACATTTTTATTACATAATTGGTTCACAAACCTACTTTCCGCGGCGTTTTTTGGCGTCCAGAAGCCGTTGTGTTGTATTTTTATGCTCTTCTGGCGTATCCGCCGGTTTTTCCGCAGGCGTTGTTTTCTTCTCTTTCTCTTTGGATACCTGTTCTTTTTCCGCCTGTTTTGCAGTGGATTTCACAGGTTTTTCTGCTTTTTTCACCTGTTTTCTGTCTTTCCGCACCGCAATGGCTCCTTCTGCCCTCTGCAATACTGTGGGGAATCTCCGCAGGAATATATCCAGCAGGAGCAGGAATACGCCCAGTATCAGCAGCGGATTCTGCATGGACTGATGTTTCACTGACTGTGCCGCATCTGCCGCAAAAACTTCGCTGCCGCTAGTTAACACTCTACCGCCGGTGCTTTCGGCAATCTGCTGAAGGAGCTGACCGCCGTTTTCTCTGGTGGTCATATCGTACTCTTTGGGATAGGAAAGATAAAATCCTGTGTTGGAATTGGTGGTGGTTCCGTCTTTTTCTTCCACCTGCACCGCCGCCAGATACGCCCCTTCTTTTGCCGAAGAGAAAACACCTTCATAAATGCCCGGAGCCGTGGACTGCATTTGCACCGTTTCTGTTTGGTTATCAGAAGAAACCACCGTCACCTGCACCTGTGATACGTCCTCGGAAAAAGGCATGGTCAGCCGCAAAATGCTGTCTTCTTCCCCGGCTTCTGCCGTCAGGGTCATATCCGTCATGGCGTTGTTTTTCATCATCCAAGAGACCGCATTGCGAAGGATTTTCACGCCGCTGTCCGATGCCAGCCATTTCTCCGTCCATTGTCCATGTACGTCAGATGTCCACGCCACCGTTCTGCCCAGACCATACTGCCATGTAGCCAGAATGGGTTCTTCCTTGTCACTGATGAGGACTTTATCTGCTCTGGCTTTCGCTGTGGTGCTGATATAGCCGTCCAGTTCCGTCACAGCGTCAATGCCCGACAAAATAGCGGAAGCATCCTGCTGCTCAGGATAAAAAGTTCGGTTATTGATAAATTCTTTCCCTGCCAGAATGGTTTCCTTTGCGAAAATCTCCGGCAAGTCCGTAAATTCATCCGTAAAATAATACCGCCCGTTTCCGTTTTCCGCCAAACGCTGCAACAATTGTGTATCTGCGCTTCCCCCGACAGCTACTGTCGAAAGAGTAATGTTCCGCTTTCGCATTTCTGTCAGAACACTGTCATAGCCGGATTGTTCCGCCTGACCGTCTGTCAAAAGGAGGATGTGCTTCTGTTTGGTATTTTCTTCCTTCATGGCATCTACTGCCATTTTCAGGGCAGGCAGAATACTGGTGCCGCCTTCTGCCTGAATGCTGCCAATGGCATTTGTCAAAGCATCTTTGTTTTCCATGACATCGCAAGGCTCCATGACCCATTCCGCAAGGGAGTCAAAAGCCACCACGCCTACCCGGTCGCCCTGCTGGAAATGGTCTAAGCTGCGGATGGCCGCTTCTTTTGCCATATCAATACGGGAAACCCCATAATTGCCATCCATCATACTGCCGGAACGGTCAATGACCATAATCATGGTCAGGTCGGAATTCTGCCCTTCTGTTTTCAAATCCATATCCACAGGGAGCATTTCCTCCAGAGGCGTATTCTGATAGCCGCCCAGCGCAAAGGCATTTTCGCCGCCGCTGACCAGCAAACCGCCGCCAGTGGTGCGGACATAAGTTTCCAGTGCAGATAAAAATCCATCCGGCAGATTTTCCGCCAATACATTGGCAAGGATGACGCCGTCATAGGCTCCCAACTGCTCCATGGCAGTGGGTGCGCTGGCTGCTGTCACTTTCTGGACAGCCACCTGACCGGAAAGCATACTTTCCCATTCTCTGCCGCTGTCCTCCTGCTCCACAACGAGGATTCTGGGAATATCTTCTATATAAGTATAGGCATAAACCCGATTGTTTTCCCCCATGGTGTCCTGTGCTGGAACAATTTCCGCCCGATAGGTGACACCGCCGCCAGTGGTGGTCATATCGGAAAATACCATACGAGTTTCCCCTTTATGGATTTCCGCAGTTTCATCGGCAATAAGAGTATTTCCTTTGTACAGGCGAACCTGTGCCGTGGTGTCGATATTTGCATCAATCTGTAATGCCAATTCATAGCGGCTGTTGATGTTGATAACTTCCGCCAGTTCCAGCTTCGTCAGCTGCACTTCCGGCTGTTCTTCGGACACCAGAGGATATACATCCACGGTAATTCCCTGTGCCGCCAATGCTCGTGCCTGCTGCAAAGCATTGCCTTCTGTTTCGTTGCCGTCAGACAGGAGGACAATGCGTTTTGCGGTGCCATCCGGCAAAAGGGACGCCGACAGCCGCAGGGCATTTTCCAGCGAACTGCCGCCTTTATCCACCAAAGACAGAAATCCTGCGGTCACATTGGTATCTTTGTCCGGCGTCAGTTCCACACCTGCCCGTTTCCCAAAGGAAACCAGACCCAACTGGTCTCGATTTTCCTTGGCCTGCTGGGCTTCCTGCAAAAAGGCCTGTACCGCTCCTTCCGTTTTCTCCACGCTGGCGGAACGGTCAACAGCGAATACCGTTGTGGTGGTATTGGCTGTCATAAGTAGCGTAGGATTTGCCATGGCAAGAATCAGCACAAAGCAAAGCACCGCCCGCATGATGGTATGGACTTTTTTCCGAAATGGCGATGCAAACTGTCCGCCTTTGGCAAAAAACAGTATGGCTACCATTACGGGAATCAATAAAATCAGCCAGTAAGGCTGCTGCCAATCAATGTTCACGGCAATTCACCCGCCATTCTACAAGTAATACCACAAGCAGCAGCAACAGTACCCATTTCAGGATGCTTCTGCTGCCTTGAATTTCTTTCGTTGTGGATTGTGTCTGTTCTGTCTGTTCTCCCCGCAGGGACAAATCCGATTCTCCTTCGGTTTTGGCATTGACACCAAAGGGCGTTTCTGTCACATTCTGCGCGCTGTCTGTTTCCCGCAGGGTATAAAGCCCCGGTTCTGCCGTTTCCGTCAATGTCTGGGGCGGAAATGGCGGTGCAATGGAGATTTCCTTGCCTGTGGCTGTCATGACTGTTGCCGTTTCTGTGGTAGGCAGCAGAGAAAGACTCACCTGTTCTCCCGCCGTCACTTGAGAAACCCCGGAACCGTTGGCAGGGAAATACCACTCCATCAAACGGTACAGGAGGATAGGAAATTCCGTCTGCAAAGGAAAATCACTGTCATGGAGGTCAAAGCCCAAAACAGCCACTTTTCTGCCGTTGGTTTCTCCATAAAGCCCCAAGGTCTGCCCTTCTGCCTGCAAAAAGGCCGTTCCCCAAGAGGCGGAAAGCGGCGTTCCTTTTGCCAGTGCAAAGGAAATATCTCCGCAGTTTTCCAGACCACTGTCCGTCAGACCCCGAACATCTGCCGCAAATTCCCGTTCCGCTCCCGTTTCTACGATACCGTTTCCGCCGGGCGGATTGATAAGGAGCCAATGACCATCCGTTGGCATGGTTTTGGGCAATAGGCCGTCAAACACATACAGACTGTATCCCGAAAGATTTTCCTGTAAGGTATCTGTCTGATACAGTTCCACCTGATCGGACAGGGAAAGGGCTTTTTCCAAAAAGAGATTGCTTTCGGAAACCAGCAGCACTTTTTGCTGTTCTGCCGCCGCCAAACCCGCAAAACGGCTGTTGTCTGCCGTCAAGGCATCTTCTGGAGAAATCCGCACTTCCAGTGTTTTTGTTTCCATGGGAACGCCACGGAATACCACATCTGTATCTGTTCCAGCTGCCGCCGTGACGGTTTTGGTGTCAAAAGCCGCACCATCCGCGTAAAGGGTAACGGTTTTCTCCTGGTTGCTTTTGCCATAGTGATGGAGCCTTGCCATGACATACAATCCATCTTCCTGTTCTGTATGAGAAAGAAGCGTCACTGCTGTGTTCTCCCCATCTCCAGCATAAACCTGTTCTGTTGCGGATAATGTGCCCAGATTGCCATATCCATCTGTATACACCACGATTTCGCCGCCCAGCGCTTCCTGTTCCGCTGAAAGCAGACTTTTCGCCTCATCCCAGTTGACGCCGCCGGCTGTAGGGGACGCGTTTTCCACCATACGCAAAACCACGTCTTTTTCCCCGCCGCTGACAGCCAATGTAGGCGTATCTGTGAGCATCACCAGAGAAAAACGAGAACCAGGCGCTGTGTTTTCCAAAAGTTCTGTCAGGTCTGCCTTTGCCGCATCAAAACGGCTTTTTTCCACATCTGTGGCCTGCATACTCAAAGAGCAGTCCAAACCAATGATATAATCCCGCACCTGTATTTTTCCCATGAGATAAGGGCCGGACAAAGCAAGGGCAAGGAGAAGTGCCGCCGCAATCTGCAAAAACATCAGCAGATTTTTCCGCAGCTTCTGCCATGGCTCCTGCGCCTTTGTCTGGGTCAGCACCTTTTCCCAAAGATACAGACTAGGCACCTGTTTTTCTTTATATTTTTGTTTCAGTAAATACATCAACAGGATAATTGGCACTGCAAGGAGCGCCAACAATCCCAAAAGGGGCTGAGCAAAGTGCATCGTCCCCCTCCTCTCTGTTATTTAAGCGGCGCAATCCTGTAAGTATGCCGCCACATCCTCCGGTACCTGATACACTGCCACAAAGTTTTCCTTTGGAATGAGAATATCCAGATATTTCGTCATGCCGTCCAGAATCTCCAGTGTCACATAACCTTCTTTATAAACAGTCATCTGGGCAATTTTATAATCTGTATTGGAAACGGTTTCTCCTAGCTTGATGGTGGCATTCTGCCGCAGGGAAAAAGTGCCGCTTTCTGTTACATCCGCAGGCAGTGCGTCCACCTTTGTCCAATCAGAAACTTGGATGGCTTCCCGAAAGGCGTCCATATCCTCCACGGTGGTGCCGTCGCTTTTCACCACGCGTACAGGCTTGCCGTCACTGCTTTCTTCCATAAAAATCTTTTCTGCCCAGTTGATTTTTGCCATTTCCGCTTCGATTTCCGCCTGCGCCTTATCCCATGCTTCTCCGGCCTGTTCCATGGCACTGCCCAATTGCTGAGAGGCATCCTGCAAACCGTCTTTCAACTGCTGTTCATCCGCAGCGGAAAGATTGCCGCAGCCTGCCAGCATACAGAAAGATAAAACACCTGCTATCTTCCAGATTTTCATATAAAATCCCTTCTTTCTCACCGTTCCAGTGTGGCAAAATAATCGGAAACCAGTTCCCGCATACCATAAGGCACACTGCTGTTTTCCAGTGTTTCCATGGCTTCGTTGCGGTACTGCCCATAGACCGTATCATAAGGCACAGACGTTCCTGCCTGCCCCATGGTGCGGTGTTCCGTTATGGTGGTCTGACCTTCGTCGGAATCCGTTCCTTTCAGCTGAGCATCGTAACCGTCTTTGCCTGCCGCAGAGCGGGTATAGATTTTTTCCGGCTCTGCATGACCGAATCCACGACCCTGACCGCTTGTGCCAGTGCCATTGCCTCCATTGCCGCCGTTTGTGGTTTGACCGCCATTGCCCTGACCTTCTGTACCCTGACCTTCGCCGCCTGTGAATTCACTGCTGTTTTCCACTTTTTTCGCCAGACTTTGCTGTCCCACGTTGCGGTTGAGTTTTTGCAGACTGCTTCTAAGGGCACTGTTTTGCTGTGCCTGAGAAAGCATGGCATTTTTCAAAGCTTCTCCTGCTTCTGAGGGGTCTGCCCCATTTTCCAGAGCCTCTTCCAATGCTTTCAAGGCTTCCTGTAATTCCTCATCACTGATGTTTTCCGCGGCTTCTGCCAGCTGTTGTGCCAAGGATGCCGCCTGACCTTTATCCATGGCTGCCATTTTCTGCAATAACTGTTCCATTGCCTGAGAAATAGCCGCCGAATCTCCCTGTTCCAAGGCTTCGGACAATGCCGCTGTACTTTCTTCCTGCTTCAAGGTTTCCGCCAGTTCTTTCAAATCTTTGGAAACACTTTCCTTTTCCAGTTGTTTCATATTCTGCTGGGCTTCCCGCACAGCTTCCTCCGCAGCTTTTTTGGTCTTTGCTGTTTTCAAATCTTTTTCCAATGCCTTTGCCGCTTCCAGAAAGACTTTCTTTTCTTCTTTGGAAAGCTCCGGCGTTTCTTCCGCCTTCACCTGCTCAATTCTTTCCAGCTGGGCATTGGCATAAGCTTCCGCCTCTGCATCCCGCCGCACCGGCATAAATCCCGCACCAATGGCGAGCACCACCACCAGCGCAAGGACACGCAGCACCTTCACAGGCAGGCGCATCCGGTAAAGTTTCGCAAAATCCATTTCTTTGGCTTTGGCAAAACCGTCTGCCACTGCCATTTCCTCCACAGGATTCTGGGTACCTTTCCCCAGAAGTTCCATGGTGGTAATCATTCGTTCCGCACCGCCCAAAGCGTCTGCCGTTTCTGCCGTTTCTTTTTCCGTCACTTTCCGCACAAAAAACGCCGCTCCAAGGGCTATCGCTAGCCCCAGCAAAACAAAAACGCCGCAGAGAGGCAAAACCGGAATTTCTGTCCAAAATTTAGACAATACAACAACGGCAAGGCATAAAATGCCCGCCGCTGTTTCTCCATATATAAACCATTTCAAAAACCGCTCCGCCATAAGCTTATGCCGCAGGGGAGCCAGTAAACGCAAAAATTCTTTCATGGCTTATCCCTTCTTTTTTCGTACCTTCTTTTCCCGCACCGGATTGATGATGTAAGCAGAAAGCAGTACAAATACCACAATCACAACCACATCGAATACCAGATGCAGCAGCCACATATGTGTCCCCATCCACTGATAGAGCGCAGAAGTCTGGTCACCCATACGCAGCAGAGAATAGGTCACATCCGTACCCAACTGGCCATCCATCAAGGAGAAAAACGCCACACCGGGATTGGGAATGAGAATCAAAATGGTTGCCAGCACAGGAATATCCCCGTAATATACACCATCATAAGACATATAGTAAAAGGCCAGCAGTACCAAAGTACCGAAGCACAAAAATCCAATGACCAGATACATGAGTACAATGGACACAATGGTGCGTTTAAACAGGCAGGAGAAAAATACCGAAACACTGCCTACCATGCAGGCTGTCACCAGCACGAAAGCAAATACTTCCGCCACCTGCCCCACCGATACGGCGCCGAAGTAAAAGGCAATGGCAAAAATGGGCAATGTTGCCACTACCAACAGCAGTACATACATCAAAGAGGATGCCAGTTTCCCCAGAACGATGGAAAGAGGGCTCATTTTTGTCACCAACAGCAAATCCAAGGTCTGTCGTTCTCTTTCCCCGCTGATACTGCCTGCTGCCACTGCCGGCGCTGTCAGAAGCACCAGCCCCATCTGCACCACAGCCAGCACCACATAAAGCCAGACCATAGACGCAGGGTCAAAACTCAAATCACGATTCTGGAACATGGACAAATTGATATACAGCATGGCGCCTACTGCCGAAATCACCAGAAACAGCACCAATGCCCCATAAGTTTTCCAGCTTCGCATGGTGGTAATGGCTTCTTTGCGCAAAACCGGATTCATCATACGCCTGCACCTCCTGTCACCTGCATGAAGATTTCTTCCAGATTGCCTTCTTTCTCACGGAAGGACACAATTCCGATACCCTTTTCCACCAGCTGTTTCAGGATTTCCGCCAGCATTTCTTCGCTGCCGTCGAAAACAAATTCCAGATCGCTGGTGTTTTCCGTGATTTCTTTCACCGCAGGCATTTCCCGCAGGATTTCTACGGTCTTAGATATCTCTGACAAAGGACGCACATAAATGATGCGTTTCTGGGTCAGCTGCCGCATGATTTCCTGCACTGTTCCTTGTGCCGCCAGTTTTCCCTGATTGATGATACCCACTTCTGTACACATTTCCGCCAACTCCGGCAGGATATGGGAACTGATGACAACGGTTTTCCCCATGGACTGTAACTGCTTCAGGATTTCCTTCATTTCCACTCGTGCACGCGGGTCAAGACCAGATGCCGGTTCGTCCAGAATCAGCAGTTTCGGGTCATGAATGAGGCTTCGTGCCAGACAAAGGCGCTGTTTCATCCCTCTGGAAAGGGAGTCCACATAAGCCTCTTTCTTATGGGACAGGTCTACAATGTCCAGCAGACCATCGATGATATCCTTTCGGTCTTTATAGGGAATCTCATACGTCCCTGCGTAAAAATCCATGTATTCCGTTACTTTCAGGTTATCATACACACCGAAAAAGTCCGGCATATATCCAATTTTCGTCCGCAGCATTCTGGGATTTTTTGTCATATCCACATCATCCATCCAGATGCTGCCTTCTGTTGCCTGCAAAAGCCCTGCCATAATGCGCATGGTGGTGGTCTTTCCGGCGCCGTTGGGGCCTACAAAGCCATAAATGCTGCCGTCAGGCACGGTCAGTGTCAAATGATCCACTGCCGTAAAATTGCCGTAGCGTTTCACCAGTTCTTTCATTTCAAGCATACAGACCGCCTCCTTTCACACGCATTCTGGGTGCATGGGTATACACGCCCGGCTCCAGATACATTTTGAACTGTACCACACGTTCTTCATTGATATAGTCCTCACCAGGAGCATAAGGTGTTTCCACAAAATCTTCCCATTGTCCCGTTTTCACGTTATATACCTGAGGGTCTGCATACATGCCGGAACCATAGCTTTCATCGAAAGCAAACTGAATCTCATCAATGCGCACACCTTCGCCAACGGTATAGCGCAGAATCACTTCCTGATTTGTATCCATATAGTTGTTTACTTCGCAGAAGTTATTCCAATCGTCATAATACACACCATAATTCACTGCCTGATCTGTGGTTTCCGGCAGGACTGTAAATGGCAGGTCAAAGGATTTTTCACGGCTCAGATCTTTGGTGCCTACGGTATGGAACATGCTCAGGCAATTTTCCCTTGCCGGTTTGCCATTGAGATATTTCACACTGTCAAAGACAGGCATATCGCTGAAGCCAAAAAATTCATAAGTAATCTGGCTGTTTTCCCAACTACTCTGTTCTGTTGTATCCCAGTTATGAAGGACTTCCATCAATTCCTGCTCACGGAGCAGTGTATAGCCTCTTTCTTCCGTAATGGTACCATTCTGTACCTGATCCCAAACCGTTGTGTCATCGCCTGTAACCAAATTGGTCAATCGTTCTCCATAACGGCTATTTACATCTTCTGTACTCAGATCATAAGAAACGTCAATGGTTTCCCCTGCAGGCAGTTCGCCCAGAGGAATATATACATAATCCAGTTTCAGATAAGCATCCATAAAATTCACAGAAGTTCCGTTTGTCACAGTACCCACAACTTTTTCTCCGTCGAATGCCACATTGCTGGTTACACTGCCGCCCAGCTCCAATGTGGTGGAAGCGCTGACATAGTTTGTTTCCCACGCCATGTTGTCATAAAAAACGATGTTTGTACCATCACCTGTGGTGACTTTATAATCTATTTCTTCTGTTTTGCCATTGCCGTCATACCAGCCGTTATCCACCTGAGGCTGGACAGGAATGGGCAGTTCACTTTTCAAAGTCACATCCCCGCTGCCGGGTACTTTCACAGCCATGGCAATCTTGGATTCTCCGATACTGCTGTCCTGCTCCATTTCCACAATGGCTCTTGTGCTGATCATACCATTATGATAGGTGCTTCTGCCTGCCAGCACAAATACCACACCCAAAAATACAACAGACAATACAGGAATGGTGATCCATCCCAGTTCTCTGCGGTCTTTTTTCTTCAGCACAAAATACATGACAGGGCCTGCCAGTACAATATAAATGCCTACCACCAAAAAGATGGCAACCATAGAATTTCCTGTCACAGAAGGGAAGCTGTTTGCAGCATAACGAAGCTGATTGGCCATCTCTCCCCCTGTTCCATCTTCCCCTGTATGATACAGACTGCCGCAAAGACCTGCCAGCACATCTGCCTGCTGGGGCATATTGGCAAAAGGCGCCAGACCCAAAGCAAAATGGTTCAGCAGTACATAACCGCCGCCATAGGGCATAAGAGAAGCCAAAGTCGTACCATTTGCCTCCCATTTCACAGAAGCTTTTTCTGCGGAAATCCCCGCAACGGTCAAAGGCGCAGACAAGGACAAAGCTGTACCGTCAGGGGCAGAAATGCCGCTGACACTCTGGGTACCGTTCAAAGATACATCTACAAAATCCAGACCGGAAAGAACCTTCTGTGCCTGCACCCCTGTGCCCAGCACCAGAAGTCCGCCATTATCCACCCAGTTTTTCAGGGCTTTTTTCTGGGCATCTCCCAGTGTGGCTGTATCAAAATCGTCGATGATGAGCACCGCGAAATTATCCATGACATTTTCAGATGCCGGGAAAGTGTCCCTGTCTAAGAAGAATACAGAAGTTTTCTCCTCCAGATTCAGCCCTGCCAGATACTGCACCTGTGCAGACTGTTCACTAAGAACACCCACTGCCACCGTTTCCGGAGAAAGGGCATCCACGGGCACATATTTCTGGAATACCACATTGCCGCCTGCATCCACCAGTGACACTTCCATATTCCGCCGCACCGTATTCAGTCCCAATTCCATGGAAACCTGTTTGGTGGCACCTTCCGGCAGTTCCAGCTTCTGGTTATACAGAGCATATTTCTGGAAACCGCTGTCTGTGTTTTCATAGGTGTAAACTTTTACCTGAAATTCACCCTGAAAAGCCTCACCGTTGTTGGTCAGGGTAGCTGTCAGGGGCGCAACTTTTTCTACAATATAAGAGTTATCGAACCCCACCTGCAAATCCAGTGAAAAACGTTCGCCGCCTATGGTCTTTTCCGGCTCCTGCTTTGATTCTTCCGCTGGCTCTGTCACATCTGTATCCGTGACCTCCACATTCTGTGTATTTGGAGCCGCGGCAAAAACAGGTGTCAGCAGGCTCAGCACCATAATCAAGGCAATCACCAACGCAATGACAGCAAAAATCTTTTGTTTGAATTTTTGTTTTTGATGATATTTCATAGCTGTCCTCCCCGTCTAGTAGAAACACATTTGTTTTTCTTTCATTATAACAAGGGGCTTCTCAGAATGTTTTAACTCTTTCTTAAAATTTTCTTCTATTTTCTTTGAAAAATAGACGTTCGTCCAATCCCATCTCCATGAGGAACCGGGAAGGCTTCAATGGCTTCTCATAGCGATTTTCCGTAAAAGAAAGGAAAAGCCTGTCTTTGGTGCGGGTCAAGCCCACATAGAACAGCCGCCGTTCTTCTTCCAACGCACTTCCCTTTCTGCCTTTTTCATAGGGAATGATGCCTTCCGCCAGAGAAGGCAGGAATACTGCGCCAAATTCCAGCCCTTTAGCACCATGGAATGTGGTCAGTGTCACACCATGGGTATTGCCTTTCTGTTTGGATTGTTCTTTCATCTGGCGGCTCAATTCTTCCATTTTCCGCACAAATTCTGTGCCGCTTTCCGTTCCTTTAGCCGTTTCCGTAATTTCGTCAGCGATTTCTATCATATTTGATAGGCTGGCTTTTCGATAAGCCGCATAGTCCGAAAGATATTCGTCGTAGCCTACCACTTTCCGCACATATCGCAAAGCCTCATAAGGCTTCCGCTTTTGAATCTGCCGCAAATCTTCCTCTAAACTTTCCAGATGTTCCGCCTGCCACTTCTGCAAAGAGGGGCAAACGTGAAGGCTTCTCAGCAGACCATAAGGCATCTGTTCCGCCTCTGCCAGCAAATCTTTACTGATGTATCGTTTTGGTTTATTCACAATGCGCAACAAAGAAGCGTCACTGTCCCGATTTTCCGCCAGAAACAGATAAGCCGCCAAATCCCGGGCAATCCAGTGGTCATAGAGATGAAATCCACCATCCCGCAGATGGTAAGGAATCCCTCTGCGGAACAAGGCTCTGGCAAAAGCGCCCCCTTGGATATTGGTACGGAAAATCACGGCAATCTCTTCTATGGGCACGCCTTCCTCCAATAAACGGGCAATCTTCTGTGCCGTCAGCTCCGCTTCTTCTCCGCTGTCCTTTGCCACAAAAACATTGATGCGCTCACCTAAATCTCTGTCCCCTTTGATTTCTTTTGCATATCGGCTCACATTGGTGCCAATGACCTGAGATGCCAGCCGGATGATACGCCCGGAACAGCGGTAATTCACATCCAGAAAAACTTTTTCCGTTCCCGGAAAATCTTTGGGGAAATCCAGCATAAAGGAAGGGCTGGCACCACGGAAGCCATAAATGCTCTGGTCATCATCCCCCACCACAAACAGATTGTTTTTCGGTGCCGCTAACATTTGCAGACAGGCATACTGAGCACGATTCACATCCTGAAATTCGTCTACCAATATATAGTCAAAACGATCCTGCCACATTTTTCTGACCTTTTCGTCCTGTGACAAAACATCATAGCATTCCGTCAGCATATCATCGAAATCTATTTTTTCATTTCGCCGTTTCCAGCCATCAAATTTCTTTGACAAAGCCACAAATTCATCTTTAGGCAATCCATCTGGCAAAAAATCACTGACATCCAGCAATTGGTTTTTCATGAGAGAATACTGACTGAAAAACTGCTGGATGTATTCCTCCTGATCCTGCACAGAAATACGGGCTTCCGTCACCAGTTTCTGCAAGGTATTCCGCCGTTCGTCCTCGGAAAGCACCTGTTCCAGACTGTAACCGCAGGCCTGACGAAGGATACGGAAAAAGATACTGTGGAATGTGCCGAACATCACACCCGATTTTCCCTGCAAAGCGGCATATCTTGTTTTCATCTGTTCCGCCGCCGCTTTTGTAAAGGTAATGACCAATATCCGATAGGGGGACACACCCATTTTTTCCGTCAGACGGCGAATCCGCTGGATAATGACCGTGGTCTTGCCGCTGCCGGGGCCTGCCAGCACCAGCATAGGCCCTGTTCCATGGGATATGGCGTGTATTTGGTTGGGATGCAATGTCTTTGCCATGATGTGTTTTCCTCCTTTTGGGTTCTGCTTTCAGTATATCATATTTTCGCCCATCACCTAAAACTTAAAAAAATCTTTATACGTTCGTAACGGATTGTCACTTGTCAAAGGGTGTCTTTTATATTAAAATCGCATAAGAAAGATAAAAACAGGAGGTGGCAAAATTGAATATCGGGATTTTTACCGATACCTATTTCCCGCAGCTCAACGGCGTCGCAACTTCCGTACAGACCTTGCGGCGGGAACTGGAAAAAAAGGGACATCAGGTATATATCTTCACGCCTTATGACCCGCGGCAGCAGCAGGAAACGGACGACCATATCTTCCGTTTGCCCAGTATGCCCTTTATCTTTGTCAAAAACTATCGGGCTTGTTTTGTCTGCCCGCCCCATATTCTGCGTAAGATTCACCAGTTGAAACTGGATATCATTCATACACAGACGGAATTTTCTCTGGGATTTTTAGGAAAACTCATTTCCAAAACATGCGGCATCCCCATGGTACATACCTATCACACCATGTATGAAGATTACGTACATTACATTGCCGGCGGCCATCTGATTTCCGCCGAAGGTGCAAGAGAATTCAGCCGCATTTTCTGCAACACTGCCATGGCGGTCATTGCGCCTACCAAAAAAACCGAGCGGCTTCTGCGCAGCTACGGTGTCAACAAACCCATTTCCATCATTCCAACAGGCATCGATACTTCACATTTCCGCAAATCCAATTATGACCCTGCGGAAATACTGGAACTGCGCCATAGTCTTGGACTGAAGGCAGATACACCTGTGCTCATTTCCATCGGGCGTATTGCCAAGGAAAAAAGCATTGATGTCATCATTGGCGCTCTGCCCAAATTGCTGGAAAAACTGCCGGATACCATGATGGTCATCGTCGGGGAAGGCATGGAAATAGAAAATCTGAAAAAATACGCCGAATCTCTGGGCATTGGCGACCATCTGCTTTTCACAGGCGGAAAACCTTGGTCGGAAATCGGAAAATATTATCAGCTGGGCAATGTTTTTTGCAGTGCTTCTCTGTCGGAAACACAGGGGCTTACCTTTGCGGAAGCCATGGCTGGGGGCATTCCCGTTGTTGCCAGACGGGATGACTGCATCGTCAACTTCATGACCCATGGAGAAACAGGCATGTTTTTTGATGATCCCGCAGAACTGCCCAATCTGCTTTATCGCGTGCTGACAGATGAACCTTTGCGGGAACATCTTTCCACAACATCCCAAAACACCATGGAAAGCCTTTCCGTGGAAACCTTTGGCAATCATGTGGAAGGACTGTATCAGAAAGTCGTAAGGGCGTTCCAGAATGCAGAAAACATTCCTCTGCCCTCTTTGCCCGTCATCAAAGGCACAAGGGTTGCCCATCGTATTTCGAAAATACCCAAAAAACTGGCACACCGCAGTCGTTCTTATTCTTCTCATATTGCAGAAAGACTGTCATTCCTGCCCAGACACCGTTCCTAAGACACAAAAAATTGTATTTTTGAGGGGCTTCAGATTGTCCCCTCAAAAATACATAAAAAATCCAAAAAAAGCTATTGACAAAACATGTACTTTCTTGTATTATATTTCTTGCGTGAATCACGTATGTGAGTGTAGCTCAGCTGGATAGAGCGTCTGACTACGGATCAGAAGGTCGCGTGTTCGAATCATGTCACTCACGTTAGGAGCTGTTCAAATGAACAGCTCTTTTTCTTTTTCCAAAAAAAGCAATCACGCTCTCCCCCTATCAGAAATAGAAAAAGACATATAAAAAAGGCGGCTTTCAAAAGCCGCCTTTTCATTCGTGGTAGGATAAGATTTTGATTATTTGTCAACAACGGGAATTTCGTCTTCAGACCATGCATCCATATTGTTGCTGAACAGATATTTCTTGGTTTCTGCTGCGATTACGCCACTCAGACCAAGCAGAGCAACCAAGTTAGGGAATGCCATACATGCGTTCAGAATATCCGCAATGCCCCAAACCAGATCCAGGCTGACAACGGAACCGATGAATACAACGATTGTCCATGCAATACGGAAAGGCATAATTGCTTTCTGACCACACAGGTATACCCAACATCTTTCACCATAGTAGCTCCAACCAAGGATTGTGGACCATGCGAAAGTGATCAGACCGATTGTCAATACGATAGGCCCGATAACGGGGATGTTGCCAAATGCTGCGGAAGACAGATCGCCACCAGTCAGACCAGTCATACCAGAGGGGTCTTTCATGATAGAGGATACCAGAACCAGACCTGTCAGAGCACATACGATAACTGTATCCCAGAATACACCAGTCATGGCGATGAGGCCCTGACGAACGGGGTTTCTGGTAACGGCTGCCGCGTCAACGATTGGAGCGGAGCCCAGACCGGATTCGTTAGTGAACAAACCACGTGCAATACCAAAACGAATTGCCATCATAACTGTGGAACCGATGAAGCCGCCGCCTGCAGCCTGAGGTGTGAATGCGCTTGTAACGATCAGTTTCAGTGCGGGCAGTACATAAGAACCGTTCAGGAACAGAATGATGATACAGCCGATGATGTAGAAACCAGCCATGAAAGGAACCAGTTTTTCACATACTTTAGCGATGGACTTAACGCCGCCCAGAATAACCAGACCTGTCAGAACTGTGATGACAGCGCCGGAGATAACAGGAGAAATACCAAATGTATTTTCTACCATGTTTGTAATGGAGTTACCCTGTGTACCGTTACCGATACCGAAGCAGGCAAAACCAGCGAACAGCGCGAACAGAATGCCAAGCCATTTCTGTTTCAGACCTCTTTCCAGAGCGTACATAGGACCACCGATCATACCGCCGTCTTTACCTTTAACTCTGTACTTGATAGCCAAAACAGCTTCACCATATTTGGAAGCAATACCGAAGCAGCCTGTCAGCCATACCCAGAATACCGCACCAGGACCACCGGATGCGATCGCTGTAGCAACGCCGACGATGTTACCGGTACCGATGGTCGCTGCCAGTGCAGTTGCCAGCGCGCCGAAACCGGATACGTCACCTTCTGCTTCTTTGTCGGGTGTTACGGAAAGCTTGATGCCTTTGAATACATATCTCTGAATCACTCTTGTACGCAGTGTCAGGAATACGTGTGTACCAAACAGCAATACGAGCATAATCGGACCCCATACTACCCCTTGGATACTAGAAATAACATCCATCATATTAATTCCCTCCCATTTTATGAAATATAAAATAATTTCGTTGGCAGAAACCGACCTTCCATATTCAAAATAGCAAACCATACAATGTCCCACGAAAACATCTTCTGTTTTTGTCTATTCTGATTATGTACTCTCCGTCGATTCCCTCACCTGTTCTTATTTTATCTTATTTTTCAGAAATTACAAGAAGTTTTTTACGAAATAAATTTACCAAAAACCTTCTTTCGATACAAAAATATACAAT
>OOCG01000930.1_pt1 | contig 16350 bp, 9 predicted proteins | sample 1671521 | NCBI WGS metagenome assembly OOCG01 (sample SAMN06348165, study PRJEB24527) | human gut metagenome | biome: human gut; feature: ankylosing spondylitis patient; material: feces | host: Homo sapiens | place: China | collected 2015-10
AAAGCCTTTTAAAAGGTTCTTGCTGTCGGATTTGGGTTTATTCGCCGTGGATGGCTTTTCTGCGGGCTTCGGCTTCCGCTTTGGAGAAAGGACAGCCGCAGTAATCCTGACGGTAGAGATGGTACTGTTCTGACAGTTCGCAGGAGCGTTTATAGCCGTTTTTCTTTTTGAAATCGGAAAAGAGATAAGGAACGCCGTAGGTTTCCGCCAGTTCTTTGCCGATGGCATTGAGCACCTGTGCGTTTTTATGGGGGCTAATGGAAAGGGTGGTGGTGAAGTAATCAAAGCCGCCAGCCTTTGCCGCTTCTGCTGTCTTTTTCAGACGGAGAGTATAGCAATCGAAACAACGCTGTCCCCCTTCCGGTTCCTGTTCTCTGCCTTTTGCCATGGCGAAGAAGGTTTCCGGGTCATATTCCCCAACGATGCAGGACACTTCTCCTTCCAAAGGCATCTGGGCAATGAGTTTCTGCTGTTCTTCCGCACGGTGGGTGAATTCCGCCGCAGGGGAGATATTGGGGTTATAGTAATAAACGGTAATATCAAAGTAATGGGAGAGATACTCCAATACATAAGAAGAACAGGGGCCGCAGCAGCTATGAAGCAGCAGACGGGGACGGCGTTCTCCCTTTTCTATGGTCTTTAACGTGCGTTCCAGCACGATTTGATAATTCTCTTTCTGCAAGATAAACACCTCGTTTCTATCTCAAACAGTGTAACAGGTAGGGAAGAAAATGTAAAGAAGCGCGATGTATGAAAAAAAGAACAAAAATAGTTCACAAAATTGCGATTTTTTGAGATGCCAAAATCAAAAAACAGTCATGAAATTTTAACGGAATTTTAGCGGTGTTTTATACAAAATGTCACTTGCGCCCAAAATGCAATGGGAAAGAACGGAGAAAAGCAGGAAAGGGGTTGTGCAAATGGGAGAAGGAAAAAAAGCAATAAAAAAAGGCGGGAAACCGCCGGAAATTCAAGGAAAAAGGGCTTGACAGCCAGTTTTAGATGTGGTAAAATATCTCACACATTGGCAAACAAGCACACATATCCATGATTTATGGTCAGTATAGCATAGAGGTTTGCAAAATTCAATATCTTTTTGCAGAATTCGGCAGGAACCTTGAAATACAGGGGATTTCTGGCACATAAGGATTGCGCTTTGTTTGGAAGTATTGGCTTTTAATATGGTGAACGGGAGGCTGTATGGCAAACTGTTCAAAAGTTGCATTAGAATTTCTTAGATAAAAGAGGCTTTTGTCACGACCACTGATCAAAGGTGGTGCAGGCAAAGGTCTAGCTTTGTTTGGGCAATTCTAAATTTTTTGCGCAAAAGCAGAAAATATCTGCAAAAAAGCAGCTGCCATGGACGCCTGATAGAGAGAAACGACAGGTCGTTTTTCTGTATCAAGTGTCCGTAGGGCAGTGGTAATGTCGGTGTGATAGATAAATTCGAGAGGTGACAAGATGGAAAAAAACAGAATTCATGCACTCCGTTTTGGCGACACGACACGAATGAGCTATTCCAAAATCAACGAAGTTTTGGATATGCCCAATCTGATCGAGGTGCAGAAGGACAGTTACCAGTGGTTTTTGAAGGAAGGTTTGAAGGAAGTATTTGAAGATATTTCCCCCATCACAGACTTCAGCGGCAATCTGGTGCTGGAATTCATTGATTTTACATTGGATTCCGAACCCAAATTCTCCATTGAAGAATGTAAGGAACGTGATGCCACCTATGCGGCAGCATTGAAAGTAAAAGCAAGACTGTATAACAGAGAATTGGACGAACTGAAGGAACAGGAAATCTTCATGGGTGATTTCCCTCTGATGACAGAAACAGGTACCTTCATCATCAACGGTGCAGAACGTGTTATCGTCAGCCAGTTGGTTCGTTCCCCCGGCATTTACTATGCTTCTGATTTTGATAAAGTTGGGAAAAAGCTGCTTTCCGCAACTGTTATCCCCAACAGAGGCGCTTGGCTGGAATATGAAACAGACTCCAACGACGTATTCTATGTAAGAGTTGACCGTACCAGAAAAGTTCCCGTAACCGTTCTGATTCGTGCACTGGGCATTGGCTCTGATGCGGAAATCATTGACCTGTTCGGCGAAGAACCTAAGATTCTGGCTACTCTGGAAAAAGACGTTTCCAAATCTTACGAAGAAGGTCTGATCGAAATCTATAAAAAGCTGCGTCCCGGCGAACCTCCCACAGTGGAAAGTTCCGAATCCCTGCTGCGTGGCATGTTCTTCGATCCCAAACGTTATGACCTGGCAAAAGTAGGCCGTTACAAATTCAACAAGAAACTGGCTCTGAGAAACAGAATCCGCGGTGCAAAACTGGCGGAAGCAGTGGTTGACCCTATGACAGGGGAAGTTCTGGCTGAAGAAGGCGCAGTGCTGACAATGGAACTGTGCGATACCATCCAGGACAGCGGTATCGACCACCTGTATATTGAAGTAGAAGAAAGAAAAGTAAAAATCCTGACAAACCGTGCAGTTGCAATTGATGCATATCTGGAAGAATTCGGTTTGACAGCAGACGATGTAAACATCAAAGAAAGAGTTTACTTCCCTGTGCTGGAACAGCTGCTGAACGAATACACAACAGCGGAAGAACTGAAAGCTGCCATCAAAGAAAACATCCACGAACTGGTGCCTAAGCACATCACACTGGAAGACATCATGGCTTCCATCAACTATGTAATGCAGCTGGATTACGGCTATGGCAATGTGGACGATATCGACCATCTGGGCAACAGACGTATCCGTTCCGTAGGGGAACTGCTGCAGAACCAGTTCCGTATCGGTCTGTCCAGAATGGAAAGAGTTGTTCGTGAAAGAATGACAACACAGGATCTGGCTGTGGTAACACCTCAGGCGCTGATCAACGTGCGTCCTGTAACAGCTGCGATCAAGGAATTCTTCGGTTCCTCCCAGCTGTCTCAGTTCATGGACCAGAACAACCCTCTGAGTGAATTGACACATAAGAGACGTCTGTCCGCACTGGGCCCCGGCGGTCTGTCCAGAGAAAGAGCAGGCTTCGAAGTTCGAGACGTTCACCATTCTCACTACGGCAGAATGTGTCCTATCGAAACACCAGAAGGTCCTAACATCGGTCTGATCAATACACTGGCAACATTTGCCCGCATCAATGAATATGGTTTCATTGAAGCGCCTTACAGAAAAGTAGACCAGAGCGGCGACGAACCTCGCGTAACAGACGAATTCATTTACGTTACCGCTGATGAAGAAGAAAACTACAACGTAGCGCAGGCGAACGAACCTCTGGATGCAGAAGGTCACTTCGTTCATAAGAAAGTAACTGGTCGTCACCGTGAAGACATCATCGAAGTTGACAGAAGCCAGATCCACCTGATGGACGTATCTCCTAAACAGATGGTATCCGTTGCAACAGCGCTGATTCCTTTCCTGGAAAACGACGACGCGAACCGTGCGCTGATGGGTTCCAACATGCAGCGTCAGGCTGTACCTCTGATGGTAACTGACTCTCCTATTGTTGGTACTGGTATGGAATACAAAACAGCGAAAGACTCTGGTATCTGCGCTATTGCGAAAAACAGCGGCGTGGTAGAAAGAGTTTCCGCTAACGAAATCGTGATCCGCAACGATGAATCCATGCGTGACACATACAAACTGATCAAGTATCAGAGAAGTAACCAGAGCACCTGCCTGAACCAGAAACCTATCGTTAACGTAGGCGACAGAGTTGAAGCAGGTCAGATCATCGCCGACGGCGCTTCCACTTGTCAGGGTGAACTGGCACTGGGTAAAAACCCTCTGATCGGTTTCATGACATGGGAAGGTTACAACTACGAAGACGCGGTTCTGCTGAGTGAAAAACTGGTGCAGGACGACGTATATACTTCCGTTCATATCAATGAATTTGAAGCAGACGCCAGAGATACAAAACTGGGGCCTGAAGAAATCACAAGAGATATCCCTAACGTAGGCGAAGATGCACTGCGTGACCTGGATGAAAGAGGTATTGTCCGCATTGGTGCGGAAGTACACCCCAACGACATCCTGGTTGGTAAAGTAACACCTAAGGGCGAAACCGAACTGACCGCAGAAGAAAGACTGCTGCGCGCAATCTTCGGTGAAAAAGCAAGAGAAGTTAGAGATACTTCCCTGCGTGTTCCTCACGGTGAAACAGGTATCATCGTAGACGTTAAGATCTTTACCAGAGAAAACGGCGACGACGTAGGTCCCGGCGTTAACCAGCTGGTAAGAGTTTATATTGCACAGAAACGTAAAATCTCCGTCGGCGACAAGATGGCTGGTCGTCACGGTAACAAAGGGGTTGTGTCCCGTGTACTGCCTGTGGAAGATATGCCCTTCCTGCCTAACGGCCGTCCACTGGACATCGTACTGAACCCTCTGGGTATTCCTTCCCGTATGAATATCGGGCAGGTATTGGAAACCCACCTGTCCCTGGCTGCAAAAGTTCTGGGCTGGAAAATCAGCACACCCGTATTCGACGGTGCAAACGAAATCGACATCATGGATACACTGGAAATGGCAAACGACTATGTCAACACAGAATGGGAAGAATTCTCCGAAAAATGGAAACCCCTGCTGGAAGGCGATATCTATGATGAACTGTATGCAAACAGAGATCACAGAGAAGAATGGAAAGGCGTTGCCATCAGCAGAGACGGTAAAGTTTCCCTGCGTGACGGTCGTACCGGCGAATTCTTCGATAATCGCGTAACCATCGGTTACATGCACTACCTGAAACTGCACCACCTGGTAGACGATAAGATCCACGCACGTTCCACTGGCCCGTACTCCCTGGTTACCCAGCAGCCTCTGGGTGGTAAGGCACAGTTTGGCGGTCAGCGTTTCGGTGAAATGGAAGTTTGGGCGCTGGAAGCATACGGCGCAGCTTACACACTGCAGGAAATCCTGACAGTGAAGTCCGACGATATCGTAGGTCGTGTAAAAACTTACGAAGCGATCGTTAAGGGCGAAAACATCCCCGAACCCGGCGTGCCTGAATCCTTCAAGGTACTGCTGAAAGAACTGCAGTCCCTGGCACTGGATATCCGCGTACTGCGTGAAGACCAGACTGAAGTAGAAATCAAGGAATCCATTGAAGATGTGGATGATCTGAATGTAAATATCGACGGCTTTGAAGGAGATGACGATGAATTCCGTCGTCCCAGACCTATGACAGCCGAAGAAGAACTGGTGGACTTCCTCTTTGATGATGAAGAAGGCACCGTACACGACAACAGCGATCTGCTGTCCGACGATTATGCCGGCGGCGAAGAACTGTTGGACGATTATGACGAAGAATAAGAAAGGAGAACAAGCCCATGAGCACACAAAACACAGAACAGGGAATTGTTTTTGATTCCATTAAGATTGGATTGGCTTCTCCTGAAAAAATCCATGAATGGTCCAGAGGCGAAGTAAAGAAACCCGAAACCATCAACTACAGAACACTGAAACCCGAAAAAGACGGTCTGTTCTGCGAAAGAATCTTCGGGCCCACAAAGGACTGGGAATGCCACTGTGGGAAATATAAAAGAATCCGTTACAAAGGCGTTGTCTGCGACCGCTGCGGCGTTGAAGTAACAAAGGCGAAGGTTAGAAGAGAAAGAATGGGTCACATCGAACTGGCTGCACCCGTTTCCCACATCTGGTACTTCAAGGGTATCCCTTCCAGAATGGGTCTGATTCTTTCCATGAGCCCCAGAGCACTGGAAAAGGTTCTGTACTTTGCGTCTTATATCGTACTGGATGCAGGGGACACAGAACTGCAGTACAAACAGCTGCTGAGCGAAAGAGAATACAGAGAAGCATACGATAAATACGGCAACCGTTTTGAAGCAGCAATGGGTGCGGAAGCAATCAAAAGACTGCTCCAGGACATTGATCTGGAAAAAGAAGCCGACGAGCTGAAAAAACAGCTCGTCGACACCACAGGTCAGAAACGTGTGCGTATCATCAAGAAACTGGAAGTTGTGGAAAGCTTCCGTGTATCCGGCAACAAGCCTGAATGGATGATTCTGGATGCCATCCCGGTTATTCCTCCTGACATCCGTCCTATGGTACAGCTGGACGGCGGCCGTTTCGCAACCAGTGACCTGAATGATCTGTACAGACGTGTTATCAACAGAAACAACCGTCTGAAAAGACTGCTGGATCTGGGCGCGCCTGACATCATCGTTAGAAACGAAAAAAGAATGCTGCAGGAAGCAGTTGACGCCCTCATCGACAACGGCAGACGCGGCAGACCTGTAACAGGCCCCGGCAACAGAGCACTGAAATCTCTGTCCGATATGCTGAAAGGTAAACAGGGTCGTTTCCGTCAGAACCTGCTGGGTAAACGTGTTGACTACTCCGGCCGTTCCGTTATCGTTGTAGGCCCCGAACTGAAAATCTTCCAGTGCGGTCTGCCGAAAGAAATGGCGATCGAGCTGTTCAAACCTTTTGTAATGAAGAAACTGGTGGAAGATGGTCTGGCTCACAACATCAAATCCGCTAAGAGAATGGTAGAAAGACTGCAGACAGAAGTTTGGGACATCTTGGAAGATGTCATCAAAGAACATCCTGTTATGCTGAACCGTGCCCCAACCCTGCACAGACTGGGTATCCAGGCATTTGAACCTGTACTGGTAGAAGGCCGTGCAATCAAACTGCATCCTCTGGTATGTACAGCATACAACGCCGACTTCGACGGTGACCAGATGGCGGTTCACGTACCTCTGTCCGTAGAAGCACAGGCAGAATGCAGATTCCTGCTGCTTTCTCCTAACAACTTGCTGAAACCTTCCGACGGTGCTCCTGTAACCGTACCCTCTCAGGATATGATTCTGGGTATGTATTACCTGACACTGGAAAGAGAAGATTTGAATAAAAAATACGAAGAAGATATTCTGGATGCAGAAGGCAATGTAATCGTTGCCAAAGGCGACCCTATCATCAAAGTATTTAAAGATGAAAAAGAAGCAATGCTGGCTTATGATAACCACGAAATCTATCTGCAGGAAGTTATCAAAGTCAGAAGAACCATGGAATTCAACGGCGTAAAAGAAACCAGACTGGTAAAAGCAACCGTTGGACGTATCATCTTCAACGAAGCAATTCCTCAGAATCTGGGTTACGTTGACAGAACAAACGATGAAACCAAATTTGACTATGAAGTTGGTTTCCTGGTAGATAAAAAAGCCATCGGTAAGATCATCAACAAGTGCATCAACCGCTGCGGTGCAACACAGACAGCTGATGTACTGGATAAGATCAAATCCCTGGGTTACAAATTCTCCACAAGAGCAGCTATGACAGTATCCGTATCCGATATGGAAATTCCTAAGGAAAAAGCGGAATATCTGGCAGAAGCAGAAGCAAAAGTAGATCTGATCACAAGAAAATTCCGTCGTGGTTTGATGACAGACGAAGAACGTCACCAGAAAGTTATCGAAGCATGGAACATTGCCGATGATAAGATCACTGTGGCTCTGCTGGCTGGTCTGGGTAAATACAACAACATCTTCATGATGGCCAACTCCGGTGCCCGTGGTTCCAACAGACAGATCAAACAGCTGGCTGGTATGCGTGGTCTGATGGCATCCCCTAACGGCGGTATCATCGAATTGCCTATCAAAGCGAACTTCCGTGAAGGTCTGTCCGTACTGGAATACTTCATTTCCGCTCACGGTGCTCGTAAAGGTCTGACCGATACAGCGCTGAAGACAGCCGACTCCGGTTACCTGACACGTCGTCTGGTAGACGTTTCTCAGGATATTATTGTTAGAGAATGGGACTGCTGCGAAGGCAGAAACATCGAAACACCTTGTATGGAAATTTCCGCTTTCATGGATGGCAACGAAGTCATCGAAGATCTGCAGGATCGTATCCGCGGCAGATGGTCTGCTTATGACATCATCCATCCTGAAACAGGCGAAATCATTGTTCCTGCTGACACCATGATCACTGTAGATCAGGCAGAAGCAGTTGAAAAAGCAGGTATCAAGAAAGTTTGGATCAGAACTGTACTGACATGTCGTTCCGAAGTTGGTATCTGTGCAAAATGTTACGGTGCCAACATGGCATCCGGCAGATATGTACGTATCGGTGAATCCGTAGGTATCATCGCGGCACAGTCCATCGGTGAACCCGGTACACAGCTGACCATGCGTACATTCCATACTGGCGGTATCGCCGGCGATGACATCACACAGGGTCTTCCTCGTGTCGAAGAATTGTTTGAAGCAAGAAAACCTAAGGGCCTTGCAATCATCGCAGAATTTGGCGGTCATGTAACACTGAACGATACCAAGAAAAAACGTGAAGTTATCATCACAAACCCTGAAACAGGTGAAACAAAAGATTATCTGATTCCTTACGGTTCCAGAATCAAAGTTTACGACGGCGACATCATTGAAGCCGGTGATGAAATCACAGAAGGTAGCGTAAACCCTCACGACATTCTGAAGATCAAAGGCCTGAGAGGCGTTCAGGACTATATGATCCAGGAAGTACAGCGTGTATACCGTCTGCAGGGTGTAGAAATCAGCGACAAGCATATCGAAGTTATCGTTCGTCAGATGCTGAAACGTGTCAAGATCGAAGAAAACGGCGATACAGATTTCCTGCCTGGCTCTCTGGTTGACTGGCTGACATTTGAAAACACAAATGCAGCTCTGGAAGCAGAAGGCAAAGAACCTGCAAAAGGTTCCCGTGTACTGCTGGGTATCACAAAAGCATCCCTGGCGACAGATTCCTTCCTGTCCGCAGCTTCCTTCCAGGAAACAACAAGAGTCCTGACAGAAGCAGCAATCAAAGGCAAGATCGATCCACTGATTGGTCTGAAAGAAAACGTTATCATCGGTAAGCTGATTCCCGCTGGTACCGGCATGAGCCGTTACCGCAACATCGAACTGGAAACAGAACAGACCGAAGATGCGCAGGATTATCAGGCTGACGGCACTTATATCGACGAAGACGAAATGGTATAAGATGGCGTATAGAAAATGAGCAAAATGGATACAATCCCCAATGGGTTGTATCCATTTTTTTGCGTTAGCAGCGTAAAGTGCCGAAAACAAAGGCTTTCGGGGATTTTGTCGGTGAAATGCGGTGTTTTGCAGAGATTTTTTGTATACAAAGCCGAAAAGGGTAAAATCTGCGTAAAATCAAGGGTTTTCAGGGGAAAAGGGTATTGACTTTTGATTTTTTGGGTGATAAAATTTTCTAGTGTCTGCGGGCTGGAAGTTTTCTAAGCGGCTTCTAAGACGCGACATAAAGCATACTGAAATAATGCAAGAGCAGAACGTATGAGATTCTATAAGGAGGTGCATTTTAATGCCAACGTTTAACCAGTTAGTAAGAAAAGGCAGACAGACTGTTGAGAAAAAATCCACAGCACCCGCTTTGCAGAAAGGCCTGAACTCTCTGCAGAAGAAAGCAACTGATGTTTCTTCTCCTCAGAAACGCGGTGTTTGCACAGCAGTAAAAACTTCTACACCTAAAAAACCTAACTCCGCTTTGAGAAAGATCGCCAGAGTACGTCTTTCCAACGGGATCGAAGTAACAGCTTACATCCCCGGTGAAGGTCACAACCTGCAGGAACACTCCGTTGTTCTGATCAGAGGCGGTAGAGTAAAAGACCTGCCTGGTGTACGTTACCACATCATCAGAGGTACACTGGATACAGCAGGGGTTGCTAACAGAATGCAGGCGCGTTCCAAATACGGCGCTAAACGCCCTAAAGCATCCAAGAAGTAATTCAATCATCGTAAAAAGAAGAAATGCCTTATACCAATCAATACAATCTGCGATTGCTTAGAAGGACGGATATAAGTTGAGAGATAAGGCATGAAAACACAGGCGAAAAGTCCTGTGAAGTACCGAGAATATCATTATTCATTAAGGAGGGAAGAATCGTGCCAAGAAAAGGACATGTTGCAAAAAGAGAGGTTTTAGCAGACCCTATTTACAACAGCAAGCTGGTTACAAAGCTGATCAACAGCATTATGCTGGACGGCAAGAAAGGTGTTGCTGAAAAAATCGTTTATGGTGCATTCGACAAAGTAGCAGAAAAAACAGGTAAAGAACCCCTGGAAGCATTTGAAGAAGCACTGGGCAATATCATGCCCGTACTGGAAGTTAAAGCTCGCCGTGTTGGTGGTGCTACTTACCAGGTTCCCATGGAAATCAGACCTGAAAGAAGACAGACTCTGGGTCTGAGATGGCTGACAGTTTACGCTAGAAAACGTGGCGAAAAAACAATGGTAGATCGTCTGGCAGCAGAAATCATGGACGCGCTGAACAATGCTGGCGGCGCTTGCAAGAAAAAAGACGAAACACACAAAATGGCAGAAGCAAACAAAGCTTTCTCTCATTTCAAATGGTAATTTTAAACTAAGAAACTTATGGATCAAGGCAAGCCCGAAAAGACTGATTAGCAGTTTTTTCGGGTATTGCCCGATTTTAGTATGACACGAAGGAGGAGTAAGCGTGGCAAACAGAGCGTTCCCGCTGGCCAAAACCAGAAATATTGGTATCATGGCACACATCGACGCAGGTAAGACAACACTTACAGAGCGTATTCTGTTCTACACAGGCCGTAACTACAAAATCGGTGATACCCACGAAGGTACAGCAACCATGGACTGGATGGAACAGGAACAGGAAAGAGGTATCACAATTACTTCCGCAGCGACAACTTGTCAGTGGAATGGTAACAGAATCAACATCATTGACACACCAGGTCACGTTGACTTCACAGTAGAAGTTGAACGTTCCCTGCGTGTACTGGACGGTGCCGTTTGCGTATTCTGCGCAAAAGGCGGTGTAGAACCTCAGTCCGAAACTGTATGGCGTCAGGCTGACAACTACAACGTACCCAGAATGGCATTTGTTAACAAAATGGACATCATGGGTGCAAACTTCTATAATGTACTGCAGATGATGGTAGACAGACTGGGTTGCACACCTGTTGCTGTTACTCTGCCTATCGGTGCAGAAAGCGATTTCGTTGGTATCATCGACCTGATGAAAATGAAAGCTCTGATCTATGAAGATGATCTGGGTAAAGAAATCGACGAAGAAGACATCCCCGCAGAATACTTGGACAAAGCTGAAGAATACAGAGCAAAAATGATCGAAGCAATCTGCGAAACAGACGAAGAACTGATGGAAAAATTCTTCGCTGAAGAAGAAATCACAGAAGAAGAACTGAAAGCAGCACTGCGTAAAGCATGTATCAACTGTGAACTGGTTCCCGTATTCTGCGGTTCCGCTTACAGAAACAAAGGCGTTCAGAAACTGCTGGACGGCGTTATCGAATATATGCCTGCTCCCATCGATATCCCCGCTATCAAAGGTATCGATCCCGAAACAGACGAAGAAGTAGAAAGACATTCTTCCGATGAAGAACCTTTCTCCGCTCTGGCATTCAAGATCATGAATGACCCCTTCGTTGGTAAGCTGGCATTCTTCCGTGTGTACTCCGGTACACTGGATGCAGGTTCTTACGTTTACAACTCTACAAAGGGTAAAAAAGAACGTGTAGGCCGTATCCTGCAGATGCACGCAAACCACAGAGAAGAAATCGACAAGGTTTACTCCGGTGATATTGCGGCTGCAGTAGGTTTCAAACTGACAACAACAGGTGACACAATCTGTGATGAAGATCACGAAGTAATTCTGGAATCCATGGTATTCCCTGAACCCGTTATCTCCGTTGCAATTGAACCTAAAACAAAAGCAGGTAGAGACAAAATGGGTATCGCTCTGGCAAAACTGGCAGAAGAAGATCCCACATTCAAAACATACACAGACTCCGAAACCGGTGACACAATCATCTCCGGTATGGGTGAACTGCACCTGGAAATCATCGTTGACCGTCTGCTGAGAGAATTCAAAGTAGAAGCTAACGTTGGTGCTCCTCAGGTTGCTTACAAAGAAACATTCCGTAAAGCTGTTGACGTTGAAGGTAAATTCGTTCGTCAGTCTGGTGGTAAAGGTCAGTATGGTCACTGTAAAGTGAAATTTGCACCTATCCCTACAGATGCAGAACACAACTACGAATTCATCAACAGCACCGTTGGTGGTTCTATTCCTAAGGAATATATCCCCGCTATCGACAAAGGTATTCAGCAGGCTATGCAGAGCGGTATCCTGGGCGGTTATCCCGTACTGGGCGTAAGAGCAGAAGTTTACGATGGTTCCTACCATGAAGTCGACTCCTCTGAAACTGCGTTCATGGTTGCTGGTTCCATGGCTTTCAAAGAAGCTATGAGAAAAGGTGACGCTGTACTGCTGGAACCCATCATGAAAGTTACAGTAACAGTACCCGAAGAATACATGGGTGACGTTATTGGTGACATCAACTCCCGTCGTGGCCGTATCGAAGGTATGGAAGCTAGAAACGGCGTACAGGTAATTCACTCCTTCGTACCTCTGGCTGAAATGTTCGGTTACTCCACAGACCTGCGTTCCAGATCTCAGGGCCGTGGTAACTACGTAATGGAAGTAGACCACTACGAACCCTGCCCGAAATCCGTTCAGGAAAAAGTTCTGGAAGGCAGAAAATAATTGCAAAAACCGGAATATAATTGTATTTTGGTATTGCAAAAACTGCGGAAGTTTAATATAATTAAGGACGATAGGTACATTTATGCGATAATGTATGAATCTATTTGCCTTAGTAAATTTTAAAGGAGGATATTTAAAAATGGCAAAACAGAAATTTGAAAGAACCAAACCTCATATGAATATTGGTACTATCGGTCACGTTGACCATGGTAAAACAACTCTGACTGCAGCTATCACAAAAACACTGCATGAAAGATATCAGATCGGTGAAGCAGTTGCTTTCGAAAACATCGACAAAGCTCCCGAAGAAAGAGAACGTGGTATCACAATTTCCACAGCTCACGTTGAATACGAAACACCTACAAGACACTATGCACACGTTGACTGCCCGGGTCACGCTGACTATGTTAAAAACATGATCACAGGTGCTGCTCAGATGGACGGCGCTATCCTGGTAGTAGCTGCTACAGATGGTCCTATGGCTCAGACAAGAGAACACATCCTGCTGTCCCGTCAGGTAGGCGTACCTTACATTGTTGTATTCATGAACAAATGCGACATGGTTGAAGACGAAGAACTGCTGGATCTGGTTGAAATGGAAATCAGAGAACTGCTGAACGAATATGAATTCCCCGGTGATGATATCCCCATCATCAGAGGTTCCGCATTCCAGGCTCTGCAGGATCCCGCTGGTCCTTGGGGCGACAAGATTCTGGAACTGTTCGATGCAATCGAATCTTACATTCCTGAACCCGAACGTGACACAGACAAACCTTTCCTGATGCCCGTCGAAGACGTATTCTCCATCACAGGCCGTGGTACAGTTGCTACAGGTAGAGTTGAAAGAGGCGTTGTTAAAGTACAGGACGAAGTTGAAATCGTTGGTCTGACAGACGAAATCAGAAAAGTAGTTGTAACTGGCGTAGAAATGTTCAGAAAACTGCTGGATCAGGCTGAAGCTGGTGACAACATCGGTGTTCTGCTGCGTGGTGTTCAGAGAAACGAAATCGAAAGAGGTCAGGTTCTGGCTAAACCCGGTTCCATCACACCTCATACAAAATTCAAAGCACAGGTTTACGTTCTGAGCAAAGAAGAAGGTGGCCGTCATACACCTTTCTTCAACAACTACAGACCTCAGTTCTACTTCAGAACAACAGACGTAACAGGCGTTATCTCTCTGCCCGAAGGTACAGAAATGTGCATGCCTGGCGACAACGTTGAAATGACAATCGAACTGATCACACCCGTTGCTATGAACCAGGGTCTGCGTTTCGCTATTCGTGAAGGTGGTAGAACAGTAGGTGCAGGTTCCGTAGTAGAAATCATCGAATAATTTCGACTTCATACGGTAAATGCAAAAGGAGTATCCTTAGGGATACTCCTTTTTTTGTGCTGCTATATTAAGGAAGAAATGGGAACGGAATGACGAAAAGAAATATTTTCTGTTTCGGAAGAATAGACAAAAAAGGGAAATTGGGGCAGAAGGATATTTAGCGTAATTTTTCACAAAAATATGATGGTGCGAAAAAATGTGATAAGTACGGTTCATGGCAGTGGGGAAGTCCATTTGAGGAAGAGAAAAAGGGGTGTTTTTTACCTAAAAAAAGGGAAAAAGCCCAAAAGTTTGGGAAAAGAAGGAAAAAGCAAGGGATGTTCGTTATGAAAAGTACACAATGCTTGTATGACAACGAGAGGGTAAAAACCAAGTTGGAGGCGGTGGGGATATTGACAGAGAAAAGACAATAGTGTAAAGTATGGTTAAGCAAAAAGACAAGGAACACACAAAATCAGCAGGCAGTGTGTTATTTTTTCGGCAGTATATTTCGCATACAAAGTATTGAGAAGAACAAAGGTTTCTTTGCCATTCACAGATCCATGGAACGGACATTTTCCGGAGAAATCAAGAAGCGATCGTGGCTGAAGGCAGGAGAATTTGGGTAAAAGAGGCGAAAGGAAGAGGCCGGAAGAACCATGGATTTTTGTTGGTTTTTTTGTGGCGAAAAGACAGTGAGAACTGTCGGTATTACCATAAATTGTGACCGTTTTTTATCTAATATTTAATCGACAAAGATGTTGACAATTTTTAGACAAAAATGGTATAGTTCTTTTAGAAGCGCACAAATGCTTTTCTGTCGAGATGCAAAAAAGTGAATGTGGACTTCATGACGGCAGCGTCGGATGTAGGTTGTTTTTATAAAGCGACCGGGGCGCAAGGACGGTTGCTTTAAATTTATTAAAAAATAGGAGGAATATTAAATGGATTTCAAATTGACAAAAACTCAGATGCTTCAGCAAGAGTTGTTCAGAAAATTTGCTGAAACAGAAGTTAAACCCATCGCAAAGGACATGGACGAAAAAGAAGAATACTCTGCTGAACTGCTGCAGAAATTGCAGAAAATCGGTGCGTTCGGTATTCCTTATTCCAGAGAATATGGCGGTCAGGGTGCAGACGTTCTGACATACACACTGTGCATGGAAGAAATGTCCAAAGTTGATGCTTCCACAGGTATCACACTGTCCGTACATACATCTCTTTGCTGCCCTTGTATCAATGAATTTGGTACAGAAGAACAGAAACAGAAATATCTGAGACCTCTGGTTGACGGTTCCAAGATCGGCTGCTTCGGTCTGACAGAACCCGGTGCTGGTACAGACGCTGCTGGCGTACGTACAGAAGCTACACTGGATGGCGACTACTATGTACTGAATGGTACAAAGATGTTCACAACAAACTCCGGTTTTGCTGATATCTTCATCGTATTCGCTCTGACAGACAAATCCAAAGGCCCTAAAGGTATGTCCGCTTTCATCGTAGAAAGAGGCTACGAAGGTCTGACAGTTGGTCCCAACATCGAACGTATGGGTATCAGAGCTGCTTCCAACTGTGAAGTAATCTATGAAAACGTAAGAGTTCCCAAAGAAAACCTGCTGGGCAAAGAAGGTCAGGGCTACAAGATCGCTATGACAGCTCTGGGCGGCGGCCGTATCGGTATCGGTGCTCAGTCCGTAGGTATCGCACAGGGTGCTATTGACGAAACACTGAAATATGTTAAAGAAAGAAAACAGGGTGGCAAACCCATCGGTAAATATCAGAATACACAGTTCAAACTTGCTGAATGCCAGACAAAAGTTGATGCTGCTAGACTGATGGTATGGAGAGCTGCTACTGAAAAAGACAACCATGGCAACTACGCTCCTTATGCTGCTATGTGCAAATACTTCGCATCTGATGTAGCAAACGAAGTTACAAGACAGTGCGTACAGCTGTTCGGTGGTTACGGTTACTGCCGTGAATATCCCGTTGAAAGAGCTATGCGTGACGCTAAAATCACAGAAATCTACGAAGGTACAAACGAAGCTATGAAGATGATCATCTCCGGCTCCATGAAGGTTTGATCTAGTAGACATTCTCAAATTTAGATGACGAAGCTAAATTACTAATATTTTGGAAGGAGAACTATAATGAAAATCGTTGTATGCATTAAACAAGTACCAGATACAGTTGAAGTTAAAATTGATCCTAAAACCGGCACTCTGATCCGTGACGGTGTTCCCTCTATTATCAACCACGACGACAAAACAGGTATCGAAGCTGCTCTGACTCTGAAAGAACAGCTGGGCGGCACAGTTACAGTTGTATCCATGGGCCCCCCTCAGGCAGACGTTGCTCTGAGAGAAGCTCTGGCTATGGGTTGTGACGAAGCTATCCTGGTTTCCGGCAGAGAATTCGGTGGTTCCGATACATATGCTACATCCGGTATCCTGGCAGCTGCTCTGAAG
>OOCG01000945.1_pt1 | contig 16077 bp, 7 predicted proteins | sample 1671521 | NCBI WGS metagenome assembly OOCG01 (sample SAMN06348165, study PRJEB24527) | human gut metagenome | biome: human gut; feature: ankylosing spondylitis patient; material: feces | host: Homo sapiens | place: China | collected 2015-10
GTAGGTATGAAGACCAAGGAAGTAAAAATTGGTAAGAAGAGAGAGTTCAAACTTACTCTTGAAGACGACAACGCCATTGGCGAAGTTGTAGTCGTTGGTTATGGTCAGCAGAAGAAGGCTTCTGTCGTAGGTTCCATCACCCAGACTACTGGTGAGGTTTTGGAGCGTGCAGCTGGTGTCAGCGACGTTGGTTCAGCCTTGACAGGTAACCTCCCAGGTGTTGTTACAATCCAAGGCAATGGTATGCCTGGTGAGGAGGAACCTCAGATTATCATCCGTGGTTCTAGTTCATGGAACAATTCCGACCCTCTCGTTCTCGTTGATGGTATTGAACGTCCTCTGAGCAGCGTGGACATCTCTTCTGTGGAGAGCATCTCTGTACTGAAGGATGCTTCTGCTACTGCAGTCTATGGTGTGAAGGGTGCCAATGGTGTCATCTTGGTTACCACCAAGCGTGGTCAGGAAGGCAAGGCTAAGATTGACGTTGGTTTCAATGCTACGTTGAAAGCTCCTTCTAAGTTGCCTAACAAGTACGACTCTTATGATGCGTTGATGCTTCGCAACCAAGTGGTAGAGCGTGAACTGGGCGTTTATCCTGAAGGTGTTTCATATCTTCGTCCTCAGTCTTTTATAGACAACTATCGTAACCAGACTACGGATGAGCAGCGTGAACGTTATGCCAATGTGGATTGGCAGGATGCACTTTTCAAAAAGACTGCTGTGTCCTATAATGCCAACGTGAACGTGAGTGGTGGTACAAAATTCGTTAAGTACTTCGCTTCTGCTGATTTCGTGCATGAGGGTGACCTCTTCCGTGAGTATGACAATGGTCGTAATTACAACTCTGGCTATGGATACAATCGTATCAATGTTCGTAGTAACTTGGACTTTGCCATCACAAGTAGCACTACTTTGAAGGTAAATGTGGCTGGTAGCAATGGCGTAAGAAAAGCTCCTTGGAGTAACATGAGCAATAGTGAGTGGCAGATTGGTCAGCAGTGGGCTGGTGCTTATAACATCGCCCCAGATGTGTTCTTGCCACAATATTCTGACGGCACATGGGGATTCTATCCAGCTGCTTCCAATGTAAGTAACTCTGCAATGAATCTTGCTATCGGTGGTACAGCACAGGCTACAACCACTCGTATCAATACAGACTTTACCCTTGAGCAGAAATTGGATTTCATAACCAAAGGCTTAAATTTCCGTGGTACTATCTCTTGGGATAATGTTTTTGTTGAGACAGGACGAGGTATCAATGACTTGTATAATGATGCCCAGACTAAGTATATTGATCCTGAAACAGGTCAGGTTACTTATGGTAAAGAACTTGAGGGACAGAATAAGTTTGATTGGCAGCAAGGTGTGAACTGGAAAACGGAAGGTGGTTCTGTAGATAATAACCAGACTGTTCGCAACCTCTACTATCAGTTGCAGCTCAACTGGGCTCGCAAGTTTGGACAGCATGATGTATCAGCCATGGGCTTGTTCTCACGTCAGGAGAATGCACGTGGTAGTGTGATGCCAACTTACCGTGAGGACTGGGCATTCCGTGCAACCTATAGCTATGCTGGTCGTTATAACATCGAGTATAATGGTGCCTATAACGGATCAGAAAAGTTCAGCAAGGACAATCGTTTTGCCTTCTTCAATTCAGGTGCTATCGGATGGACCATCACTGAGGAAAACTTCATGAAGTATCTTCGTGACAAGCACATCATCGATATGTTGAAGTTCCGTGCTTCCTATGGTGAGATTGGTGATGACAACATAGGTGACCCATTTGATTCTTCTCGTCGCTGGTTGTATATGAGCCAGTGGGCGTATGGCGGCAAGAGTACTATGGATCTCGACCATACAGAGAGCATCTATACATGGTATCGACAGAACACTCTTGGAAATGAGAATGTGAAATGGGAAACAGTTAAGAAAACCAACTTCGGTATTGATTATGGTTTCTTGGGAGGCTTGATTACTGGTTCTTTGGATTTCTTCTGTGATCGTCGTAATGACATCTTGATTTTCGGCTCCAACCGTTCTGTTCCTTCTTATTTCGGAACGACAGCGCCTACTATAAATAAAGGTAAGGTTCGTACCAGTGGTTACGAGTTGGAATTGAAACTTAATAAGGTGTTTGCTAATGGCTTGCGACTCTGGGGTAATTTCAATATGACCCATGCCAAGAATAAGGTAATTTTGAAGGATGATGCCATCCTTACTCCAAGTTATCAAAAGGAGGCAGGATTTGCCATGAATCAGTATCGCTCTTATATAGATAAGGGCTTTATCAATAATATTGATGATTTGATAGGTTCTCCGGCGCACGACTCCAATGACAATCACCGTTTGGTTGGTGACTATTACATTGTTGATTTCAATGGTGATGGTGTTGTTGATAGCAAGGACTCGGCTCCTGTAGGTTATAGCAGTAGTCCGCAGAACACCTATAATGCTACTATTGGTTTCGAATGGAAGGGGTTCTCTGCTTTCGCTCAGTTCTATGGAGTAACTAATGTGACCCGTGACGTAGGATTGGGAAGCTTTGGTAATAAGCTTGATAATGTTTATAATATTGGTACTTGGTGGAATAAGAATCAAAGCAATGCAGAATGTATCCTCCCTCGTTGGGGTGCCACTGCTTCAAGTTACACCGATGGTACACAGTATATGTATGATGGCTCTTACATTCGTTTGAAGAATGTCGAGATTGCTTATACCTGGACCAAGGGTTGGATTAAGGCATTAGGCGTAAACTACCTCAAGATTTACTTGAATGGTAATAACCTCTGGCTCTGGACTCGTATGCCTGATGACCGTGAGGCAAACCTCGGTGGTGGTGGCTGGTTGGGAGCATACCCTACGGTTCGCCGCTTCAACTTAGGTGTTAAATTCTCATTGTAATTATAAAAAAAATATTCAGATGAAAAATAAGATAAAGACATTATTGTTGACGGGATGCGTCTCGCTGGCTCTCGGTACTTCGCTGAGTTCTTGTCAAGACTACTTGGACAAGGAGCCAGACTCAACAGTTTCTGCAGACGATGCCTTTGCCAATTTCCGTAATTTCCAAGGTTTCGTTGAGGAAATATACAACTGTATCCCTGATAAAGAGAAATGTAACTGGTGTCCTTCATGGAACTGGGGTGATGATGAAATCTTCAATCCTGAGGCTGATAGTAGAATGACCCATCAGGTTGATTTAGGTAACTTCCGTGCATGGGAATCTACTGGTAACTGGCTAAAGCGTGATGGTGCTTCTACTTCCACAAATAAGTTCGACCACGGTATTTGGAATCATGCGTGGTATTGCATCAGAAAATGTAATCTCGGTTTACAGAATATCGACAAGTTTGTGACTGGAAGTGCTGAAGAGAAAAAACTGATAGAGGGTCAGCTCTATTTCTTCCGTGCATGGTGGCATGAGGAAATGATGGAGTATTTTGGTGGTATGCCTTATGTGGATACTTATCTCGATGCCAATGCCGAGCTGAATTTGCCACGCCTTTCTTATCGGGAATGCGCTGATAAAGCGGCAGCAGATTTCCGCAAGGCTGCCGATTTGTTGCCTATTAATTGGGATAAGACTTCTGCAGGTGCTGCCACACAAGGTAAGAATGATCTTCGCATCAATAAGATCATGGCTCTTGGTTATCTTGGTAAAACCTATCTTTGGGCTGCTAGTCCTTTGATGAAGAATGGTGCGCAGACTGGTGCCAGCAAGAATGGCAAGACTTATGATTATGATCAGGAATATGCTAAGAAGGCAGCTGAGGTTTTTGGTGAACTGCTCTCTCTTGTGGAAGCTGGTCAGACACAATATGCATTGGCAGAGTTTAAGTACTCAGACATCTACAATCATGAGAAATCTTCTGATGCCAATAGCTGTTTTTCTGATATATTCTATACCAAGAAGCAGAACTGGAAAATGCCAGGAACGGTTGAAGCTATCTTCCGTGGTCCATCTGCTGATTTCAATGGCTCTAACTGGAACACCTCTAAGGTCTTTGGCCCTAAGGTACAGAAAGTCGTTGCTCATGATAATGTCATTCACCAACCTACGGCCAACCTTGTAGAGGCTTATGGAATGGCTAACGGAGAACCAATCTATTTGGTTGAGAATGGTCAGTATGTACTCAATCCAAAGTCTGGTTTCGACCCTACCCATCCTTTCAAAAATCGTGATCCCCGTTTCTACCACGATATCGTCTTCGATGGTTTTAAGTATTTGAACGGATCACCTGGTCAGTATGCAGATTTACAGTATTGCCAATTATATACGGGTGGTAATATGCGCCCAGTAGCAAATGCAAGCCGTACGGGTTATTTCATTCAGAAGTTGGTGCCTCATACTTGTAATGAAGTGGATAGAGATTACGACTGGGGTGCAGCTTTCCACTGCTATTTGCCATATATGCGTCTTGCAGACATATACTTGATGTATGCAGAGGCTTGTGCTGCATTCGGTGGTGCTACTGGCAAGTCTTCAAACTTTGGTAAGACCGCAGAAGATGCAATTAATACTCTTCGCGACCGTTGTGGTGCTGGTCATGTTGCTCCAGAATTTGTTGCAGACAGCCATAAGTTCATGGACGAGGTCCGTCGTGAGCGTGAGGTAGAACTTTCTTTCGAAGGATTCCGTTTTTGTGACTTGCAGCGTTGGTTGCTTTTGACAGAGGCACCATATAATCAAAAATTCTCACAGGAGTTTGACCGTGTGGAAAGTGCAGACTTCTATAAGAATCATGATCCTAAGGACGCTGAGGTTGCCAATTATCGCAGAGAGTTGATATTGACTCGTAATTTCAATACCAAGCACTATTGGTTCCCATTGCCAATCAAGGAGACTCAGCTCTATCCAGAGTTTAATCAAAATCCAGGCTGGTAAGGTTTAAAATTATAAATTAGTAATACTAAATGAATAATGATAGTATGAATTCAAGATTCAAATCATATAATTATAAGCTTTTTGTAGCAAGTCTCGTGGCTTTGGCTCCTCTTGGTGCCAATGCCAAGACTGCACAGACAAGCGAATCCGACACAGCCAGTGCCGACAAGGAGATGGTTCAGGTGGCTTACCGAAAGGTAGCCAAGGATGACATCTTGGGCGGTGTGTCTGTAGTCGATGTAGAGAACTTGATGAAGAAGAACTACCATACTTATAGCCTCGACAATATGCAAGGTTATGTAGGTGGTTGGAATGGCAATTCTCTCTGGGGTATGGATGCCGACAACGCTGGTTATCTCGTCTTGGTAGATGGTGTGCCTCGTGAAGCTAACAACGTTCAACCAAGTGAGATTGCACAGATATCTTTCCTCAAGGGTGCGCAGGCTGTGGTGCTCTATGGTAGCAAGGCTGCCAAGGGTGCTGTAGTCATAACCACCAAGCGTGGTCATAATGACGGCTTGAAGGTCGAGGTGCAGGCTAATGCAGGTTTGAATGTAGCAAAGTCTTATCCTGAGTATCTTAGCAGTGCAGAGTATATGACTCTCTATAACGAGGCTCGTCGTAATGATGGTCTGTCTGAGCTTTATTCTACTGAGGACATCTATAATCATGGAGCAGGTTTGAACCCTTATCGTTATCCTAATCTCGATTTCTATTCTTCTGATTATCTCAGAAAGATGAACAGCCGTTATGAGGCTACTGCAGAAATCAGCGGTGGTGGTAAGCGAGCTCATTTCTATAGCAATATCAACTATTATCGCCAGGGCGATTACTTCAAGTTTGGTGAGGCAAAGAACAATAATATCCAGCGTTTCAGCGTTCGTGGTAATGTGGATATAGACATTACTGATGATATTAAGGCTTGGGTCAACTCTAGTGCAACCTTCTATGATTCTCATTCAGCAAAGGGTGATTACTGGAAAGCTGCTGCTACTTGGCGTCCTAATTTCCCGCAGAATGCAGCTCCTCTTATCTCCACTGATATGATAGCTCCTAACGCTAAGGCTGCTTGGGACTTGATGAGCGTTGCGAAGTTGGTAGATGGCAAATACTTCCTTGCTGGTACTCAGGCAAACTCCTCCAATGTTTTTGCTGATATCTATTCTGCAGGAAAGAGTAAATTTACTAGTCGTCAATTCCAGTTTGATACGGGTGTCAATATCAACTTGCACAAGGTGTTGAAGGGCTTGTCTTTCGAGACTCATTTCGCAGTCGACTATGCTACCTCTTATAATACTTCTTTCGATAATAGCTATGCTGTTTATATCCCAACATGGGCTAACGTTGATGGCAAGGATATGATTGTCGCATTGAAGAAGGAAGGTGAGGATAAAAAGTCTGGCAACCAGAACATCAGCGGAAGTACAGATAACCAGACCATGCTTTTCTCTGGTCAGTTCAACTACAACAATACTTTCAACAAGGTTCACAATCTGTCGGCAATGTTGATAGCTTCTGGCTTCCAGCAGTCGAAGTCTGGACAGTATCATAAGAACTCTAGTGCCAATCTTGCATTCGATGCTTCTTACAATTATGCCCAGAAGTATTACGCAGATTTTGGATTAGCTGCTATCCACTCTGCCCAGTTGGCTCCAGGTCATCGTGAGGCTCTCTCACCATCACTTTCTTTGGGTTGGAGACTCAAGAATGAGTCTTTCTTGAAGAATTCCAAGGTGGTAGATGACATGATGGTTAGTGTATCAGGTAGTATTATCAATGAGGATATTGATATAGCAAGTGGTGACAATCGCTACTATCTCTATCAGAGTATTTGGACTTCTGATTACGGCTATGGATGGTATGATGGATCTAGCGATAAATACACCTATTCAAAAAGAGGTGAGAACAAAGACCTTGATTTTATCAAGCGCAAAGAGTTGTCTCTGAATTTCAAGACATCCTTGTGGCAGAAATTGGTGACATTGGATGCAAGTTTCTTCATCAATTCGATGGAGGGTTATATCATCACTTCGCCAACATTCTATCCTTCTCATTTGAATACTGGTTATCCTGCGGCTTCGTTTATGCCTGTACTTAATTACAACAATAATCGTAGAGTTGGATTTGATTTCGCAGCCAACTTCAATAAGAAGGTAGGTGATGTGGATCTCTCACTTGGTGTGACAGGTACTTACTATACAACCAAGGCTACCAAACGTGATGAGAACAACGTAGAGCAGTATCAGAACAGACAAGGAAAGGCACTTGATGGCATTTGGGGCTACAAGAGCGCAGGTCTCTTCCAAAGCGAGGAGGAAATCAAAAATTCTCCAGACCAAAGCTATTTTGGTGGAACAGTTAAACCTGGTGACATCAAGTATGTGGATGTAAATGGTGATAATAAAATTGACCAATACGACCAAGTCTTCTTGGGTAAAGGTGGTTGGTACGGAGCACCATTCACGCTTGGTGTCAATCTTACAGCTAAGTGGAAGAACTTTACCTTCTTCGCTCTTGGTACCGGTAACTTCGGTGCTTGGGGAGTCAAGAATAATTCTTATTGGTGGGTAAAGGGCGATAGCAAATATTCTGCTGTAGTTCGTAACCGATGGACAGAGGAAACCAAAGAGACAGCAACCTATCCTCGTTTGACATCTCTTGATGGTAACAACAACTTCCAGACATCAGACTTCTGGATGTACAAGACAGATGCATTCCGCTTGGCTAAGGTCCAGATAACTTACGACTTGCCTAGTACTTTGTTCCAAAAGACATGGCTTAAGGGATTGTCGGCATACGTAAGCGGAGCTAACTTGCTTACCATTTCAGGAGAGCGCGAAGTCTTAGAGATGAACGTTGGGTCTGCGCCTCAGACACGCTATTATAATATAGGTGTAAAGGCAACATTCTAATCATTTTAAAATGTAGAAAGAAATGAAAGTAAAAAATATATTTATATTAGCAGCAATGTCGCTTACTTTGGCTTCTTGCTCAGATCTCTTCGAGCCTGCAGAGGAAAACAACCGTGGCTTGGATGAGATTTACAATGAACCAACATACGCTCAGGGACTATTGGGATATGGTTATGCGATGCTTCCTTACAATACCAAGAGTGTTACTGATGTTGCTACAGATGACGCTGTAAGCAATGACTTGACAAATGGCTATCTCAAGATGGCTACAGGTTCTTGGACTGCTAATAGCGATCCTATGTCTAAATGGACAAATGGTCGTGCTAGTATCCAATATCTCAATATCTTCCTTCAGGAGGTAGATAAGGTAAACTGGGCAAAGGACGAGAATGCTCGTAAGATGTATTGCGATAGCCGTAAAGGTGAAGCTTATGCTTTGAGAGCTCTCAACTTGTATTATCTTTTGATGAATCATGGTGGATGGACAGCCGATGGCAAACTGCTTGGCGTTCCTAATTTGACAGTACCAGAGACTTCTACTGATGATTTCAACAAGCCACGTAATACATTCCAAGAGTGCTTGGATCAAATCTATAGCGATTTGGACGAGGCTGCCAAGCTTCTCCCTCTTGATTACAATGATTTGACTAATGATAACGATGTTCCTGCCAAGTATAAGGAAATCGGAGTAAAGACCGCAGGAGACTACAACCGTGTGTTTGGTACCATTATGCGTGGTCGTATCAGCGGTCGTATCGCTGAGGCTATCCGCTCACAGGTATCTTTGCTTGCAGCTAGTCCTGCTTTCTCTGAAGGTACAAACGTGGATTATGCTAAGGCTGCTGACGATGCAGCTACCGTTCTTGACCGTATCAATGGTGTGAATGGTTTGTCTGCTACAGGTAATAATTGGTTTATGCAAACCAGGGAAATCGATGCGCTTGGCTCAGGTGCTTGTCCTGCTGAAATTCTTTGGCGTGGCAGTCGTACCAATGGTTCTGAAGACTATGATTTTGGTCTGAACCAAGAGGCTGATAATTTCCCTCCGTCTCTTTATGGTAAGGGTAGAATCAACCCAACTCAGAATCTGGTCGATGCATTCCCTGCTGTAAATGGTTATCCTATCACCGATACTCGTTCTGAGTATGATAAGTTGAATCCTTACAGCAATCGAGATCCTCGTCTTGACCTTTATATCATTCATGATGGTAGTACTTATAAGGGAAAGACCATTCATACAGACATTACGACGGCTAATAACAATGATGGTTTGAATAAAATTTCCAATTCTACTCGTACAGGCTATTACATGAAAAAGCTGTTGCGTGAGGATTGTAATCCTGACCCTAATTCAAAGAATGCTCAGTATCATTATCCTGTGTATATTCGCTATACTGAGATATTCCTCGATTACGCTGAGGCTGCCAACGAGGCTTGGGGACCAAAGGGTAAGGGATCTCACAACTACTCAGCTTACGATGTAATCAAGGCAATCCGTGAGCGTGCCGGAGTTGGCGAGTTTGGCGAGGATCCATACTTGGATGAGTGCGCTGGTAGCAAAGAGAAAATGCGTGAGTTGATTCGCAACGAGCGTCGTTTGGAACTTTGTTTTGAAAATAAGCGCTTTAGTGACCTTCGCCGTTGGAAAGCTCCTCTAAATGAGGCTGTGCGTGGTATTGAAATCACTTCAGAGGCTGGTGTCCCATCATACAAAGACATGAAGGTTGAGGATCGCAGCTATAAAGATTATATGTATTACGGTCCTATACCACAGAGCGAAATATTGAAGTGGAGCAACTTGCAGCAGAACAAGGGCTGGGAAGTAAAAAATAACGACTAATATTTAAAATGATGAAAACAATGAAGATAAGCAAATATTTGTCCATGGCTGCATTGGGAATCTTGGCTTTAGGCTTTAACTCTTGTGAGAATGGCAACCAAGAATTTCCTGATTATGAGGGCGGTACTACTGTATATTATCCTTATCAGTATATCGAACGTTCTGTAGTTTTAGGCAATGATGAGAGTCGCGATAATACGGATGATAACAATCATGTATTGTATATCGTATCTACAATGGGTGGAGCATATAATGGAAAAAACATCACATTGAATGTAGATGTTGATAATTCATTGTGTGACAATCTGTATTTTGAGGATGGAGTCACTCCTGTAAAGCCAATGCCTAGCAATTATTATACAATTCCTACCAAGACGGTTGCGTATAATGGAAAATTGCAGGGACGTCTTCAGGTTAAGTTGGAGGATGCTTTCTTTGCTGACCCAGATTGTGCAAAGAATACATATGTAATCCCAGTTCGCATCAAGGAAATGGTGGGAGCCGATTCTATTCTTTCGGGTTCTCCTGCCGTTGCAGGTACAACTCCTGTTCGTACTGATGCTTCAGCTTGGTCTATTGTTCCTAAGGATTATATCCTTTATTGCGTTAGGTTTATGAATCCATGGGATGGCTATTATTTCCGTAGAGGAACTGACAAGATTACAGAGAATGGACAAACTCATGAGGTAAAGCGTGAAGGTGCAACTCTTGAAAAGGATGAAGTGAGTCGAATTACAACCAAGAGTTTGAAGGAATGTAATTTCGAAGTCTCTGTAAATAAAACTGACGGCTCTAAGGTCACTTGCAACTTGAAACTTACGTTCGATGATAATGGTAATTGTACCGTTACTTCTGATACAGAGGGCATGACTGCTTCTGGTTCAGGTAAGTTTGTAGAAAAGGGAGCTAAGTTGGCTTGGGGTAACAAGGATCGTGACATCCTGACTCTCAATTACAAGGTTGATTTCGGTTCTGGCATTGCTTTGGAAACAACCGATCAGTTTGTTGCCGAGACTCGTGGTAACACCAATGGTGTTGTTCAATTCAGTCCTCAGTATATCAAGAAGTAATATTCTTGATAGATAAGTGTCATTCTAATAATTTGATTATTATGAAATTGAAAAATATTAATTTAGGTTTAGGCTTGATGGCTCTCTTGGCTTTGTCTTCTTGTGCTGATGACAAGTTCTCGGAGTACAGAACTGATATGACCAAGAATTTGAAGGATTATCAGTATCTGAATAACTACGAGCCTTTGAAGAAATACGTGGAAGATATGAAAGCTGCCGGCAAGTGCAATCCCGACTTTAAGTTGGGTATTGCGCTCGGCGCAGCCGACTTCAACAAGCAGGAACTTGTATATTGCCTTGCTGGTAGCAATTTCAATGAAATGACTGCTGGTAATGCCATGAAAATGGCTTCTTGTGTGAAAGATGATGGCAGTATGGATTTTTCGACAGTCAAGGAGTTCGTCAAGAATGCGAAAGATGCAGATATGACGATTTATGGTCATACGCTGGCTTGGCATTCTCAGGCAGCCAATAAGTACCTCAATAATCTTATCAAGGATAAGGAGCTGCCACCTGATCCAACTGGTGGAAACAAGTACTTGGAGATTGCTTGTGGCGATGCTGGCGCCAATCCATGGGATAAACAGATTAGTTATAAGTTGCCTAAGGCATTGGTTAAGGGACAAAGTTACGTGATGTCCGTTAAGGTAAAGGCTTCGGATGGCGGAACTTTTGCTGCTTGGCCTATTTGGGAAGCAAGTGATAATAAAAACCAATGGGGTGGTAGTAATGATGTTCAGTATATGGCTACTTATGACATCTCTGGGGATTATTCTACTTTGACTTGGGAGTTTACAGCCAATTTCCCTATTGATAAGCTTCAGTTTGTGTTCGGTAAGGTAGGAGGAACCATTTCTTGCGATGACTTTACGTTGACGAAAGCTGGTTCTGATGAGAATCTTATTGAAAATGGAGACTTTGCTGAAGAGTCGGCCAGTGGTTGGGGGCAGACCGGATGTTCTATCAAGGTTGCTTCTGCCGCAGCTGCTGTTGAGGTAGAACAAGAAGTTAATCAGCAAACCTATACAGATGGACCTTTCCCATTCTTTGCTATGGGATGCGAACCACCAGTTGTGAATGGTGCTATTCATTTTGTTCCAACAGGAGCTTGGTCTCAGTTCTTTGTTATGCCAGGTAGCAACAATACGCTTTCTGAGGGTAATTATGTGGTTTATTTGGATGTGACTTCTTCCAAGGCTGCTGGTGGAATGCAGTTGACTATGCAAAATGGTTGGGGAGGTGATGCTGATGCAAAAACAGTCAGTGTCTCTACCACAGAAGGACGCCATACTTATAAGTACGAGATGTCTGGTTGTGCTGGTGGCAATTACGATATCATTCTGAAACCTCAGACTGCTGATGCTACTTTGGATGTACATTCTGTTACGGTTTGTCAGGTCAAGAAGCTAAACTCCATTCCTCTCACCGATGAAGAGAAGAAAGATGTTCTTACCACTGCCATGGGAACTTGGATTGATGGTATGATGGAGGCTACTGATGGTTATGTCACATCTTGGGATGTTGTGAACGAGGCCCTTTCTGGTGCCGATAAGGATGGCGATGGCAAGTACGACTTGCAGTCTGCTTCTCGAGGCAACGTTTCAGCTAACGATGCAAAGAACAATTTCTACTGGCAGGATTATCTCGGCGACCTCGATTATGTTCGTACAGCTGTGGCTGATGCTCGCAAGAGTTTTGCCGACCATAATGGTGACCCAGAGAAATTGAAACTCTTCATCAATGATTATAACCTGGAGAGCGATTGGGACGACAATGGTAAGTTGAAGAGCTTGATTCAGTGGATTCATGATTGGGAAGCTGATGGCGTGACCAAGATTGATGGTATCGGTACTCAGATGCATATCTCTTGCTATGCTGATCCTAACACTCAGGAAAGTAAGAAAAATCATATCGTCAAGATGTTGCAGTTGATGGCTGAAAGTGGCAAGCTTTGCAAGATTTCTGAGCTTGATATGGGTTATGTCGATGCCGCTGGCAATTCTGTAACTTATGATAAGATGACCGAGGAACAACACAAGGAAATGCGTGACCTCTACACCTTCGTACTCCAGAAGTACTTCGAGATTATTCCTGCTGCTCAGCAGTATGGCATCACTCAGTGGTGTGCTACAGATTCTCCTAAGGATTCAGGTTGGCGCAAGGGTGAGCCTACAGGTCTCTGGGATCTCAACTATCTTCGCAAGCATACCTATGCAGGTTTCGCTGTAGGTCTTGGTGCTCCAGAATATTGGAAGGAAGCCAAGTAATTACTCTAAAAGACATTAGTTTTAGGTTTATCATACAAAGATTAACCGAAAAAAGATGTTAGTCGTTAAGGTTGGCTGTGTTGTGATGACACGGTCAACCTTTTTGAATTCTCTTTTTTACACCACGCAAAGGCGTTGAGTGTAAAAGGCATATCTTTTAAAAACTTAACTCAATAAATTGAATGATGAAGAAACTGATAATTTTAGCAGGTTTATTGGTGTCTTTGCAGGTGAATGCGCAAAATTATGCCAAGCAGTGGTGTGCTGACAATGGTGATGGTACTTATACCAATCCAATCATCAACTCAGACTTTCCTGACCCTGACATTATCCGCGTGGGGGATACCTATTATTATGTATCTACCACAATGTTCTATTTCCCTGGTGCGACAATCTTGAAGTCGCACGACTTGGTGAACTGGGAATATTGTGCCAATCCTCTCCAAAAAATAGCGGAGTCGGAGCCTTTTAATCTTCAGAATGGATATAATCAGTATTCCAAAGGGCAATGGGCTCCTAGTCTGAAATACTACCAAGGTAAGTTTTACCTTCACTTCATCGCCTTCAACCATGAAAAGTTTGCCGATGGTGGTGACTTCCTCTTGACGGCTACAGACCCTGAGGGTGAGTGGAAGGTGCAAAAACTGAATGGCTTCTATTATGATTCTGGTCTTCTCTTAGATGAGGCAACGGGACGCCGCTTTGTGGTGGCAGGTATCAATGAAATCAGTGTGACCGAGTTGGATGAAAACTTCAATGCCATCAGTTCCTCTAAGCGGATTATCAATAAGCCAAACTCAGGATTGGAGGGTAGTCACATGTATCATATCGGTGATTACTATTATATCTATGCCACATACGGTGGAGGTTATGACCATAGCCAAACCATCTTCCGTTCCAAGAATCCGTTCGGACCATACGAGGAGCACGATGGATTGCTTTTCGAAAAGCAGGACATCCATCAAGGGGGATTGGTACAGACGCAGACAGGCGAATGGTGGACGATTCTCTTCAAGGATGCAGGTACTATCGGGCGTATTCCGTATCTCGAACCTGTGGTTTGGAAAGATGGATGGCCTATTCTCGGTAACAATGGCATTGATGTGAGCAAGGGTGGCAAGTCGTACAAGAAGCCTAATGTAGGTAAGGAATATCCAAAAACATACTTGCCAACCAATGATGGTTTCAACACCGACAAGCTTGGGATGCAGTGGGAATGGAACCACAATCCTGACAATTCGGCATGGTCTTTGACCGAACGACCTGGATTCTTGCGCTTATACACGTCGGGCATTGTGAAGGAAGGCACCGACACCAAGCTCAACGAATTCTTGCAGGCGCGCAATACCTTGACCCAACGCATGTTTGGGTACGATAAGGAGGGTGCCTCTACTTCCACCGATACGTATGGCACGATTTGCTTAGATGTATCCCATATGAAGGAAGGTGATGTGGCTGGGCTTTGTGTATTCCAAGACCCCCATGCTTATGTTGCAGTAAAGATGATCGACGGCAAGAAAAGAGTGGTTTACTATCGTGCTCCTTGGTGGGAACCAAAGGCTGATTGGCAGGGTGTAGTAGATGATGCGGAACATTATAGGACGTTTAGCACATCTACCGCTTCACACAACGATAAGATTTATCTTCGGGCAGTGGCCAATTTCAAAACCAATAAATTGAAGTTCTATATCAGTTGGGACAATCAGAAGTGGTATGATGTGGGCAAGGACATCGAAACCGAGATGCGCTATACCCTCAAGATATTCACAGGCAATCGCTTTGCCATCTTTAATTATGCAACCCAGCAGAATGGAGGCTATGTGGATGTGGATTGGTTCTCGACAGAAGAGACTGTTGATGAAAATAAATTCAACGATTTGACTGCCATTGAGCAAGTAGAGTCGAAGACTAAACGTATTGTTTCTCGCCAGTTTTATAATGTGTCAGGTGTAAAGTTACCGATACCTCAGCATGGCTTGAACATTGTGAAGACGCGTTATGAGGATGGAACGGAGAAAACTTATTCTTTTGTTAAGCAATAAAAATCTAAATGAGAAGGTCGGTTGAGCCGTAAGGCCCGGTCGGCCTTCTCCTAATAGCGGGAATGGTTCGTAAAAAATAACATATATGATGAAACGATTAACGATAAACTCTAAACTGATGATATGGCTTGGCATCTGCATCGTCTTTGTATGCATTTGCCATTCTGCCGCTACTTACCATTTTTATTACTTGGAACAGTGGAATACGTTTTATTGGGATGCCGATGCCGTCTGCCAAACCTTGGTTAAGCCGGGTGGGGTGGCTATTGTATTGGCAGACTTCCTTATGCAGTTCTTCTGTTATGGGGCTGGGCCCGTTGTGTATGGTATCTTGATGACTTTGGTAGCTTATGCCCAAAGCTTATGGGTGAAAGAGGGAGCCAGATACCTAGGTTGCATCACGGCGGTTGCGATGCTGATGACACTTGTTTCCAATATGAGCTGTTTGCTTGCGGGCAGTGTGTGTTTGGTGATGATTATATAATACTCATAAGTCACTAGACGAGTTTTGTGCTAAATATTCTGATCGAATAGATAAGAGATATCTCTTGTATACAAAGGATTTGAAGAAAGATGGACAAACGCTCCTCTTACCGATTTATATGACTCCTTTGTTGTGATTTCCTCTTCAAATAGGTTTGATGGTGTATCATTTTCGTTATAATGTTGGCTATCAAACCTATTTGGTACTTCTCACAAAGTATTTATTATACCACGCAAAGTCTTTTTCTGCCTTTTCTGTTACTTTTGCCAACAGATTAGAGAAACCTCTCAATCTTATAACTGAATTTATTAACTTAATAACAAATTGTAAAGCTTATGAAAAAGTTATTTACTTTGATTGCTGCCGCATTGATGGCAGTTGGTGTTAACGCTCAGACAGAGCAGAACTTATTTTTTGGTGGTGCGGGTACAAATGCGACTATCAAAACTCATGATGGTTCTAGTCTCCCTGAACTTTTCACATGTGCCCAACTGTATGGTGCCATTAATTTGCTCGGCGGAAAACCTTCTATTTCTGGGGATGAATACAAGGGACTGAAGGTTGTCTTTTCCGATTT
>OOCG01000976.1_pt1 | contig 15611 bp, 13 predicted proteins | sample 1671521 | NCBI WGS metagenome assembly OOCG01 (sample SAMN06348165, study PRJEB24527) | human gut metagenome | biome: human gut; feature: ankylosing spondylitis patient; material: feces | host: Homo sapiens | place: China | collected 2015-10
CAATGCAATGCGGGAGAGTAGGTCGCCGCCTCCTTTCAATGAAGAGCCTCAGATTTCAAAAGATTTCTGAGGCTTTTTTGTTTCTTGTTTCCCGCGGATCTTTTTCTTCTCCGCTGTTTTTTTCTTCTCGCTGAACATTAGTTTGTCACGCAGATTTTTTCTCATTGATTATTTTTAGTCCCACAGATTTCAAGGATTCCCACAGATTTTCTCTGATTATATTCTTTTTTCTGTAATTTCTTTATTTCGCAGATTTTGACCTGTCGGTCTGGAAGGATAATGCAGATTTTTCTAATTCTCTTTTCTTCTTAGTTGGGAATTATTGAATTCTACACATTATCAATCCAACTTTTTCCAGATACTTAAAATTTTACCGTTTTCGTTTTATTTCCCTATTATTTTACCATTTTCCTCATGTAAGTATAAGATAAGTTATAAAACAAAATAAAATTCGCTATTTATTTTCAGAATTCATTTTTTATTAATACTTTTACAATCGAAAATAACATAGGTTTTTTATTTAACCCCCTTTATGCGTTTATGTTATTTTTATATAGCATATAGGCGAAAACTAAGGGGGCAGGGTAATTCCTGCCCTTCAAACTTTATTATATAATTATTTACTTATTATTCTCTATCTTCGGTTCTCCCCCATTTTCTCCTTTCTATTATCATTCTCTCTTCTATCGTTTTTCTCCTATTATTGTTTCTATTCCTCTTGCTATGCGATTTATTCTTATACCATTAGTTGTATGTTTGAAATTTTGTTTTTTATCCTCGTTGATGATAGAACTTCACTTTATCTCTGTATTAAGAAGAAGCGCTATTAGTGTCTCTAAAGAAGGTAAATAATGAAATATTATGTGTATTATTATGTAACTACTCAGGTAGGTTTGTCGTACTCCCCCATGCACAACTTCCCTCGTTGCAACCAACGAGAGTAAATCGTTCTTTTACAAAATATGAAGCTGTTTATAATGTCAGCATGCTCGGTTTGAGCTGTGCTATTAATTGCAACTCACGCAACGGAGAAAGATCTTGCTTTTTGGCAGTATCAATGACGGAGTGTATTACTGCATACGCTTCGGCTCCAAGGAACGTACGGAAAAGTCCTGCGACTTTCTGCTTCGTCTTTGCCGGTCTAACTGCCCGTTCACTTGCATTATTGTCATATGGGACATCAGGGTTGTCAAGGAAAGTGAAGATATAGTCCTTTTTACCAGACAATCCCTTCTGCATACCAGTAAACTCCTTGTCATCAGTTCCAAGAGGTCCGTCAAGTAGTTCGTCCAGTCGTTTTTTCAACCCTTCACGGTCTATTTCGTCCCATGCTTTTTCTCTGCGTTGCTTCATTGCGTCTGTTATGAGATTGAGCATGTCCTTGGGCCATTGGTTTTCAGGTTGCAACTCTGTCAGATAAACGAGATTACGCTGGAGATGTACGAGGCAAATCTGGTGGGTCTTGACATTCATGCTGAAGTAAGCTCCGTGCCTGTCCGTTACAAGTACTGTATCTGGGAGTCCCTTGTCAAATGTATCCTCTATTGCTTTGTGACCACGTTTTGCATGTGCTTTGAAAAAAGACGCAGTCTCTGTCTGCCATACCCACAGCCAATGCAAGACTCCCGCAATGTCTATACCCGTCTCATCTGCGCCAGCTACTGGAGACTTGCCTATCTTTGACTTGATTCTCTCGTAAAGTGCTCTTGCCCGCTTGGTCATCCTTTGCACTATATTGTTGATCGTACCCTCACTCATGTCTATATGGAACATATCATTCATGAGCCTTTTGATACGCTGGTATGATACAGCGTGCTCTTCACAAAGATATACAACCAGGGCCTGTACATTCGGGCCGTAGAATACGTCTCCGTTTACACCTTCCGGAAACTCGCTGCATACAGTATGCCCACAATTAGGGCAAACCTTCTCCAATATGGAGTACTGGGTTATGACTGGAGCCGGGAAGTTTATATCTATCATCTGGCGAGTCATCTTCTGAATACCCGAAACATGTGACAAATCTTCACCGCAGTCCGGACAGTTGTCCAATGGTACCTCTACATAAAAATCAGATCTCTCTTCCCTTTGCAAAGTACTTCCCTTATGTCCTGGCTGACCTCCTGATTTCTTGCCAGATGGCTCACGCAATGACTTTGTACGCTTCCTCTCCTCGGAGGCTGCAATATCTTCCTTAGACGGAGGTGTGTTGCTGTTGTGGCTATCTTTCTTTGGTTTCTCCAATTTGTCGAGACGAGCCTTAAGTGTGCAGATTTCCGCATTCTGTTTCTTGATTTTTGCAAGATCTTGTCTGTGTTGCGACTCAAGGTATCCATTACGCTTTTTCAACTCCTTATTCTCAATCTTTATCGGAGCTACTTCATCTTCGAGTTTTGTTAGTCTTCCAAGAATATATCGCAATGCTTCATCAGCGTCAAGAATAACGTCAGGGTGTACGTTGTTTGTACAAGAATCCTTGCGACTCTTGGCATGTAACGCCCTGCTGGGAACTTTGCTATTTGCTGATTTCTTTGCCTTCATTTCACCTACAAAGGTACAAAAAAATCCCAAATATGCAAGTAAAATAATGTTTATTTTCTTGATATTCAATAGCTTTTATGAGCGTCAAATGCGAAGTGATAATTGAACGTTAAGCTGCTATCGTTTCGTCATAATATGAGTACGGTAAACCTACCTGAGTAGTTACCATTTGCTTATTGTGCATTCAGAATAATATAGTAACTTTGCAGTCAATAAGTAGGTGTGCAAAATTATTTTTATAATGATTGTATTGATTAGTGATGCATAACCAGTATGTGACATAAAGGAGTGTAGTGACTCCTACTCGACTGTTGTCACTTGCTGATAATGCGCAGTAGGCGGTGCAAGGATTATATAAATAATTTTGCACACCTACTTAAACATCCTAAAGTGCAAAGACAAGAAATCAGAATGTCGCAATGTTTTTAGAAAATAAAAAAAACGGGCAATTTCTTTTATAATTGAAAAATAATCTGTATTTTTGCCGAAAACAACAATTTATATATCTTACTATTATGGACAACTCTGCATTATTCAAACTGTCTTACGGACTCTTCGTCGTCACTGCAAATGAGGGAGAGAAAGACAACGGATGTATCACTAATACGGTCATTCAGGTGACCAACGAGCCGCTGAGAATCTCGGTTACCATCAACAAAAGCAACTATACCTGCGGAATGATAGAGCGCACGGGAGTGTTCAACGTCTCTGTATTGGCAGAAGATGCTTCTTTCGACACGTTCAAGCATTGGGGATTTCAGAGCGGAAAGGACACCGACAAGGCTCTCGGCATAGAGTATTACCGACTGGAGAATGGGGTCATTTACGTCATCAATGGGGTGAATGCTGTGATATCGGCAAAGGTGGTGAAGCAGGTGGACCTCGGTACGCACGTCATGTTTATAGCAGATGTGACTGATGCCTTCACCACAGAGCCTACGCCTTCTGCCACCTACGCTTATTATCACAGCAATATCAAGCCTGCCCCGCAGCAAAAGAAATCAAAGGGATGGATATGCACAGTCTGCGGTTATATCTATGAGGGTGAGATGCTGCCCGCAGACTTTGTCTGTCCCGTCTGCAAGCATCCTGCCTCTGACTTCAAGAGAGCAGGGGAGTAGGAGTAGATTTTTTTTTGGTAGCAACATACAATTTGACCCCGAATGTAAATTAAGGTGGGTTCTATTAATTCACTTTGTCATATTTTGGATTTATTTTCGAGGTCAAATTGTAAGTTGAAGAGGGAGCGTAGCGGGCTACGTGACCGATAAGACTTACGATTTGAACCGAAAAGAAACCAAAAGATGACAAATATCGTCAAAAGCCCATAAACATTAATATTGACGGTGGGGATTAATAGAACCCACTATAAATAGGTCAATGCCGACCTTTTGCTCTACAAAAGTAATACATTTTTGGTTCATCCGACATTTCGAGTGATGCGACAGTCATGTAGGGCATAAAGCCTGAGAGTGAAATACCAGTCATCCCTGAATCCGTATGCATTACGTTTCATTACTTTTATCTTGTTATTGATACCCTCTACTTTTCCCGTTGAGATATGAGAATCATACCATGCCAGTATGCCTCTCCTGTGAGCGAGTAATGTTGCTGCTATCCTCATGAGATGTGGAATCTTGCTTTTTCTGGCCTGCTTTACCCAATCATCAAGTACAGATTCTGCTTCTTCCTTGCTTATCTGCAACCATATTTCTCTGAGTTGTTCATTCAGATAGTAGGCCTTCGAGAGTGGCTCGTTCATGGCAAGGGCATTGTCAAGTCTCGTCTTATGCTGCTGGTCAAAGATATCCTCTCCATTTCCCAAGAGCAGGTATCTTGTTCCCTTGAGGACTTTACGTTTGTTGACATCCTTCTCCATTGCATACACCTTTCTGGTTCATCCGAAATATGGAGTGACGCTTTTGCCCCTACAGGGTGCATTTACCGATTCAACCTACCTGAGAATCAAAGAGTTATAAGCGTATAGGTTGCAAGTTGGGTTAAAGAAATTCTTACTTCAAAACAATTAGGTCATCTGATAAAGGTATAATATTTTTGGTCTGTAGGGTATAGGAATCTACAGAGCCCGTCAAGTTCCATATTTTTTGTCAATTGCTTTTTTATCATTTATTGCTTCGATATATGTGAGCGAGGGATTATAGCAGGACGGATATCACCATTGAATTTTACAACAACATAATCATCGTGTAGATACCTGACATAGATTCCTTTCGTACCTTTCTTTACATAGCTACAGATTCCGACACCTATTAGGTAGTTCAGAGCAGCTTCATCGCGATTGTATATTAACTCTGTTACCTTGTCCAAATATTCACTATCATATACAACAATATCATCAGTGTTTACAACGCATGGCGCATTATATGCATCAATGGGAAAGTCTTCATCGTTAAATGATGCAACAACGATACCAATAAACAAAGCAATAACAATTGCTATACATCCAATTTTTTTGTATTTCTTATTTCTTTCAAATTTTCTATGTCGGCTGTTGTACACCTTCTTAATAATTGCTACAGCTGGAGATTGAACATGTCCATGTATATATTTCTTCGCATTAGCCGTTGTGATGTTATCGATAGGTTGTTCGCACATAAACTTATACATTTCTTCAAGACTAATGATTTCTGGTTTCTCATTATTCTCTCGTCTAAAAGAAACAAAGTCTCCTTGGACATTTATTTCTTTGTATACAACTTTACCTGTAATACTCTCAACAGAATTTAATTCCTTTACGAGAGAACAAAAGTCATTATATGTCAGCATTTCAATATTTATCCTAAATTCCGCAGCACTTTAGTTTAATTTTATATATGAGTACCTGAGCAACAAAAGTTGCCCAGATTTTAGTCATGTCAGATTTTTCACTTACCTTAGTGATGCGATTAACGACAAGCAAAATCATCAATGACGTGACAAAGGTAAAAATAAAATCTGAGAAAATCACTCCTTTTGGAAGAATATTTCATGTGAGAGAGCTTTGTAATATCTGTTTTTCTTTATCTCTACCTATGAACAAAATTGAATATTAAGTAACTGTGCAAAGAGATTTTTAAGTAGGTGATCAGAATTATTTTTATAATAGCTATGCTCTATTGTGATGCAGCTACGTTCTGTAGAAGAAGGAATGATGCGGGCATCATGACTGATGAGACAGGACGTAGATGCGCACAAGAGAGTATAGATATTATAATAATGAAAAACAATTATAATTATCTATTCATTATCAAAATAATTTTGATCACCTACTTATAATGAATAATTTACTTTTAAGATGTTGCCAACAGCAGCCAAAGCACTGTCTGTGGCGTAAGAGAGAGAATGGTTGTCTGGTTGTTTTGTTGTCTGGTTGTCTGGTTGTTTTGTTGTCTGGTTGTTTTGTTGTTTTGTTGTTTTGTTGTCTGGAAGACAATACCGAGCGAAGCGAGAGTAACCCGGGACGAAGTCTCGGGATTATAACTGAGGAGAAGAGAGCTGTCTGGAAGACAGTACCTGATAACATGCTCCTTCGCCTTCCTCTCTCACGACTCGGGAAAGTCTGAATAAATTCAGCCTCTCCTCTCGCTGCTCCATCGGTTGACAAAAAGAAACGAGAAGCAGTGGATATGATACCTGATTTCATGCAGTAAAGCAGATTTTTGTATAAAAAAGCATAAATACAGGCAGACTTTTACTTTTAAGTGAAATATTCTTTGTATCTTTGCATCGACAAAACATGATAATATATGAGTGAAGCCGAATTGAAATTGGTTACAGATGCGAAAAACTGTACCATGTACACAATACAATTCCTATCAGATGATGATAGCGAATTTGAAAAGTTCTACGCCAAATTCAGAAATGAGTTGGAGTATAATGAGGATTTTGAGCGTCTTCTGAATATACTTGGACGTATTGCTGATTTTGGTGCTTTGGAACGTTTCTTCCGTCCAGAAGGCAAGATGAACGATAGGGTTTGTGCCTTGCCTGTATTGAAGTCCAAACTTCGTCTTTATTGCTTACGGTTGTCTGACAAAATACTCATCCTTGGCAATGGAGGAGTTAAGAAAACCAGAACATATGATGAAGACGATACCCTCAAAGGATATGTCATCACACTCCAGAACTTTGACAGGTTAATGAGAGCTGGTGTAAAAGATGGCACGATTTCGGTAACAGAAAACATAATTGAAACTGATAAAACATTTGACTTATGAAGCGGATTAATACATCATTTGACGAAATGTTGGCAAACACCTCTCCTGCCATACAGCAGGAGGTGGCAATGGAATTTGCCGTTTCAAACCGAATTTATGAGTTGATGACACAACGCGGTTTGACCAAACTTCAGTTTGCTCAGGCTCTCGGCAAGAAACCGAGTGAAGTGACAAAATGGTTAAGCGGTCAACACAATTTCACACTAAGAACAATCTCGATGCTTTCCACATTCTTTGGTCAGCCTCTTATCCATATTCATGAAAAGTGATTATATTCAAGATGGGGACTGGTGAACTCGATACATAAAAGATAAACAAATGATATTGTGAAGACTATCAAATTATTTTTTTCTACATTGCTTGTCGTTATCATTTCTGCTATCGGAATGGCATCATGCAATGACGATGATGAACCCAAAGACAAGGTGGTCGAAGTTACTATGTCGGGTTCTGAGAACACCGACATCATGTATTCGTTACTTGATGACAACAAGTAGAATCCCATCGAATGTATGCTTGTGTTATCTCTCCTCTTTCTGACAAGATACGTCTTGTGGTGGCATCTGGCGGCGGTCCCATGCTGAAATATATCGTTACGGAAGATGTCTCGGTGTCTTCCTTGTCTGTCGTGAGTTTGAAAACAATTCTTTCATACCTTATAACTTTGTTGGTTAATATTTGCCACCTTTGCTATATATGTTGATATCCTGAGTGGCGTTAGCGATTCTCTATGCCTTTGTTGCCAAAAGCGATGCAAAGTTACGGCTGGTATTCTCCAATATAAGAATTTTACCTTTCTGTCAAGCCATAATACAACAATACTTAACCTTTGAGTATGATTTTCGGGCAAAAATCGTACTTAAACGCACTCGTTTTTATGTTTTTGGAATCATATCCAAGAATATGTTATGATGGAAGTAAAAGGGATGGATTTGCCACGCATAAGTCTTTTTTCGTGATTTGAGATCGCAGTCGCAGTTAAAGCTACTTAAAAGTGTAGTTTGTTGGAAATATTTGTGACTTATCTGTGACTTGACAAGCGAAGATGGTTATAAGTTGGTTGTCGGTTGTTGGTTGTTGGTTGTTGGTTGTCTGGAAGACAGTACCTGATAACATGCTTCTTCGCCTTCGGCTCTGTCCGCACGCGCTCAAAAAGTTCACGGATAACACCGATGCGACGGATTTTATCTTTTCACGGATTTAATTTTGTGTTGCTACTTGGTATTGGATTTACTACGGATTGTATTTGCGCCTTTACGGCGCTGGATAACCTCCAGCAAGAGATAATCCGTGATAATCATTGCGCCCGACAGGCGCAGAGAAATCCAGCAAGACACAATAAAAATCTGTGAAAGAACAAATCCGTCGCATCAGGGTTATCCGTGATTGATTTTGAATATGGCGAGCGAGCCAAAGGCGAGTGAGCTTTCTTCTTTTAGTGAAAAGTGAAGAGTGAGAATGATTGCGGTAAAGTCATCTGTGGGACAAGCCCAATCTGTGGGAATAAAAAAAAAGAGGGGAGAAAGAAAAATAGGGGGGGGGTAATTCTTGCAGTTTTAAATAATTATTTGTAACTTTGCACCCGATTCGGTATAGGCGACTGCTACTCAGCCTTCTACGAACAAACAAAAACTGAATAGACACTACTGATTCCACGGACTGCTAACTCCACGTATCAGTTATGTAACTTATTGGATAACGTACCTGTCATGTCTCGACCCCCGATAGGGTAAGAGGCATGGATGAAGTGTACATATACTCAAGCTGGCTTGTGAAAGTCGGTCGAGAATAATAATATCCTATCCACTACCCACACACATGTTTTTTTCGTTGTTGCTCAAGAATAACGTGACAGACTAACTAATCTGACATGGATTGTAAGATATTCAGCCGCTTGGTTTACCGTGTGTGGACACAGTTTGCAAATAATAAATAAAAGTAACTAAATAAATAATTGTTATGGACTATTTTTTTCAAGAGCAAAGATGGACTGATACTTTCTTATCACTCCATGTCAAAAAATTCAAGAGAATCATTCTTTTTCTCCTGATTGCTTTCTCGGCGGTTGGGACGAAGGCTGCTGGCGTTCCTACCTCATGGAAGGATGTCGCTTTCAATGAAAACATCCGCTATTCGCAGTGGGTCATCAACTCGCGTATCAGAGACTTTTACGGAAACACAACACAGCGAGGCTTCAATACCTACGATGAAAATGGAAACAAACTCCTTGACTCAAAAGGCACTCAGGCATTTGACTATGTCCCGGGACTTGTAGCAAAGGCTATTCTCGAGGCATACGCAAACTACAGCACCTTCGATTGGTCCAAGCCTTGGTTCTATTCTGTCATGAACTATGCCAAGGAAAAAACATACAAACTTGTAACAACATCGGAAGCTACGGTCTTCTCGGGTATTACACTTGACAACATGAATGCCTGCAAGATGTATTTCCCGCTAATGAAAGATGATGCATTATCTACTAATGCTAAGAGTACAGGCGAGACTGCTATTGCTAATGTCTTGACAGACATGAAGAAATATAATGAGCTATATGTCATTGGTAATGGTAGTGAGTCTGGTGTAAAAAATTCAACCAACGCAACAGTAAAATCAATGTTTGGCGGATGGTTCCATAAACCTTCTTATAAAGACCAGATGTGGTGTGACGGACTGTATATGGGTGCCGCTCTCCTTGCACAGATTGTCAATTATACGAAAATCACTACAAACGTTGACAAAACAAGTGACTGGAACTTGATTACCAAGCAGTTCACAATATCTTGGAATCAACTTTATAATTCAGAAAAGGGCTTGCTCTATCATGCCTTTACTGCTAATCCTAAAGACGCTGCTTCATCTGCATGGGCTGGCATCTCAAACACAGAAGGCTCAGAAGTATATCACTCCGAAGCATTCTGGGGACGTGCCATGGGCTGGTATTTCCTCGCTCTCGTTGATGTGCTGGAGCAGATGCCTTCGAATAACTCAAACCGCGCGACACTCATAGACTATCTTCAAAAACTTGCAGAAGGTCTGGCAAAATATCAGGATGCTACAACAGGCTGCTGGTATCAGGTTGTTGACCAGAAAGACAAAGCCTTATCTGGCAACTATCTTGAATCATCCTGCACATCATTGTTCGCTGCCGCATATCTCAAGGCAGTACGTCTCGGCTTCCTAACTACTAATGGAACTTACAATTATAAGACCATCGGCGTGAACGCTTTCAAGGGTGCTGTGAATCAGTTCATGAAATATGACACGTTCGAGCCTACAGGAACAACAGTACAGCTCATACACAACTGTGCTTCTGCCGGACTTGGTGGTGATAAGAAACGCTCTGGCTCACGCGAATATTATATTACTGGCAATGACGTAGGCCAGACAAACACCTACACCGAAGGCAAGGTGATGGGTGCATTCATCATGGCGGCTACAGAGTATGAGATTGCCAACGAGAAAGCCATCCGTTTCTCTTACGACCTCGCTCCTTCATACACCCTCGCACAGGGTGACTTTATCAAAGCCGAGGCTCTCGGCAGTGGTGCAGGAACTGCCACCTACCAGTGGTATAAGACTACTGATGGTACAACAGGTACAGCAGTAACTGGTGCCACAACCGCAACATTCTCTCCTACAGAATCCGGCTCGTATTATTGCGAAGCCAAAAGCGGCAGCACTACAATAAAGACAAGCAAGACTGCGGTGACGGTGGAAGCTGCAAGCAATGAGAATGGTGGAAGTGGTACAGAAGATGTTGTTATTGCAACATTCGAGAAAGCTACTGCTACAACTTGGAATGCTAATGAAAAAAATGGATTTAGTATTAGTGGGGTAGGCCTTAAAAGCGGAACTAACTACGTTAAGATGGAAAACAGCACAACATTAACTATGACCATTCCGTCAGGCTATACAGTAACAGGACTAAAAATTAATGCACTTTGCAAATCTGATAACACAAATTCAGTGTTAAGTTTTAATAATGGAGAAACAAATGTAGGAACTGTTACTATAAATTATGGAAGTAAATTAGGCGATTACAACTGCACCTTTAGCAATAATGTTATAGGTCAAGCAACCATTACAATAAAAAACGGTACAAAAGAAGTTAACATTAATACCATCGAGGTTCTTGGTTATCAAGGCACCCCCTCTTCTCTTTCCATCACCACCCAGCCTGTTGGTGCAACGTATGATTACGGTGTAAGTGAAGGAAATGTTACTGATCTCAGAGTAACTGCATCAATAGTCAATGGTACAACAAGTGATTATACTTTCAAATACCAGTGGTATAGCAACGGTATAGAAAGTACAACAGGTTCAACTCCAATAGGTGACGCAACAACAGAACCTTCTTGTACTCCGACCGTAACTCAAATAGGCACAAAATATTATTATTGCGTCGTAACAGCTACCAAAGAATCAGAAAAACTAACAGCTACGTCTGATTTTGCAAAGGTGACAGTGAATGGCCCGACAGTCACATTCACGACCCAACCACAGGGTGCTGTTTACACAAGGTCTGATTCGGAAAATGCTGCAGCACTTACTGTTGTCGCTACAGCAAACTTTAGTGGTACAGTCTCATACCAATGGTACAGCAACACTACAGGAAAAATACCTGAAACAGATGCCGATAAAGCAAAAGAAAAAATATCTAATGCTACCTCAGCTGATTACATTCCTTCAATAAAAACAGTGGGCAAGACATATTATTATTGTATCGCATCTTCCACATACAATTCAAACGCTTATACAGCTGTATCTGACTTGGTATGTGTCGATGTTGTGACTACCTTATACTCGTATAATGTAAAAGGAAAAACAAAACCTGAGTGCAATGAATCAAGGTTTATAGAAGACGGCAGCGGCAATAAACTTGTTAAGTTCACTTTTGGCGGATGGAAATATAATAATAATAAATATCTGAAGCCAAATGCTGATGATACTGATGCCAATTACATCACTGATGGTTGGTCTGATCCTGCTACACAAGCTAAAGTAAATGCACTCGATGGTTATGAATATGCAATCTCTGGCAAAAATGATGCTTTACAAGAGGACAAGACAGCAACGAAAGAGATGTATGGTAAGACGCGTTATGGTTGGTTCGAATCTCCTACGAGAGATAAAAATGGTGTAACGACGGATTCACATCCATATACTCTGCCTGTACGTGGCGCATACATGACATTCGAGCCAACACAGAATGGCACGCTGACAATCTACCTGCTACAGAACGGTGCATGGAACTCAGATACAAAAAATCATATAGACATCAAACCGGGTGAGTTCCGTATGCACGCCTTCCAGATAACCAACCAGCGCGGTCTCGTGCTTGCGGAGTTCGCTCCGAAATATAAGATTACCGTCAACCAGAAAGTGATGGATGGTTATTCATGCTCTCAATGCACTACAGACCCAGGAGAAGGCAACTATGACAAAACAAGCAAGGATATCTCCAAATGGCAAGAGTTCTGGACATTGACGCAGGCAGAACGTCAGGCAGTGTATGATAACTGGAAAAACGGTAATAATGGCAGCCAGACAATTATCAAGTTGCAAGATGGATCGTTCCTTGCTATTCAGAAAGCCATAGTGAAATATGAGTTCCATGTGACAGGCAACGAGACATACTATGTGTTTTCTAACTTCTCCAAGTTAGGATTCTCCGGCGCTACATTCCAGCCTGATGCGCAGCCTACAGCTACACCAGCTGATGGTAAGATTTCTAAATTGGAGCTGAGCGATGTCACAGCATACAACGAGATAACAGCTACACCGAAAAATTCAAATATTGAGGGTACAGAACTGAAGGATTACACCTATACAATTGGAGGAACAGAGATTGCTCCTGTAGCTGGCGTATATATTCCACAGTTCTATAGCATCAAGCTCACACGCACCTTCAAGCCTAAGCAGTGGACAACGCTGTCGTTGCCGTTCAACCTCACACAGACGGAGGTAGAGCAGATATTCGGAAAGGGAACACAGATTATCGTCTTTGACAAGGCTAAGATTACCTCGGCAAGGACTTACCTCACGTTCTTCTATCACGAGATACAGAATGTCCTACCGGGTTATCCTTACCTTATCAGACCCACGCTCGTGGATGCTGACGATAAGAAGATGGAGACCAAGTCAAACTCTGCTGACAATACTCCGACATATACTATTACCGACGGCAACCTCACAGAATTTACCGTCTATAACAAAGCCATCAACCCTCATATCACGCAGCATGAATTCAAGTCTGACGGTTACACGGCAAAGTGCACACCATCATACTGCACTGCAAACGTAAATGGTAACTACAGTAAGCAATATAAAGAAGGCGACATCTTTGTCAGCGAAGGCAACGGTACGGTATATATTTCCGAAGGTAGATCCTATGGTAAGGGTTATCGCTCTTACATAGATTACACTGGCACTACCGCCCCTGCAAAGGCATTGTCCATCTCTTTCAGCGGAGTGGAAGACGGTGATGATAACGGCACGACGACGGAGATACGCGTAACAGAACTTGCGGATGATGTCATTCAGACCCTTGGTATCGGTGGGGTATATAACCTCAACGGTCAGAAAGTAGCCGACACCACACGCAACCTCCCAGCAGGCATCTACATTGTCAATGGAAGAAAAGTCGTAGTGAAGTAATAATCTGGAAAATGAATGTATTATGAAAAAGAAATATATCAAACCCATCATCGAGTATTGTCCCTTGGAGAGTGACATCATGGCTGCTTCTGTAGATGCACAAATTAAAGGAGTCGATGATACAGGGGCAACCTGGAATGACTTGGAATCCCAAAAAGACGGAGTTCCCGCACCAGCTGAAAGTAAGGACAACTTTTGGAATCTCTGGGAAGATGATGATATGGAATTTGAGTTTTAGGAAGTACCAGATACTTCCCGCAACCATAAACACACAATGTGTTTTATAATAGATAGGTTTTCATGTAAGAAGAGTCAGGTAGGCTATGGCAATAGCCTCCTGACTCTTCTTTTTGTTTAGCTGTAGTGCCTGGTTGTTGGTTGGGTTACATTTATTTCATGGTTATTTCTTTTAGTGAAGAGTGAAGAGTGAAAATGATTGAGGTAAAGTCAGATATGAACTATGAATTATCAAACACATAGTTATTGCAATGTAAAAGCATAGTTATTACCTCCTAATAACTATGCTTTTACCTCCTAATAACTATGCTTTTACAATGCAATAGCTATGCTTTTACAAAAGCCCCCCTAAGCCCCCCTCTTATCCCCCCTGGGGGAGGATTGGTTAGCCACTGACTGCTTGAGTCTCAAGCTGACAATCCGTAACCAAAGAAAAGCCCCTCCAAGGAGGGGTTGGGGAGGGCTTTTTGCACTTATATTTAACATCTATTCACAACTTTTCGACTATAATTCTCAAAAAATAATTTTATGCGAAAGAAGTTCCACTCTTCCACCTCGGTATGGTTATGTACTTGGCATTCAGTGCGTTAGATAAGGTGGAATTATGGGTGGAATTAGGGTGGAACTTCATGTAATTCCACCCATATTCCACCCGTAATTCCACCACACGCAACCCACTGATTACCAAAGCAATAACAGTCAAAAGGTGGAAGGGTGGAATTACAAACGAGAAAAAATATTTTTCCGAAAACAGGGGCGAAAAAGTCTTAATAACCGTTAAATAGTACATTAACCATCATCTCCCCATCACCATTGACTATGGCAGCAACATCTTCGATGATCCATTCCACCGCACCTTCGACTAACACCCATCACTATGCAATCCATCCACATCACCCCCCTCCGCAAAATCCTCTCCAGTCCGGAACCAATCGACATCCGTCTATGGCCTCGCAACGGTAAAATTCAGTCCTGGCACCGCTGCATCTCCCTCAAATATGACTTCTACAAAGGCACAAGACGAATGAAGCTGCTGGACTCTAACGAAATCCGGAAGCTTCGAGATGCGTGGATCTTTGAGGTGAATGGAATTGAGGTGTATATGTGAACTTCATATTTATATAAAATACACCGCAAATGAATATTAAGTCCATTTGCGATGCAATACTATTATTGTAAAAAATGCAGCTTAGATAAAAACTCTTCTTTTACAAAATTAAAAGGTCCATATATCATACGTACTCCATATGTATAGCCAAGTCTTTCTGCCAAATTAGAGTCATATTTGATAATATCAGTATGTACACCTGTTAGATGATCGTTGAAATCCAAGTTATACTAATGACCGTCCCATAATGGAGTTTACCTGTTTTACACGCAACTTTTCTTCGAAATCACTAAAGAGAGAATCAATTTTGGTTTTTTCTTCTGGAGTTGCATACTTATATTCTGCTCGCTTTTGTTCAAAGAAATCGTCTTGCGCTTTGATACTCATTGATAGTGTGAAAAACACCATGAGTAAAAATAGTTTCTTCAAACTTTATTTTTTTAGTTTATACTTATTTTCTTGTACCAACATCCTGCATCTACAACAATGTTGTCTGTAATTTCTATTCTGGCCTTTAGCAACTTGTCTGCATAATATATCATTTCCTCACACGAGTCCTGTATGAAAAAATCTCCAAATAAGCTATCACAATGTGCACATCCAAATGATGGATATTCTTCTTGTACTGTCCTACTGAACCGTGGCTTTATATCTCCCAACACAATTCCCTTTTCAGGATGATTTTTTATAAACGTCCTTATACCTTTTATTAGATTGGGGTTAAAACTATCTATTCCTCCCTCTAATTCTGCACCATCATCCGATATACTTTTGGTAACTACTCAGGTAGGTTTGTCGTACTCCCCCATGCACAACTTCCCTCGTTGCAACCAACGAGAGTAAATCGTTCT
>OOCG01000982.1_pt1 | contig 15519 bp, 15 predicted proteins | sample 1671521 | NCBI WGS metagenome assembly OOCG01 (sample SAMN06348165, study PRJEB24527) | human gut metagenome | biome: human gut; feature: ankylosing spondylitis patient; material: feces | host: Homo sapiens | place: China | collected 2015-10
GACAACACGCGGAGAAACATGAGATCGGCAACGTAAGAGTACTATGGGACTGGGCCCCTGTCCATTTATATCTGCTGCCAGCGGCCCCGTATTTTTGTTGTCACTCACAACCATCTCGTTTTGCATTGCCGAAGAATCAAAAAGTTTTTTGGTTTATTCGCAAACTTATAGTTGTATTATGGCGTAATTTATGATATACTACAACCAACGAAGGGCCGCACACCTACACATCACCCCACGCCCACAGGAAGGAGAACCGCTATGGATGCCGCACGTTATTTTGAAGAGATGCATCTTGCCATGTCCAGCCAGAAGCCTGAGTACCGCCTTGTGCTCAGCGTCAAGGTCCAAGACCTCGGAGGCGCAGACGCTTATCTCGAGCTGCGGCAGGAGCCGGTCAGCGGCAAGGCCCGGGTGTTCTATTCCACGATGGGACGTCAGAAGCTGAACTTCCAGCTCGTCCGCAAAGGGTGGCAGAGCTGCCACAACGCCTCGGGCGAGCTGACGGGGCGCTTCCCCGCCACCGCCGACGGTCTGCTGGCTCAGACGGATTTCTCCGCCTTTGTCCGGGACGACGTCCTCGACAGCGGCCGGATGGCGCGCATTCTGGATGTTCTGGCCCATACTGCCGGTGGTTGTGGGACGGTCTCTCCCTCTGCCGCCCGGGAGGGTGCGTTCATCACGGTGGAGCGGTTCGTGGGCCGTCCCGCCCATTGGAGCTATTGGAGCACCCGCGCCGCCGAACAGCTGAATATCGCAGCCATCCTCTGCTGGCTGGGCGACTACCTCGCCGGGGCAGAGCGCCGCACCCTGCAGAGCTGCCCGGAGGCCATGCAGCTTGCCGCCGCATGGCAGGCCGTGCTTTTCGCTCCCCTGCCCCAGACGGCTCAGCGGCCTCAGTCTGTACAGTCTCGGCCCGTCCGCCGTGCGCCCGCCGTCGAAAACAAGCGCTGGCAGAGCATTCTCGCCGTGCTGGCGACGGTGTAACAGAAAGGCCTCCCGCATTGGGAGGCCCATCGCCGTATCTGGCGCGCATTCGTTCATATTTTCAGTTTCGAGAAATCGGTGCAGAGATATTCATAGAGCTTGTCAACGGCCTGAAATCCCATCTTCGCATACAGTTCCTTCGGTGTATCCTCGGAGTCAGCGTGAAGATACAGGATCTCTCCGCGCTCCTGCGCCTTTTCGGCAATATGCTTCATCAGGGTCATGGCGATGTACTGGTGCCGGAAATCCTCGTCCACCAGCAGGCCGTCCATGCAGACATACCCATCGGATGCGAAAATATAGCAATCACCCACCAGCTTCCCGCCCAGATACGCGCCGAGGTAGGTCAGCTTTTCCCGGAGGTTCCGGTTGTTCCGCACGGTAAAATCATCTCCGTACAACGGGCCGTAGTATTTCAGTTCGTGCTGTTCCAGCTGGTCTGCGTCCGGGGCCTTGATCGAGACGTCCGGGTTCGTTTTCCAGCTGCGGATGTCTGTTTCCGGGGGCAGAACCATCGTCAGGGTCTCTTCGCACTCCATGCCGAATGCATTGGCCAGCGGCTCGTATCCTTCCAGTTTGAGGAAGGTGTCTCCCCGCTCTTTCTGGTAGGCCAGCGCGGCCCGGACTTCATCTGCCGAGGGCTGGCTGTAATAGCAGAACGCGTTGTGGTCGTATTTATCGCGCAGCTCGCTGTCCTCCCGCTTGGTCAGATGCTCTGAAAAGGCGTGAAAGGTCGAAAACAGCCGATAAAATTTTTCATCGGTCTTTCTTGTAGGTATCATTGTGTTTCTCCAAAATTTGCCGCTCACTTCCACCCCCGGGCCGAGGGGTCGAGCATCTCGGCGGCAGAGTAGATGAGGGCGTTGCAGATGGCCGCAGCGACGTTGCTGCCGCCCTTGCGGCCCATCGCCACGATGGCGGGTACGCCGTGCTTTTCGCAGACGGCGAAGAGCCGTTCCTTGCTCTCCACCACGTTCACAAAGCCCACCGGCACACCGATGACCAGTGCGGGCCGCAGGCCGCTTTCGATCTGTTCTGCAATCGTCAGCAGAGCCGTGGGCGCGTTGCCGACGGCGAGGATGGCCCCGGGATGCTCCTGTGCTGCCTTTTTCATCGCTGCGACGGCCCGGGTGGTGCCAGCCTCTTTGGCGGCGGCGGCCACCTCGGGGTCAGCCATATAACAGCAGGCCGTGCCGCCCAGCTTCGCCAGACCGGGCTTGGTAATGCCAGCCAGCGCCATATTCGTATCGGTCACGATGACGGCCCTGGCGTGGAGGGCCTTGACGGCCTGCTCCACCGCGCGGGGAGTGAAGTGGAGATTCCGCGCATAGTCGAAGTCGGCGGTGGTGTGGATGACCCGCTTGACCACGGCTTCGTGCTCGGGCGGCGGGGTCAGGCCCATCATTTCCAGCTCTTCGGTGATGATGTGGAAGCTCGTCCGCTCAATGTCGGCAGGCAGATGATGCTGCGGCGTCAATATTCTATCCCCTTTCGTGCTTTTATCCCCTTCTGGTAGGGGTGGCGGCGGCATTTCATCTCGGTGGAGTAGTCGGCGGCGTCCAGCATCCACTGGGGCGGCGTGTGGGCCGTCAGGACACACTCACATCCGGCAGGCCGCTCCAGAACGGCCTTTTTTAATAGATCGACGTCCACCATATCCAGCTCTTCTGCGCTCCCGGCTTCGTCCAGTATCAGCAGGTCGGCAGGCTGTGCTATGGCGGCGGCGAGGTTCTGGTTTTGCAGTTCCCGGGTCGCGGCCTTTTCCTCCGGCGTCATCTGAAAGACGAATTTCTGCCCGGCCTTGCCCCGGTAGATCTCCGCGCCAAGCTGGGCCAGAAGCGGGATCTCGCCGCTGTTCCCGCCCTTCAAAAACTGGACGATGACTACCCGCTTCCCGGACCCCAGCGCACGGAGCGCAAGACCCATAGCGGCGGTGGTCTTTCCCTTTCCGTCGCCCCAGTACAGATGCAAAAGTCCCTGTTCCATTCAGCGCCTCCCCATTCCCATCGCGGCATACACCGCGTCCATATCCAGCGCCCCGCGCACGCCGTCGGCCAGGATGTCGAACTGCTGGCGGCGGTACTCTTCCATCGGGATGAGGGCCGCGTCGGAGGGGTCGATGCCCTTCCGGCGGCAGAGCCAGCCCGCCAGCGCCTCGGTCAGCGTACCGGTGTCGAACAGGCCGTGGAGGTAGGTGCCGAACACATTGCCCTGCACACAGCCTTCCCGGCCTCCGTCGGGGTAGTGGGCGAAGGGTTCGCCCTCCGCCTCGGTCACGCCGGTGTGGATCTCGTAGCCTTCCAGCTCTGCACCCGCAAAGGGGGCGGCGGCGGCGGTCGCTTTGACCTGTGCGCGGCGCTTCTGCTCGCTGAACACGGTCCGGGTGGGCAGCAGGCTCAGCCCCCGCAGAGTCTGCTGCCGGCCGCTCTCGCTGCCGGTGGGGTCGTCGAGGGTCTGGCCCAGCATCTGGTAGCCGCCGCAGACGCCCAGCACCGGCGTGCCTTTCGCGGCCAGCTTGAGCAGAGCCGTTTCCAGCCCGCACTGCCGCAGCCAGAGCAGGTCGTCCACCGTGTTTTTCGTCCCCGGCAGCAGGATGAGGTCGGGTGCGCCCAGCTCATGAGCGTTCGAAACATACCGCACACCCAGCATCGGGTGCTGTTCCAGCGGCATGAAGTCCGTAAAATTGGACAGATGCGGCAGACGGATGATCGCCGCATCCAGCGGCTTTTTGCCGTCCCGCATCTCGAGGCGCTGGCTCAGGGAGTCCTCGTCCTCGATGTCCACCTTCAGGTACGGCACGACGCCCACCACGGGCAGATGGGTCTTTTCTTCCAGCATCGAAAGGCCGGGGCGCAGAATTTCTACGTCTCCACGGAATTTATTGATGACGAGTCCCTTGATGCGCCGGCGTTCTTTTTCTTCCAGCAGCTCCACCGTGCCGTATAGCTGGGCGAACACGCCGCCCCGGTCGATGTCGCCCACCAGAAGTACCGGCGCGTCCACCATCTCGGCGAGGCCCATGTTCACGATGTCCTCACTCTTGAGGTTGATCTCTGCCGGGCTGCCCGCGCCCTCGATGACGATGACGTCAGCCTCCTCGGCAAGGCTGTCATACGCCTTCAGGATGTCCGGCACCAGCTGCCGTTTCGTGCGGAAATACTCCGACGCTTTCATCTGGCCCCGCACCTCGCCGTTGACGATGACCTGACTGCCCACGTCACTGCTGGGCTTCAGGAGGATGGGGTTCATCCGCACGTCCGGCTCGACACCGGCGGCCTGCGCCTGCACCACCTGCGCCCGGCCCATCTCGAGGCCGTCTTTGGTGACGAAGCTGTTCAGAGCCATGTTCTGGCTCTTGAACGGCACGGCGCGCAGGCCGTCCTGCGCAAAAATGCGGCAGAGCGCCGCGCAGAGCAGACTTTTGCCTGCACCGCTCATCGTACCCTGCACCATGATGCATTTTGCCCTGCTCATCCCAGCACCTCTTTCATAAGTTCCAGCAGCCGGGCGTTCTCGGGGGCCGTGCGCACCGCCGTGCGGTACCACTCCGGCCCGAGGCCCGGATAATTCGCGCAGCTGCGCACCTGTGTTCCCAGCGGGCGAAGCCTTTCGTTCAGGTCGGCGGGTGCACGGAAGAGCAGATAGTTCGCCTTTCCATCGATGACCCGCAGGCCCAGCGCCCGCAGGCCCGCCGTCAGAACGGGCCGCTGCCGGGCGATAAGGGCGCGCACCTCGTCCACATAAGCGGTTTCTTTCAGGGCCGCGACGCCTGCCGCCTGCGCCAGACTGGACACGGCCCACGGCTGGCCCGCTGTCTGCATTTTTTCCAGAAGCGTTTCGTCGCCGCAGAGGCAGTAACCCAGCCGGACGCCGGCCATGCCGTAGAGCTTGGTGAAAGCTTTCAGGATAACGAGGTCCCCACTTTCCAGCAGAGGCTTCGCGGTCCACCCGTCGGCGTCGGGCAGAAAGTCCAGAAAGCACTCATCTACGGCCAAAATCGTGTGACACTCCCCGCACCGGTGCAGCAGCTTTTTCACCAGCTCGGGTGAGGCCAGCTGCCCCGTCGGGTTGTTCGGCTGGCAGAGGAACACCATGTCGATGCTCTCGTCCACGGCGTCCACGAGGGCGTCCGTCGGGGCGAAATCATTCGTTTCATCGAGGAAGAAGCGTTTCACTTCGCACCCCACCGTATCCAATGCAGAGGCGTACTCGGCAAAAGTCGGGGCTGTCACCAGCGCCTTATGGGGCTTTACGGCCCAGACCAGCCGGAAGATGAGGTCTGCCGCGCCGTTGCCGCAGAGGATATGCTCCTGCGGCACACCCTCGGCCCGGCTCAGCGCCGCCCGCAGGGTGCGGCAGAGGGGGTCGGGGTAGCGGTCGGCCAGAGGCAGAGCCTCCCGGATGGCCTGCGCCACCCCTTCGGGCAGGCCGAGGGGGCTGACGTTCGCCGAAAAATCCAGCGCGTCGCGGCCAAAGCGTTCGCGGTAGCCCATCCAGTCACCGCCGTGGACCAGTTGTTTCATCCCAAGAACCCCCGTATCGCACATCCCCACGCCAGCGCAAACCCGCTGGCTACATACATCATCCGATCTGCCCGCAGAATATCCTCCGGCTCGATGGGCCGCAGCGGGTCGCCGATGGTGGGCTTCGGATAATATTCCCCGAAATAATAGGCCGGCCCGGCCAGCTGGACGCCCAGCGCACCAGCGCAGGCACTCTCAGTCTGAGCGCTGTTGGGGCTTGCGTGATTGCGGCGGTCCCGCCGCCAGATACGCCACGCGCCCTTGGCGTCATTGCGGGTGAACGCCGCTGCCATGATCCAGAGCAGCGCCGCCAGACGGCTCGGGATATAGTTTGCCACATCGTCCAGCTTTGCCGCCGCACGGCCAAAGTAGAGATATTTTTCGTTTTTGTAGCCCAGCATACTGTCCATGGTGTTGATGGCCTTGTAGGTCAGGGCCAGCGGCGCACCGCCCAGCAGCATATAAAGCAGCGGCGCAATGACGCCGTCGCTGGCGTTCTCGGCCACCGTCTCCACCGCAGCCTTGGTCACGCCCTCGGCAGTCAAGGCTTCCGTGTCGCGGCCCACGATGCGGCTCACCGCCTTCCGGGCGGCGGGCAGGCTGCCTTTTTTCAGCTCGACATAGACCTTCGTGCTCTCCTGCACCAGTCCCTTTGCGGCCAGCGCCTGCCCGCACCAGAACATCTGGACGGCAAGCCCCAGCAGAGGGTGAAGCATCGCCGCGCCCCAGCAGACAAGGCCCGTGAACAGCAGCGTCCCCACCGGCAGGCAGAACGCCACCACCGCACCGCCCAGCAGCTCGCCCTGAGGCGTTTTGGGCAGGCGGGAGCGGAGGAATTTTTCCAGCCGGGAGATGGCTTTGCCCATGTACACCACCGGGTGGGGCAGCCATGCCGGGTCGCCGAAAATGGCGTCCAGCACGAAGCCTCCCAGCACAGCCCAGGCGGTCATCATACGCCGGCCTCCGCGTCTTTCGTGTACTGCACGGTCTTCACGAGGCGGAGCTGGCGCTTCTCGGCCCAGTCGGCGGCATCCAGCACATAGCCGCCCGCGTTGGGGCCGCACCACGCATAATAATCGCGCCTGGGCAGGGCGTACCGCTCCATCGCCGCCATCTGGGTGCCGCCGTGAGCCAGGATGACCAGCAGCTCTTCGCCGTCGGCCAGCGCCTTGTCCACCAGAGCAGAGAAGGCATTGCAGATGCGGTTCGAGAAGTCGTCCTTCCGCTCACCGTCGGGACATTTGCTCTCGCAGTTGGCCTGCACCCACGCCTGATAATCGGCGTCGTGCTCCATCTCGACGTAGTTTTTGCCCTCGAAGCTGCCGAAGCACATCTCCTGCAGGTCTTTCACGACCACAAGCTCTGCCTCCGGGAAGAGCACCCGGGCCGTCTGGGCCGTCCGCTGCAGCGGGGTGATATAGACCACCTTCGGGTCGATGTCGGCCCGGCGCAGCTGGCTCAGGCCCTCCGCCGAGAGCGGGATGTCGCGCTGGCCCTGATAGCGCTTCTGGGCATTGTATTCGGTCAGGCCGTGACGCAGCAGATAGATCAACATTGGGGTAATTCTCCTTTCAATACCGTCGGGATGCCGCAGAACATCTGCACCACGCAGTCGGCGCGCTCTGCCAGCAGGCAGGCCAGCCGTCCGGCGGCCTCCCGCCCGGCGCGCTCCTCAGCATCCATCGGGACAACACCGCCGCCGACCTCGGTGGCGATGACAATATCATATTCCGCCAGCTCCCGGGCCAGCGTTTCGAGCTGCTCCGGGGTCTGAGTCTCGGCGGCGGCGTCCTGCACATCGGCGATGACGCTGCCCCGGAAGTTCCGCGCAAAGGTGCGCTTGCCGCTGTAGAGCGGCCCCGTGATAAACATCATTTACAGCACTCCTCCCCACTGGCTGACGGCCAGCGCCGCCAGCATCCACAGCTCGGCCCGCTGCAAAAACCACCCAGCCAGGTCGCCGGTGATGCCGCCAAACTGCTTTTTTGCTACGGAATCATAGCGCCACAGCGCCAGAAGCGCCGCCGCCGCCAGCCCGCCGCCGCCCAGCGCCGTCAGCGCCAGGATGAGCAGAGCCGACAGGCCGCAGAGGAAGCGGCGGACGGTCTGCTTGTCGGCCGCTGTGGCGAAGGTGTGGGCGAGGCCGGTGTCTTTCGCCAGCGGGAACGCCGCCACGGCAAAGCCCGACAGCGCCCGCTCCAGCACCAGCGCCAGCGTCCAGCACAGGCCCGCCCGGGGCGTGAACCGCACACTGCCGCAGAGGCCGAAGTAAGCCGCAAAGTAACAGCACAGCCGGATGACAGCGAAGGCCCCACAGTGGGAGTCTTTCAGGATCTCAAGCTTTTTTTCCCGGTCGCCGTAGCTCGAGAGGGCGTCGGAGGTGTCGGCGTAGCCGTCGAGATGGATGCCGCCGGTGACGGCCACCGGCACGAGGCAGAACGCCGCCGCCCGGGCCAGCCCCGGCAGGGGCAGGACGCCGCAGAGGCACCACAGCCCGCCGCACACCAGCCCGATGAGGGGGAAGGCACACATGGCGTACCGCATATTTTTTTCGTTCCACTCGAACTGCGGCACCGGCAGGGCCGAAAACATCGCAAAGGCCACCGCGATGGTCTGCAAAACAGTCACAGCTTTTCTCCCCCTTTGTAGTACACCGGCAGGCCGCAGACCACCCGGCAGACATTGTCCGCCCGGGCGGCGAAGGCGTTGTTCACCTGCGCCAGCGCCAGCAGATACTGGTCGGTGTCGCCTGCGTAGTCGGCACCGCCGCTGAACACCTCGTTCGATACGGCGATAAGCTCGTCGCACCCGGCGGCGAGGCGTTCCAGCCCGGCCAAAACGGCCTCGGCGGTGTGCTTTCCTGCCCCGCCGGGGCTGTAAAGCTCGTTGGCGACGAGGTTGCCGAGGTCTTCCAGCAGGACGGTCCCCCGGCCGGGCAGAGCCAGACGGTCGAGGTGGAGCGGGCATTCCAGCGTTTCGAACTGCTTTTGCGCCCGCATTTTCCGGTGCTTTTCCACCCGGGCGGCGCACTCGGCATCCCAGACCTGCATGGTGGCGAGGTAATAGCGGGGCAGGCCGGTCTTGAGCACAAGGCTCTCGGCGTAGGCGCTCTTGCCGCTGGCCGCGCCGCCGAGCACCAGCGTCAGCATCCCGCACCCTCCTGCGGCGTGTAGGCTTCGATGCCGCCCTCTTCAAAGGAATAACAGCCATCGTAAACGGCCAGCGCCATGTCCCACAGCGGGATGGCGGCCACCGCGCCGGTGCCTTCGCCCAGATGCAGGCCCGCCGTGATGAGGGCTTTTTTGTTCAGAGCGTCCAGCACCAGTTTTGCGGCCGGCTCGGTGGAGCAATGGCTTGCAAAAACAGCCTTGGCCGCCGCCGGGCAGAGCCGGACAGCGCAGAGCGCCGCCACACAGCTGATGAAGCCGTCGGCCAGCACCGGCACACCTTCCAGCGCACCGCCGAGGAAGATGCCGCAGAGCCCGGCAATATCGAAACCGCCCAGCTTTGCCAGCACGTCCAGTGCATCGGCAGAGTCGGGCTGATTTTTTGCGATGCCGCGATGGATGGCGTCGATCTTCCGGGCAAGTCCCTCGTCCGAAAGGCCCGCGCCCCGGCCCGTCATCCCTTCGACGGGCTGGCCCAGCAGCACAGCGGCCACGGCGCTGGACGTCGTGGTGTTGCCGATGCCCATCTCACCGGTAGCCAGCAGGCCGACGCCCGCTTTCTTCTGCTCCTGCACCAGCCGGATGCCCCTGCCGATGGCCTCCACAGCCTCAGCCCTGCTCATAGCCGGGCCGAGGGTGAAGTCCGCTGTGCCGGGGGCGATGCGGCAGTCGAGGACGCCCGGGACCGGGTCGCCCGCGATGCCCATATCCACCGGCACCACCTCGCACCGGGCGGTCTGTGCCATCCGGCAGACGCTGGTGCGGCGGGCGGCGAGGTTCTCAGCCACGGCGCGGGTCACGCTGCTGTCGGTCTGGCTGACGCCCTGGGCCACCACACCGTTATCGGCGCAGAGCACCAGCACCGCCCGGCGGGAAATATCCAGCTTTGCGCTGCCGGTGAGGGCGGCGGCATCCTCGATGGTCGTTTCCAATCCGCCCAGCCCGCCCAGCGGCTTTGCAAGGCTGGCCCAGTGGGCGTACGCCGCCGCCCGGGCGGCTTCGTCCGGCGGCGTGATGGCCGCACAGAGGGCGGCGAGTTCTGTCTCAATCATGGTCTCTCCTGTAATTTTCAGCCGCGGCGGTAAAGCGCTGCGGCAGGGGCGTACCCGCCCAGTACAAATGCGGGAAGCCCGCATAGAAATGCTCGTTTACAAATCCGCACCGCCACGCTGCGCCGCCCACCGGCTTTTTTGCCGCGAGGGCCGTGCCGTTGGCGGTGGAATCCCAGTGGTGGAATTCGTGGATGGGAAAGCTCTCCCCGGCCCGGAAGAGCATACTGTCCGAGTCTGCGCTCAGCGCGGCGTAGCCGAAGCGGACGAGACGTCCGGCATCTTTTGCTTCGCCCGGCAGAACGCCCGCCATCGGCCAGCTCTGCCCCTCGGCGTCCGTGAGGCTCTGCCCCAGATAGAGGAAGCCCCCGCACTCGGCCGCTGTGGGCAGACCGGACTCGATTTTTCGCTTTATCTCGCGCAGAAGCGAGGTATTTTCGCTCAATTCTCTTGCGTGAAGTTCCGGGTAGCCGCCGGGCAGATACAGCCCGCCGATGTTTTCCGGCAGAGCCGTGTCGCGGAGGGGGCTGAAAAAGACCACCTCTGCCCCGGCGTCCCGGAAGGCCTCCAGCGTCTCGGCGTAGGTAAAGCAGAACGCCTCGTCCTGCGCCACGGCGATACGGACGCGGGCCGGAGGGGTCGCCGGCTGCACCGGCAGGGCGGGCGGCTCCTTTTCGCAGAGGGCCAGCAGACGGGGCCAGTCGATGTGCTCCTCCGCCGCGTCGGCCAGAAGGGCCAGCTTCTGCTGTAAATTTTCCACTTCCGCTGCCGTGTAGAGGCCCAGATGGCGGGAACCGATGACGGCCTCCGGGATTTTCGGCAGAAAGCCCAGCACCGGCAGGCCCGTCTCTTTTTCCAGCATCGGGGCCAGCAGAGCGTGCATCCGTGCCGTGCAGTTGTTCAGCAGGATGCCTGCGATGTGGCTGGGAGTGCGGAAGCTGTTGAGTCCCTTCAGCTCTGCGGCCAGCGTCAGGCTCTGCCCCTTTGGCTCCACCACCAGCAGCACCGGCAGGTCCAGCGTGTCGGCCAGATGCCACGCGCTGGCTCTGTCGCTGACGCCCCCGAGGCCGTCATAAAAGCCCATAGCCCCCTCGCACACCGCCGCACCGTGTCCGGCGGCACCCTTCGCGTAGAGGGTGCGCACCGTCTCGGGCGCAGAGAAAAAGAGGTCGAGGCTGCGGCTCTCCACCCCCAGCACGGCCCGGTGGAACATGGGGTCGATGTAGTCCGGCCCGCTCTTGAAGGCGCAGGGCGCACAGCCCCGCCGCTTCAGCGCCATGAGCAGGGCGCAGGTCATGGTGGTCTTGCCGCTGCCCGAGCGGGGCGCCGCCAGCAGAAACTGTATCATGTCATTCTCCTGTGATGAGGTAGATGGGGTTCTGGGCCATCATCAGATGCAGCCCGCCCACGGCTTTTGCCCGGCTGACGGCGATCTGGCTCACCTGCACGGTCCGGCCTTTGGCCGTCAGCGCGGCCACCGCCGCCGAAAGGGTCTCGAGGGCGATGGCCGACACACAGATGCGGGCGTCGGGGTTCTTATCCAGCGCGGCGTCCACGATGGCGGCAAGGCTGCCCTTGCTGCCGCCGATGAAAACAGCGTCCGGCGCGGGCAGGTCCGAAAGCGCGGCGGGGGCAAGCCCCTCCACGAGGACGAGGTTCCGGGTCCTGAATTTTTCGCGGTTGGCTTTGATGAGCGCACATCCCTCCGGCCTGCACTCCACCGCGTAGACCCGGCCCCGGGGCGCGGCCAATGCCAGCTCCACGCTGACGCTGCCCGTCCCGGCCCCCACGTCCCACAGGATGTCTTCCGGGCGGACGGCCAGCTTCGCCAGCACAGCGGCCCGGACTTCCTGCTTGGTCATGGGAACGTCGCCCCGCTCGAAGGCTTCGTCCGGCAGGCCCGGGGCGCGGCGGGGCAGCACCTCCGCCGCCTCCACGAGAAGGACGCTCAGGCTGTTGAACCGGCCTGCGGCCAGCTCTTTGACGCTGCCGCGGAAGAGCTTTTCTTCCGGTGTGCCGAGGCACTGGCCCACAACGCCCTGCACGTCCCCGAAGCCCTCTGCCGCCAGCTGGGCGCAGAGGGTGGCGGGGTCTTCGCTGCCGCCGGTGAGGAAGAAGGTGGGTCGGCCCTGCATACACTCGGCCACCGGGTCACAGGTGCGGCCATGGGCCGAAACAAGGTTCCACCCCTGCCACGGACGGCCCAGCGCCGCCGCCAGCAGCTGGATGCTGGAAAGGCCGGGCAGCACCCGGGCGCGGACGCCGAGGGCCTCCAGCTTTTCCATCATGGAGGACGCGCCGGAGTAAAAACCGGTGTCGCCGCTGTAGACCAGCACAGCGTTCTCTGCGCCGGAGGTCTGCAGCAGCTCTGCCACCTCGTCGGGGCGGTAGGCGGCAGCGCGGTTCTCGGTGCAGCCGGCAGGCAGAACTGCCAGCAGACGCCGTGCGCCCAGGATAAGGTCGGCCTGCCGCAGTGCGGCCAGGCCCTGAAGGGTCAGGTTCTCCGGCTGGCCGGAGCCCATGCCGATGAGTGTCACATTCATCTTATCATCTCCTTGCAGCGTTTCAGCACCTCGGAAGCCGTCTCGCCCTGCTCGGGCGGGCGGCGGATGACCACCAGCTGCGCCCCGGCGGCAGAGGCGGCGGCGGCTTTTTCGTCGAAGCCTCCGGCTGCGCCGCCGTCCTTTGTGACGAGCCAGCGGATATGGAACTGCTCCATCATGGCCTGATTGAGGGCCAAGCTGAAGGGGCCCTGCATGGCGATGATGTTGCGGTGGGGGATGTTCGCCGCCTCACAGGCCGCGATGCTTTCCAGCGTGGGCAGGACACGGGGGTAGAGCCGCTCGGGCGGGATGGCCGCAAACTGCGCCAGCTCCTTGGCCCCGGTGGCCAGCAGAAGATTCCCCTCTTCTGCAGCCAGCGCCTCGGCCGCCTGCTTTGCGCTCTCAAAGACGAGACAGTTTTCCGGCAGCGGACTGGCCGGGCGCAGCAGGCGGAGGTATTCCACCCCGGCCTTCTCTGCCGCTGCTTTGATGTTTTTGGTCGCCTCCACCGCGTAGGGGTGGGTGGCGTCGATGCAGAGGGCGGCATCCCCTAAGAGCGCGGCCATCTCATCGGGCAGGAGCCGCCCGCACCGGACGGTGACGCCGGGGGTGCTCCCCTGCTCTTCCTGCCCCAGCGGGGTGGCCACGCTGACGGTGACTTCGATGCCCAGTGCCGCCAGCTGGCGGGAAAGCTCCCGCCCCTCGGTGGTGCCGCTGAAAACGACGACGTTCATCGGCGGTACCCCCGCGGCGTGACCATCCGCCCGCTCAGCGCGCGGGTGGCGGCGTTGCCCACAAAGACGGTGGTGAACATATCCACCTCGGTATCCCGGAGCTGGCTGAGGGGCAGGATGTGCTTTTCCTGCCCTTCCCGGCCGATGTTCCGCACAGAACCGCAGAGGGTGTCCGGGGCTTTGCCGTTCGCCAGCAGGATGTCCACGGCCCGGCGCAGATAGTCCGGGCGGCCCTTGGAGGAGGGATTGTACAGCGCCAGTGCGAAATCGCCCTGAGCGGCGCAGGCCAGACGCTTTTCGATGACCTCCCACGGCGTGAGACGGTCCGACAGCGAGATGACGCAGAAATCGTGGGCCAGCGGCGCACCCAGCACCGCCCCGCCGCTGAGGGCGGCGGTCAGGCCGGGGACGACCTCCACGTTGACGTCCGGGTATTCTTCGGCCAGCTCCAGCAGCGGGCTGGCCATGCCGTAGACCCCGGCATCACCGGAGCAGACCAGCGCCACGTCCCGGCCCGCCCGGGCGGTGTCCAGCGCCCAGCGGCAGCGGTCGATCTCCCGGGTCATGCCGGTGGTGTAGCACTCTTTTTCCGGGTAGAGGGGGCGCACAAGGTCGATGTAGACCGTATAGCCGCACAACACCTCGGCCTGCTGCAAGGCGCTCTGCGCCTGCACGGTCAGAAACTGTCCGCCGCCGGGGCCAAGCCCCACGACGAACACGGTCTTTTTACTCTCACTCATTGCTCTGTCCTCCAATCGGGTGCAAAGGGGCGGACGGCCAGCGCCAGCGTCACGCCGCCGCCTGCCGTTTTGGGCAGAAGGAGCGTCCCGCCCGAGGCTTTTACCGCCGAGCGCTCACAGACGTTGTCCACGCCGGTGACACTTGCCACAAAGGCCGACGGGGTGAACTGTCCCGGCACGGCCCGCAGTTCGTCGGCCGGATAGAACGTGATGGGCCAGCCGTGGGCTTTGCAGAACGCTGCAAGCCCCGGCTCATCTTTTTTCAGGTCGATGCTGGCGGCGGCGCAGACCGCCGCCGGGCTGAGGCCGGACGCGGCACAGAACGCCGCAAAGGCTTCTTCCAGCTGCTGGGCCGTCGTGCCGCGGCGGCATCCCACCCCCAGCACCCCGATGCGGGGTACGAGGTGGAGCGCCTCGCCCTGGGGCGTGAGGGTCAGGGCGAAGTCGGCGGCTTCGGGTGGGTCAGCCTTTTTCACTCCGGCGGGGGGCTCCCCCGCCACCGGCCACGGCGACCAGTACCGGACCGTCTGCCCGGCCAGCAGAGCACCGCTGACGCGCTTGATGCGCTCCGGCTCAAGGACAGCGCAGTTCTGGGCCTTGGCCCAGAGGTCCACGGCGAAGAGGCCGTTGACGTCGGTGGCCGTCGTGATGACCGGCACCGCGCCGCACGCTTTTGCCAGCGCCCGGGCCAGCGCGTTGGCACCGCCCAGATGGCCCGACAGGAGCGGCACGGCGAAGTTCCCGCCCTCGTCCACGACCACCACTGCCGGGTCGGCGGCCTTGCTCCTGCAGTGGGGCGCGATAGCCCGCACCGCGATGCCCACAGCTCCCACAAAAATCAGGGCCTCGTCCTGTGCAAAATGCTCCGCCGTCCAGCCTTTCAGGGTCACGTCTCCGCCGCAGCGGCTCACGCTGCCGGGCAGAGCTTCCGCCAGCCGATGGGCCAGCGCTTCGCCCTTTGCGGTGAAGGCCAGATATGCCCGGCTCACTGCCCGGCCTCCGTCCCCTGCCGGAACTCGGTGGTAAAGGCGGGGTCATAGAGCTTGCTGCGCTCGTAATTTTCGCCCAGGAAATCGCCTACGACGATGAGGGCGGTCTTGGTGATGCCGTTTTTGCGGGTCTCCTCGGCCAGTGTGGAGACGGTGCAGCGAACCACCTTCTGCTCGGGCCAGGTGGCCTTATAGACCACAGCGGCAGGGGTATCGGGGCGGTAGCCGCCGCTCTCGAGAAGGGCCTGCCGGACTTTGTCCACCAGCCCGATGGAGAGGAAGATGACCATGGTAGCCCCATGCGCAGCCAGCTTTGCCAGCTGTTCGGTCTCAGGGACAGGAGTGCGGCCCTCCATCCGGGTGATGATGACGGTCTGGCTCACGTTGGGCAGGGTGTACTCGGCACAGAGCGCCGCCGCCGCGCCGCAGAAGCTGGACACGCCCGGGGTGTCGTCATAGGGGATGCCGTCGGCGTCCAGCGCGTCCATCTGCTCCCGGATGGCCCCGTAGAGGCAGGGGTCGCCGGTGTGGAGGCGGACCGTGGTGCCTCCGGCCTTTTCGGCGGCGCGGATGGTGTCCAGCACCTGTTCCAGCGTCATCTCGGCGCTGTTATAGATGGCACAGCCGGGCTTCGCCAGCCCCAGCAGGGCCGGGTTGACGAGACTGCCCGCGTAGATGATGCAGTCGGCATCGGCCAGCAGGGCCGCGCCCCGCCGGGTGATGAGGTCGGGCGCACCCGGCCCGGCTCCTACAAAATGGACCATATCTTACCCCTCCTTCACCAAAA
>OOCG01000987.1_pt1 | contig 15453 bp, 10 predicted proteins | sample 1671521 | NCBI WGS metagenome assembly OOCG01 (sample SAMN06348165, study PRJEB24527) | human gut metagenome | biome: human gut; feature: ankylosing spondylitis patient; material: feces | host: Homo sapiens | place: China | collected 2015-10
ACGCATCGTAACTAGCTTTCTTTTCAAAATTCATTTTTAAATCATCAAGAGTCTTCTTGATATCTAATGGTTCACCTACAGAATCCGTACCATTATATAAATAGTGCTCTATATTACAAAATCCTTCATTCCAAATGTCCGCTACAATATAATTATATGCGTTATGCATAACTTCGGATGGCTTTAATTCACGAATTAGTACGATTTTACTATCCCAATCCCATTCAACCTCTAAACAAAAACTTTCTGAGATGGCTCTAACTGGAACCATTGTTCTTCCTTGAATCACTTGAGCTGGCGAATCTAATGTAACTGGTTTATTATTGACATATAATATATTGTCGCCTATTTTAATCCGAATTATTGTTGTTCCTCTTTTGGCAATAATTGTTTTTGTCGCATCATCCCATTGAACTTCTGCCTGAAGTTTTTCGAATATTGCTCTCATAGGCACCATAGTTCGATTATTCACGATTTGTGGTGGTACATCAAATTCAATATTTGCACCATCTACCTTTACTTGAATAGAGTCTGCTGCATATGTTGAAGAAAACATTCCAAAAACCATGGTAGCAGACAATACAAAAACAACAGCTCGTTTTTTCATAAAATCACGCCCCTTTTTTATTTCAATTTAACAAACATCGCATATCAAGTCAACTTAATTATTTATAAACTTTGAATCCAATTCAGATATTTATACCCAAAATATGCCTTATCTTAATCTGTGCTCATCATTTTGCCATATGGTCTTATACAAAATCAAAAACTTAATACATTTGTTGGTGGTTATTTACAACTTGGAAACAACCACCAACTTTTTCTCCTTCATCACATATTTAATATTCCGGAAGCATTTCTACAACTGTAATTCCTGACTTGAATACTACTTCTATCTTTCTTGAATTCACTACATTAATATTCTGAATCAATTGACGTGCCAGCTTATCATCGTATTCTGTCAGTACGCAGTTTGTTTTGTCTATAAAATTCTCGATATCTTTCATCTTTCTGCCCTTCTCACCTCTACTTGCTACTTTGATCTGCTTCATTTCCAGCGCTTCTATCTGTTCTGTGATCGCTTGACAGCGTTCCTCAAAGGCGGTTTCATCGCCGTTCTGTTGGGCTTGCTGTTGTATCAGCTCTGCCATAGCCTTCTGCAAGTTTTTCTTTTCTTCAGCATATTCCGAATCCTCTGTGCCATGTGTCAGAGCTGTGACTACATTTTTTCTGAATGTCTGAACGAAGTCACCTTTGTTTTCCAGCACTTGATTGATGGCGTGTAAAACTGCCCTATGTAATACATTTTCCTCTATGGTTGGGGAGTCCTTGCAGTATCTTGTCCCATTTCTCAGTCTGTTTTCACATCTCCATACGGCTTTCTTTTCCCCATACTTAGACCAGATTTGTCTGCGGTACTCACATCCGCACTCTTTGCAAATGGTAATCTTGGATAAGGCATATTTTCCGCTATGCTTACCCTTTGATTCTGTTTCCTTTTTGCTGGATTTCTTATATATATTTGCTCGTTGGTGCAGCTCTTCCTGGACTTTATAGAATACTTCTCTTGGTATGATCGCTTCATGCGCATTTTCCACATAATATTTTTGAAGCTCCCCTTGATTCTCTTTTCGTGTTTTAGTCAAATAATCTATTGTAAAGGTCTTTTGTGCCATGGCATCACCAATATACTTTTCATTAATCAGGATTGTTCGAATTGAATTCACGTTCCATTCTGTATTGCCCCTGATTGTTTTGATACCCTTTTCTTTCAGTATGCGGGCAATACTGTTCAGACTTTCCCCTTCCAGATATTTTCCGTAAATCAAGCGGACTATTTCTGCTTCTTCTGGTATGATATGTAGCTGCCCATCTATGCCTTTGCCATATCCAAACATTCTTCTGACCAGCACCTCTCCCTTTTCATATTTTCGTTTTAAGCCCCATTTCACGTTTTCGCTGATATTTCGGCTTTCTTCTTGAGCTTGGCTGCTGAGTATGGTAATCAGTAGTTCTCCTGCGGATTCCAAAGTGTTTATATTCTCTTTCTCAAAGTAGATAGCGATATTTCGTTCTTTCAGCTTTCGAATACAGGACAGGCAGTCTACGGTATTTCTGGCAAATCGACTGATGGATTTTGTTAGGATTAGGTCAATATCTCCGTCCTTTTGCAGGCATCTTTCCATCATGGCATTGAAGTTATCCCTTTTTTTCATATCCGTTCCAGAGATACCGTCATCGGCATAAATCCCTGCTAACTGCCAACTGGGGTTTTCTGTAATCAGCTTGGTGAAATATGCCACTTGTGCTTCATAGCTGGTTTCCTGGTCTTCTTGTGCAGTACTGACTCTGCAGTATGCGGCAACATGGATTCGTTTTACTTCCTGTTTCTTCGTTGTATTGATATTGATCTTCGGCGGAATGACTTGGACTTTTCGTTCATATGTAATACTCATAATACGCACCCTTTCTTTATCATAGTGTTTCCGTCATCGTTGCTCCGTTTTTCAGTGTGAATACCACTCTGCCATCTTTGTATATGGTAATGGCTTCAATGATGGCATCGAATAAATCTTTGTCGAATGTTTTTTCTTCCGGCTGCTCTTTGTGCTGCTGAATCAAGTCTTCTATTTTCTGTGTGTAGTATGCTGCTCCACCATCATCTGCATCTTCATACTGCAATGATGCTCTTTTGTATATCAGCTTCAGCAATTCATCTATGTTATGGTCGCTGTCATTTTTCAGAAGCTCTATTTCATGCTCTGCTGCCTGTAAGCGGATATTTCTTTTGCTTCCGTACACAGTGATTTCCAGAATCTGCTCTGGATGTTTTTCTAAATTTCCTACTGCCTGCATAAACAGTTCCTTGACCTGATCTTCCTGTATATGCTGATTTCTACAGGTGACTCTTCCCTTTACCAGACGTTTGCTGCAGTCCCATCTCCGCAACTCTCCATGCTTGTAGCAGTGATACGCACTGCCGCATTCTCCGCATTTCATTTTATTTCCCAGCAGAAACTGCTCTTTATGGTAGATATAGGGCTGTTGCTTGCCTATGGCTTTGCGTCGTTCTTTTTTTCTTTGCTGTACAGCTTCAAACAATTCTGGATCAATGATCTTTGGGAAGACTTCATTTCCCAGATACCTTCTATCACTAAGCATATCGCTAAGTTTTACTCGGTGAATTTCCAGTCCTTCGATATGGTCTTTTAATCTGGACACCGGAACACCACTGTAATATACCCTGAAAATCTCCCGCACCATTCGGCTTTGTTCTGGTGCTATTTGTAAGATGCCTTCTACAAATTGGTAACCATAAACTGTGTCTTTTCTGTTCATGCCTTTCCCCTTCTTTCTGTCAGTTTTAATCCATTTTTCAGTACAAATACAAGTTCATTTGGGTTGATTACAATTTGTTTGACTATAACTTGGAATAATGTTTTATCGTATAATTCCAGATACTGCGGTCCTTTTTTGAGTTGTTTGACCAGTTCTTTGGTTTGCTTCAGCTCTTTTCTCTGTCTGGATTTACGAAGGCATTGTTCTTTTGCTCTCTGGTACTCTTTCAGATTTTTGTTAATGATATTTTTCTGTTCCATATAAAAAGCAGAGTCGATCATCTCCCCACTTGCCAATTGGTTGAGAATCTCTCTCTGCTTTTTTTGTTCCTGTATTTGTTTGTCCAATCGTTCCAGCTGTTCTTGGATCATAGGCGTTTCCTGTAACTTCTCCAGTTCGTTCTCCAATGGTACCAGTATCTCATCACAGTGATTTGAAAGTTTATTCCACATAGTTATGAAGGCTTGCTCCAACTGACTTTCCTTGATAATATTATTTTCACACAAGTCTTTTGTTTGTATGCGTCTGGCACAACTCCAAGTGACATTGCGTTTTCCTGTTCTGTCTTTTTTCGCCTGACGATTGTATGAAGAACCGCAGATACCACAGATGACTTTTCCTTTAAACTCTGAGGGTTCTTCCGGCTGTTCTTCTTGATTTTCCTTTGTTCTGTTGTTTTTTTGTTGCAGCATTCTCTGAACGGCTTCGTATTCTTCATGTGTTACGATGGGTTCATGATCATTTTCAATCAGTACCTGACGATACTCCCCATGATTTTTTCTTCTGACGAATGGTACCGTATCATCACTGTATGTCTTTTGAAGAAGTAAGTCCCCCGTATAGATACTGTTTTTCAGAATGGTATAAACTGTAACTGGTATCCAATTTTTCTTGCCTGTTCTGGTAGGGATTTTCTGGGCATTCAGGCTTTTCGCAATAAGCCATACCCCTTTTCCATCCAAATATTCATCGAATATATATCTCACAACAACTGCTCGTTTTTGATCCAGCTCCAGCAATCCATTTTCATTGGTATAGTAGCCATATGCTGGATTTGGCAGTATATAGGTACCATTCAGAAACCTCTTTTGTATGCTCCATTTCTGGTTTGAAGAAATACTTTCTGATTCCGCTTGTGCCACAGACGAATAGATGGAAAGCAGCAATTCGCTTTTTTCTGAAAGTGTATGGATTCTTTCTTTTTCAAAATACACGTCGATTTGTTTTTTCTTAAGTTCCCTGACAACCTTGATACATTCTACTGTGTTTCTGGCAAATCTGGATATGGATTTCGTACAAATGATGTCAATTTCTCCTGCTTCGCAATCTTCCAGCATACGCATAAAATCCGTTCTGCCTTTTTCCTTGGTTCCGCTTTTACCATAGTCCGCATAGATACCTGCGAAATTCCAGCCGGCTTTGCTGCGAATCATATTTTCATAATACTCCAGCTGAGATTCATAAGAGCCTTTCTGGTGTGGAATATTGGTACTGACTCTGCAATAAGCGCAGACGTTTTTCGTTTTTTGTTGTTTCATTTCCACATCTGCAATATCTATTCGTTTTACTTCCATGATATCCCTCCTTTTTTCAAGCAAAGGATACTTGTTTTTCAGTGACACATCTACTATTTTTTTCATGAAGTTTGGCTTCTGCCGGTTGGAATGTCTGTAGGTTCAAACTGTTTATCAAATTGTATTCTTCTTCGGTAATCAGATTTCGGAACAGCATTCTCATCAATAACTCCTTAGAAAGTTGGTATCTGATCTCATCCTGCATCTGATCTTTTGACATATAAATTCCCCCTTAATGACTATTTTCCTATTTATGACCTTTCATCAAAGAGCCACTCTTTCTCCAATGAAAAGTCATAAACAAGTGCCGCTGGATCGCGGCACACTGTTCTGACTTAAATTTGCCGTATTTGACACTACTTCCCCGACATCGGGCAACAATATAAACTGTGCTTGACTACACACATAGGCATTTCACCTCCCCCTTCGTGCGGGCTGCCGTCCTTGCGATGTCTGGGACTCGGCAGAAGTATCATTATCCCTCTGTTTCGGTCATGGCATTTGATCCTGCCAAAAGATCATACCCATGCAGCAAAATCGCTCGGATTATGTATTACAGACCAACGAACCTTTCTCAAAAGTATGTTTATTTCACGTTCTGTTGTAACGAATCGTCATGGCGCACTGCATGGTACTGCTTTTCCTCCTTAGGCGAAACAGAGTAACGTATTTATATTGCTGGGTATTTTGTTTTCAAAGAACACAGAAAGGTGAAAATAAAAAACCCTTCATATATCAGGTCACTACGAAGGGTTTTTATAACCAAAATTGCAAAACTTTTTTCTTTTTGCCGTATTGCACAATTTTGCACTTTGAATTTATTTATTTTTTATGTATTATTAGAATAAAATTTATCTCTCTATTTTCATCTTATAATTCGAAAGACCTGAGAAGCTCCATTATTTTCCGCATCTTTTTGCTTACTGCAGCTTGGGAAATACCTAATACAGCCGCTATTTCACTTTCTGAGTACTCATGGATATATTTCAGTAATATAATATTTTCTTTATCTATTTCTTTCAGAATCTCTTTTATCTTATGCATTGTAATTTTATGTACCGCTTCTTCTTCCGTATTAGAACGTGGATCGGGAATAAAATCATAAACATCATCCTCTTCTTCATTCATTGCATCAAAACTTATGATATTGTTCCTTCTTCTTTTTCTTTCTTGATTTTTTTCATATAAGTAATCTTTATATATCTCCAGATATACCTCATGGTTTACTTCTACTTGTCTGTTTCCAACTTGAACAAAGTATTGTTTTTCCGATTTTTTACACATAGTCATTCCTCCGATTCAAATTTGTTTTTTAGTGGCAAATTTAAATCAGAGGTTGGTGGTGAGCGGCACCTGTTTACGCAACAAAAAAAGCAAACCTCAAACTGAGATTTGCTTTTTTGCATAGCTGTTTTATTGAAAATGTTACATATTTGATGCTGAATGGCTTTTTCCACGCAAAAATCACTGTATTTTTCATTTTTATAAAATCTACAGTGACTGATGATATTCTTTATGTATTCACAACATTCGTCTACATTTTTGTGTGTTCTTCCATAACTTATCGCATCCTTATAGCTATCACGACCTTTTTCAGCTTTTTATAGATAAATCATAATGGAAAAATATAGAAAAAAATATAGAAATAGCTCGATAGCACCTATATTTTTACAACACAAAATGTCAAAATACTTTCTCTTTATAATTACATATCCACCTTCTCCAAATGAATATTGATAATTTCTCATACTATTTTGATGATATTCTGCGATCATAACTGTCGACTAAATCAATATTTGCTCTGCCTCTAGAAAAGAATATTACAAGCTTTTCTTAAATACATTGCAAATCTACAAGTAATATGCCTTCTCAACCATCACACATAGCAATTATTTTTGTTTGTTTCCTTATACTTTTTCACTTGCAAACATGTTAATATATTCACTTAAACTAAGTTTTTCCTTTGACGGAAGCACTGATTTCTTAGCATAAAAAATCAAAAGGGGGTTCAATGTAAAAAGCAGACCTGAACTCAACACAGGTCTGCTTCTTCATTTATGAATTCAAGCTAGTAAAAGAATCAAAAACGTTCTCTATCATTTATCACCAACAATACTTAAATCTTTTTACCCTATATATTCTTTAACAACTTTCTTAATTTCTTTGCAATCCAAGCTATGAGTGGTAATTTTTTCTTCAAAAGGTCAGTTGTTTTAGAATGAATCTCAAAGAAATAAAACCATGTGATGATAAAAATTGCAATAAATATAAAGGTATCACATATTAATGCTAGGCTTAATTGATCCGTATACATCCACTCCTTATATATACGAATGCTATTGATGCTAGTGAAAAAAATGGGCATAAATGTCTTATAGAACAAATCTATAAGATTTAGTACTATAGGATAATTGCTCACGTAATTATCACTTTCTCTCTTGAATATTTTTATTTCCTTCACATCAGAAATTTGCCTTTCCAAAACGCTTAAGTATCCATATTGACGTTCCACATATAACACATCTTGAATATAGCGAATTAGTATGTATATAATCACAATCCACAATAGAGTTTGAATAATAGTATTACTCAAACTGATTGTTGTCTTTAATGCTGCACTAATACCACTGGTAAACAATTCAAAGACCTTTTCAGATTGAACTAAAACCCAAAAGGATATTGCTTCTAATATGCAAAGGATAAGAAAATTCTTATTTCTACGATTTTGTGCCTCTTTACTTAAGCTAAATGTTTCTTTGTAATGATCATATAAAAGTTCTAATGGTTCCAAGAATTACCACCCTCTTATGGCTTTAACAATATCAGCATAATTAAAGCTATAGATACGCTTTGCTCCACTGTATTTTAATTCTTCTGGATATTCATATAGAGAATTCAATTGGACAGCGATCAATTTCTTTCCTAATTCCTTTGCCTTTGCAACCTCAAAATTCTGCCAATTTCGATACCCTATATGTTCTCTATCTTTATGTAATTTATTTGCTTCCGCTCCAACGATAACGACAACATAAGTTGCTTCTTTTATTTTTCGTGACAAAACACCTTTTATTGTTGGAATATTCCAGCTTTGAATTTCACTTGGAGAAATATCATTACAAGTGAACTCAAAATTAGAATTTACGTTCCACATATTCAAGGTATATTTATAATAGCGATCATTTTTAAAGTCAAAAGACACAAAAATTTTAGGTTTATTCAAAGTATTTCCTCCCGATTATTATTCTTGATTACTATAATTTATACATTTCAAGCAAAACACTTACTAATTTATCGGTTCTCTCTATAATATCTTGAATCGTCCACGAATCCTTTTCTGCAAGTTCCTTATTTATTTCCAGTCCATTTCGGTAGCCTACATATAATTTCTGAGCATTAAGTCTATCACGTTTTTCAAGAAATGAAAGATTGCTCAGCGTGCTATTGTATCCAGTAATAGTCAAGTTTCCGATTTTGTGAACATACTGTTCAAGGTATTCATTTGCTAGGTTGCAGTCACCACCGGCAATCATATCAACCCATTTTGAAGGGATATTTTTCCCTTCTGGGAAGATATGCTCTATCGTCCATTTGAAAACTTTTTTACCGCCATAATCATTCTGCTCCCAGAGATCTGTCCAGGTTTCTGTGGTCATAGCCTTTTGAGCGATAGCGCAAAGCACGAAACGGGCAACACCAACATTTTCTTCGTAAATATCACCTTTTAATTTTTCCTCAAAAACATCATCAGATGCAGACCAGCGAACGAGTTCTTCATAAATATGCTGATAAATTACATTTCCAGTGAGACCCTTTTCCTCCACATCAGAAATAATCTGCATGAAAATCTTGTTCAGATCTCTGGTGTTAGGTGTATCGGTAGTATTTCTACGAACAAAGAAACGGGTCAGTAGCTTAATGGTATCTTGGAGATCTCTGTCCTGAATCTGAAGTTCTTCCTGCTTTTTGAAAAGATACATCAATAAAAGATAAGACGGTGCCCCCTGAATTCGGCTCAACTCAGTCAAGCTATTAGTATATTTTGTCTTATCATCGTTGCTCAAAATAAGCTGAGAATATATCTCTCCGCAGGCAAGAATGTCGTTCATAAAGCCGGTCAAATCTCTGTTTATCAACTCCTCAAAAATCGACAACAGATTAGAGCGTGTGGCAATGTAACCCAGTGGGTCTTTCTTACGCTGTCCATCAGTACGGAACGGTTCATTCAGCTCATTCTTAAAGGCGTTGTAGTATTGACGGAAAAATCGCTCCTGAGTAGAGTAATCATCCGTGAGGTATCCCAACAGAGTTTGCCAGTCATCAAAACAGTCGTCACAAGTCAACCCGGAACGTTCTGCTCTTGCTAGAATAAGATTCTTCATCAAGTCGATTGCAGTAAGTGGTGTACCCCTGTTATTCAGGGACTCAAACAGTGTATAGGCTTCCGCATGGCTGCCTACTTCAATTTTGACAAGAACAGCCTTGGAAACTTTACGCTTTATTTCAAGCAAAGTTGTTACTGCATCACCGGATTCCTCAATATCCTGATCCAGTCGATGCAGAAAATATTTATAACACTTAGCAATTTTTCGATTTCCCCAATTCTTTTCCTTTTTGGCACTCTTGAGCAAACCGTTTTCAAACATAACAACATTGAAATCTGCTTGGTTGTTGTTCTGAATCTGCGGACACAGAATCAGCCCATTAGACGCACCCTTACAAATAATAGATTTTCTGAGCGTAGGAAGTTCGTCCTCGTCGTCCTCGTCCAACTCGTCTTTATGTTGCTTCAATCGGTTATAGATAGCAGTTAGCAAAAGACACAGAGTAGTCAAACGCTGCTGCCCATCGACAACCTCCAATTCCTTTATCTGAAACGCATCTGAAGAATTATCAATACAAATGATAGAACCAATAAAATATCCATAATCGTTTTCGCAAATATCATCATAGAGATCTTTCCATTGATACTGTCCCCATGTGTATTCACGTTGATACTTCGGAATCGAGTAGCAAAAACCTGCGTCTTTCTTGAATACATCATCTATCTGATAGTCATGAACAGACTTAATCATTTCTCAATCCTCCTCATCAAATAAAATGCGGCATCAGATTATATGTAAATATCTTAACTTATTCGACACCTAAAGCTTTGAACACAGCATCTTCCGCACTCTGATAAGGGATCAGCTGAAATGCACTCATTAAATCTGGAGGAACTGTCGCAAAATCGACGAAAGATGTACTCGGTATCAGCACTCGTTTTGCACCGCTGTCCAGACACACCTGCAACGTACTTGCAAGTTCATCCACTTTTATCATTGTGCCGCTGATGCTGATTTCCCCAAGCACCACCAAAGAACTCTGTACCGGTTTTCCCAATGCAACAGAACACAAGGCAATCAGTGTAGGTAATGCCAGTTTCCCGGTCATGCCAATGCCCTGTAAATCCTGGTAGTTGATGATATAATCCTTCATCGTAGTGCTGATGCTGCCGCTGATACGGTTAGCATTTGCCTTCAGGAAATTAAATGCCGTGTTGGTAGACTCTTTCGCATCACGGTCAGTTCCAATGCCAGTTCTTTCAAACTTTCCGTTTCCAGGAAGCATCTGGGACTCCAGCCGGAACACACCGATCATACCGCTCTTACCTTGAGAAGCAGTATAGACCTGTCCAGGGTTACACATTCCTTCCGGAATTAACTTTCCGCCGCCTTGTTCTGGCACAGACACATAATGTTCGGACATATCATCCATATCAATGTAGGAAAAGTTTACATCATAGAACTCCATACCGCCCAGCTTTTTCAGCTGCTCTTTTACACGGCGGCGCATTTCCAACGCCAGCTGAAGAACTTCTTCCAGCTGTTCTTTGGTAAACTCTCCATCCGGATAAACAAGTTTCAGATAACCGTCAACCATTCTTCTGACTGCAATGGTATCTCTCTGGTTCAGGTTTTTTCCAAGCCGGAAGTACCGGTCAATGGCATCACCATATTGTTCCTTCCGCAGCTCACGAATAAACTCAGCGAGATAATCGCTGATGAACCCATAGTCGTTCGTAAAATGCTCCGGTCTGAACTTCGGAATTTCCCATCCCGGCAGGTAGCAGTGCATACGATCTAAAAATGCTGTATCCGTGCCCATTTCAGGCGGGAACGGGTCAAACAGGCTGGAAGTTTTCAGAAGAACATCTACGCTCTGGTTGATGTTTCCGACAAATACCATAGAAGCGGAAGCCGCTTTTTCCTCTTTACCACGGGCAAAAGAACCAGATGCCATATAGTCTTTCATAATCTGGATTCCGTCTTTGTCCTTAAAGCGAATTCCCGCTACCTCATCAAAGGCAACACAATCCCATAGACCAACCAGACCTACTGTTTTTCTTCCCATGTTGTAGAAAAGGTTCGCAACCGTCGTCTGCCCACCGGAAACCAAAATACTGTTTGGAGAAATCTCCTTGTACAGATGAGATTTACCGGTACTGCGGGGACCGAGTTCACAAAGGTTGAAGTTATTCTCCACCAATGGAATCATACGGGTCAGAAGCAACCATTTTTCACGATAGGAAAGTGCATCCGGCTCCATACCAATAGAACGGAGCAGGATGTCAATCCATTCTTCTTTGGAAAAAGCCTTTCGTCCCTGTTTCAGGTCTACAATATCAATATGCGGCATCTGAATCGGCGTCAGTTTACGGATTTGAATCGGATAACCGTTCTGCTTTTCTTCCTCCACATATTCATAATCCAGCTGCACAATGCACCAGATACCGCCGCACAACAGGCGGTCGTATTTTTCCGGATATTCATCTTCGATGGGCACATTAGTCAGCCCTAAATTCGAGAAGGAGGCGAAGAAGCAATTCCTTTTTATATCCAAATGGACGGTGATCATATCAATGACAGTATGACTACCTTTTTGACGTAGTTTGGAAAGGATTTTCTGTGCTTCATCTGGACGCACAAAGTTATCAGCGAGAATCCTTTTTACTGTCTGCACACCGGATTCAATCACTTCTTCGTCATCGGAGCTGCAATACTGTCCCAGCAGAAATTCCAGGACATATACCGGGACATTAGCTCCTTCTTTGATTTTCTTGGTTAAGTCCTTACGGACAATCTTTCCGTCAAAATGCTGACGGAGCTTTTCTTTTATTTCATCACGAGTGCTTTCACACTCAGTCAACTGTTCCATCCTTGGTTCCTCCTACGATGCTTAACTGAAAAAGTCGAACTCATCCACTGCAAAGGCAATATCAATATGAAATTCCTCCCGCTGCGGAAGCTGGAGTCCCTGCTCGTCTGCAATCACCAGATAGTAGATTCCGGTATTGCTGTACTTCAGCGGCTTCAGATTGAAAGTACAGCGGAATGTACGCTCTGTGCCGTTGTTGGTGGTTTTATCGGCAATAATCTTCTGCACATCACTGATCTGCTTGCCATTAGAATCTGTAAAATAAACCTGATAGATTGCAGCTTCTCGGTTCGCACCCACCGCATCCTTCTGATAGAAGTTCAAGCTGAAAATCATATTGCTGATTTTCCGGCTTGCAGACAGCAGGCTCACAGTAACAGGTTTCGTATCGTACTTTTGCTTGTTGCGTCTGTACTCCATTGAGTCGTTCCTCAAATGGTGATAGTCAATAACCGGAACCACCATTTCCTGCAAACTGATACCACCGTGGACAAAGTTCAAGCCACCGCCATTCATCTTGATACGAATGTTTTCTCTCGGTGCAAAACCTTCAAACTCAGTTTCTCCATCCAAGAATTTCACCGGCATCAGATAATCCGGCGAAGCACCCTTCTGCATAATGGCGTATCGTCTGCCATATTCCACATCCATGCTGTTAAAACTAGTTTTGTCCGCTTTGTTATCCTCAGTCAGAGGACTGTATGTGTATAGGAACCCGTGGTCTGCGGTAATCAGAATATTCGTGCCGCCAAACTCATTTACGATAATACGCACTATGTTTTTCAACTCAGAAACTGCTTTCTCACAAGCCGTGAAAACAGCGGTATCAGAGGTATGGCTTGCTTCATCAATGGTATCGTGGTAGATGTACACAACATCCATACCTTTTACCAAGGCACTTCTATCGGCACGTTTCATGCCGATGATATTCTTGTACTGCAACGCCACACTTGCATGATTAGCTGCTTTCAGCACCTTGTCACGGTTGGTACTGGCGGTGGACTGCCCATCAGCCAGTACATTCAGAACCTCGTCCTTGACCTCGACGTACAGATTCGTATGCGGGAGCAATGCCGCCATGCCAAACTTAGTAATAGACGGGAAAATGCTCTGCATATTCTCCAGCTTCACCTGGCTCTGGTTCTCTCGCTCAAGTTCTTCCGCAAGGGTAGCCGCCACCTCATAGCGCATGGCATCAGAGATAATGACAAATACTCTGGAATCCGCATTTTTGATACGGGAACGATAGAAGTCCGTCTGCTGGGGAATTTCCAGTATCTTTCCGTACTGTGCCAGTTCATCAGCACACACATCCGACCAGTTACTTCCCAGTTCACCCAGGAACCAGTGAGAATACAGCCCTTCTACCTTGTCCACAACATGCTTGAACAGGTCATCCAGCAGAATATTGGAGATTTCCAGGCTTCTCTGAAAGCAGAGCTGGAACTGTCGGTAATAGCGATCCATCCTGTAGTAATCATTGGTGTAGTTCTTCCAGATCTCACGAGCCTGTGCCGTGTGGAAACCGGCAGAATGTTCTTTGAAGAACTCCTGCATATTCGCCACCTGCAAAATGCCATCATAGAAGTTGGCAAATTTCTCATACCAAATACAAGTGCGACGTTTTTCTACTATTTTTGTTATGACATCCACATCAATGATTTGATCACTGATTTCCGTCATCAGTTTTGTCAAAATGATTTCATTGATACACGGGAAGCACTCGGTATCCACCAAATCTTCCAACGCAAGTTGACTGAATCTTTCTGGCAAATGTGCTTCTTCTTCCACATACCGAGCGATTTCATAGAGCTGCTGATTATTTTCGCTCCGCAGCCAATCAGACACGAAATCATAACAATATGCCTGATGAGGAAAGGATAGGAATCTGTCCAGCCCAGCCAGATATTCTGGGAACATGGTTCGGGTAGATGCAGTCAACAGCAAGTGAATTGCTAACTGTCCGATATCACTTTCCTCCTCGCAGTAGCCAGTTCCCTGATGCACCATCGCCCAAAATGCTTCCTGCGCTTCATAATTTACAAAATCCTGATATACAGGGTTTGTAGCCTTATCCATACCAGCACAAAATATAGATTGCATAATCTGATTGGGCTGGGCATTTTTAATGCCACAGATCGCAGCCATAACAGCCATATGCAGCTGTGCCGGCTTCTCTGGGGTTTTACTCTGAGCTGCCACTTTTGCTCGGCGATCCTTGGCATTAAAGAATTTCCGATAGTGCTTGACCTCTTTCCGCATTGCAAAATTCGACACCAAACCCATCTCATCCATCCACATAGAAATCAAATCTGCACGGAATTCCTCGCTGTACAACTTAACATCGATCAGCCAGTCATCGTCAGGCTTGTCAAAGGAAAGCGGGTTATACACCAGGTAATTGCTCGTCAGGTCGTCATTGGATAGCAGTTTCTTCACCATAAAGGTGTTGCTACCGTTCAAAGCAACCAGTTTGGCATCGTCCAGCTGTATTTCATCCAGCTTGTCCTCGAATTCCTTGTCTTCATCATGCCAGAAAATAATGCGACGATGGTAATATTCCGGTAAAGGTGCAGCAAACCGACGGTTTAGGTCCTGTATTACTTTTTCTATATCCACGCTGCAACCTCCTTAATGTATACTATAATGCGTTTTACAATTTGAACAAAAACTATCCCTCGCAAGAGTCCCTCTAACAATCGCAAATAATTTCCCTGTATTTTTATAGCAAGACTGACAATAGTATATTTTCTTCCCAGCTTCCACTTCAGATTTCTTAACAAGGAGACCATTTTCAAGTAATTCTATGTCCTCCTGTTCTTGTTGCTCATCTTCGTTTTGGACAGCAATCTCTTTAACTTCTCTAATGAACCGATCTCGTTTTTGTTCCCATATAATGTTCGCTTTCTTAATTAATCCAAATTCGGAAGCCATAGCCTCATATAACTGATTCAGTTTATCCTTGACTTCGACTTTATCGTTATCAAGTTTGATAGCAATTGAATTACTATTTACGACCCCGGTCATTTTCTCAAATCCAAATCCTGGCAGCAGAAACGATGTGTAATTACTCCTAAGAACCCATGCTGCCCCCATTTCATTCAAACAAACTGCACTTTTATAGTAGTTTTCTGAATGTACGAAAAACATATGCAAATTATATTCATAAAATTGATTATGCAAGTAATCAAAAATATCAGAACCTACTGGAATATCGTATCCTGGTAAAGAACTGCAAAATACCTGTGTCTGATTAAGTCCCATATCATCAAGCAATTCTACCAATTTTGACACATATTCTTTATCCGCACTTGCATGGCTTATAAAAATCTTAGAAGGTTTATCT
>OOCG01000989.1_pt1 | contig 15447 bp, 14 predicted proteins | sample 1671521 | NCBI WGS metagenome assembly OOCG01 (sample SAMN06348165, study PRJEB24527) | human gut metagenome | biome: human gut; feature: ankylosing spondylitis patient; material: feces | host: Homo sapiens | place: China | collected 2015-10
TCTTAATGATTCCGCCAAAATTCCTTTTAATTCTCCGCGGCGTTGTCCGTAGAGGCAAAATATGTCCCCACAGCCATAATCAGCAGTGCAATAAAAAAGGATATTGACGGTTTTTCCCGAAAAATCACCAAGGAAAGGGCTGTTGCCATAAAAGGCGCCAATGCATAATAGGCGCTTGTTTTGGCTGCCCCCAGATACCGCTGGGCATAGATATAAAAGAAAATACTCAAGCCATAGGCGACAAATCCCAGCAATAATGTGCACACCCCATGCACCAATGACAATGCGTTTTCCTTCAGGAAAAATGCCAGCACTAACGACCCCAGACCAGAACCAAAACCTTTGATGACAACAATTTCCAAAGGGTCTTTATGGGAAATCATGCGGGTGCAGTTGTTTTCCAGCCCCCAGCACACGCAAGCCAGCAATACGAATATGGAGCCATAGGAAAATGTGAAGCTGGCCACATCCTCCACAGAAAGGATGGCGCTGGAGATGGTCACCAGAACGATAGCCAGCCAAAGCCGTCTGGAAATGGCTTCCCGAAAAATAAAAAGAGCAATAACTGCCGTAGCAACGATTTCGAAATTATTGAGCAGCGAAGCGTTTGCCGCCGTGGTCATAGTCAAACCAACCATGAGAAAAATGGGCGCAGCAATATCCAGCACAACCATTCCCACAGTGTAGGGCATGTCTTTTTTTGTCAAAGGTGCCTCTTTCTTCCCTTTTCCTGTCATGCGTTGGACAAGGCGCACCACTGCCAATCCAATGCCTGCCCCCAGATACAGCAGGGCTGCCATCATAGTCGGCGGTACTTCCTCCAACAGCAATTTGGATACAGGCGCATTCAGGGCATAAAGCCCTGCCGCCAGAATTGCCCAGAAAATGGCTGTTTTTTGCGATGTCATAGAAATCCCCTCATTTCATGAACTGGTCGATGGCTGCCGACAAATCCTCTAGCGCTTTTTTGTCCCCGGTTTCCACAGCCTCCACAATACAATGGTTGATGTGGTCTTTCAGAATGATTTTTCCTGTATTGTTGAGAGCAGACTTCACCGCTGCCAGCTGTATCAGCACCTGACTGCAATCCTGCCCTTCTTCTACCATTTTTTTCACCGCTTCCAGATGGCCAATGGCTCTGGAAAGACGGTTCAGCACTTGTTTGGTATCGTGATGATGTGCCATACTCTCCCTCCTTCATATCCCCCCTAGGGGGATATTTTCAGTATAGCACGTTCCTGTAAAAATACAATACCATTTCCTTTTTCAGACAAAAAAATATGCCCCGACTTTAGGGGCATAAACAAAGCAAGCTGACATCCTTATGATATAGAAGATTTCAGCTTGCTTTAAGATTTTATTCGTTATGTTTTTAATAGGAAATTGCTGTCGTCAGAGCATATCTAGTTACTGATTCTGTTTTGCATCAAAAACCGCGTCTGTCAGTTTGGCAAAATCCTCGATGGACAATGCTTCCCCTCTGACACGAGGGTCCCAGCCCAAAGAAGTGAGAATTTCTGTCCATTCTTCCTTGGAAAAGCCCAGATTTCCCTGATTGAACAGACAGTTCAGCAGGGTCTTTCTCCGCTGTCCAAAGGCGCATTTCACCAGATGGAAGAACAGTTCTTCATCTTTTGCGGCAATTTTCCGCTCCGGCAGCACCTTCAGTGTGATAACTGCGGAAGCCACCTTGGGACGGGGCATAAAGCAGGAAGGCTGCACAATCATGTCCAAATGGGCATCACAGTAATACTGTACCGCAATGGACAGGGCGCCATATTCCTTATCCCCGGGGCCTGCCTGCATTCTCTCTGCTACTTCTTTCTGTACCATAACGGTAATGGTATCCACTTTCCGCTCATTTTCCAACAGGTCCATGATGATGGGTGTGGTGATGTAATAAGGCAGGTTTGCCACCACTTTAATGGGACGGTCATTATTCTTCTCCCGAATGATGGCATCAATATCTGTTTTCAGGATATCCTGATTGCGAACTTCGATGTTGTCATAATCTGCCAGTGTTTTGGACAGAATGGGAATCAGGTTGCTGTCAATTTCAATGGCAACCACTTCTCTGGCGTGTTCTGCCAGCACCTGTGTCAAACTGCCGATACCGGGGCCGATTTCCAGCACACAGTCCTCTTTTGTGACACCGGCGCATTCCGCGATATTATCCAGAATGTTGCTGTCAATGAGGAAGTTCTGGCCGAAATTCTTTTTGAAGTAAAAACCGTTTTCCTCAATGATCTGTTTGGTTCTGGAAGGTGTTGAAATACGTTCTGCCATGTTCTCTCCCCCTTCTTACAGTCCCAGACTGCCCAGCAAACCGAAGGACAGTACGGATACGATGATGCCAGCTGTCAAAACCCCTGCCATAATAACGGGGAATGTCTTTTTGGGATCCATCCCAAGCAGTGCGCTGATGAGGGCCCCCATCCATGCGCCAGTACCGGGCAACGGCACTGCTACAAAGAGGAATACACCCCAGTAAGCGTATTTGCGAATCTGCTCACTTTTCTGCTCCGCTCTGCGTTCACACCATTCCACTACACGGCGCATAGGCGTCTTTTTCAGCACTTTGAAAATATACCGGATGAACAGCAGGATAAAGGGAATGGGCAAGATATTGCCAATATATGCGATGATGAATGTGGGCAGCCATTCCATATTCATGGCAAAGCCCGCAATGATGCCGCCGCGCAGCTCCAGAATGGGCAGCAATGAAACCAAAAATACAATCCATTCCCGCGCCAGCGTACCTTCAAATGTTGTTACAAACCAATTTGCAATTGTTTCTGCCAAATAATCTCCTCCTAAAGAAAATTTTTCAATACATACATTGCCTTATTATATACGAAAACCAGCCGCCTTACAACATTTTGGACAAAGGCGAATGTATATTTTTTGAAAATTTACGGCTTTTTTACTTTTTCTATTGAAAAGGACTGGGGAGTGTGAGAAAATGGGGCTACATAGTATATGCAAGAAATGGAAAAGAGGGAGACTATGACAGAAGAACTACGGGCGCAGCTTATGGGCGTAAAGCTGACAAAAAAAGAAAAACTCATTGCTGAGTTTATTCTGGATAATTTCGCAGAAGCATGTTTCATCACATCGACGGAAATCGCAAGACGCCTGCAGGTCAGCGACTCCTCTGTCATTCGCTTCACCCGCACACTGGGGTATACAGGCTTTATGGATTTCCAGCGGAGCATCCGCAAAACCTATACAGAACGCATCAACAGTGTTTCCGACAACATCACCATTCCGTCTGAAAGACTGAAACTGAGTATCGGCAAGCTGGATCAGAGCGACATCATGGAAAGCTATTTTTCCAATGTGCTGCAAAATCTGAAATCCTGCGTAAACCAGAACGATTCCCTGTCCTTTGAACGGGCTGCGGGGCTCATCACAGGCAGCAAACGGAAATTCATCGTCACATCCCGTGCAAACTCCTGCGTGGGGGATATGCTGCTTCTGCTGTTGAAGCATCTGCTGCCGGATGTTTACGAAACATCCCACCCTGCCCTCAACGTCATCGACCATCTTTGCGACATTACGGAAAATGACTGTATCGTTGCCGTCAGCTTCCCCCGTTATTCGGAAATGGACTTGTTGGCAGCCCAGATGGCTTATGAAGCCGGTGCGAAAATTGTCCTCATTACAGACAAAGCAAGTTCCCCTCTGGCAAAGTATGCCACACAGCTTCTTACTGTCAGCGTAGACAGCAACACATTCTTCAACTCCTACGTTGCGGTGCTGTTCACCATTGAACTGCTGTGCTCCTTCATCAGTAAGAAAATGGGGTATTCCACAGAAGCAAAATTGCAGCTCATCGACAAGTATCTGTCTAAAGTGGGGCTGTTCTAATGACCTTTCACAAGGAAACAACAGAAATAGAAAGCCGGCGTTTCATGGACTAAATGTCTTGAAACGCCGGCTATTTTTCGTTTGCGTTGTTTCTTCTCAGAGAGCAATTTTTTATGCGTTTTTCAGGGCATCCAAAGACGCAAAAAACAAATCATATGCATCTTCCCAGCCATCCAGCGGATAACTTGCGCCGCCATTGCAGCTTTTGAGCAGATTGGAGGTATACTCCTCCCCTTCTCCGAACAATTCCCCTACGGTAATGGGAAAGCCTTTTTCCGTTGCCAATGTGCACAGCGCCAGTGCCGGGTCTGCTTCTTTTCTGGTTGCTTCCAGCGCCTCCAGCAAAGCAGGGTCTGTTTTTGCCATCTCCAGTAATTTCCATAAATTTTCGTTCATTTCTGCCACCGCCTTCTTTTGTTCCTTTTCAAATACTTAGTATAGCACACTTTTTTCCAAAAATTAAGTCAAACCAAACAAACTGAAGAAACCATGGACTGCGGCACACAGACAAATGCCAATAACCGTTGGCAGCAGGAAGGAAATCGCCGTCCATTTCCAGCTGCCTGTTTCCTTACGGATGGTCAGCAGTGTGGTAGCACAAGGGAAATGGTTCAGAGAAAACAAAATGGCGCAGACAGCCGTCGTCCAAGTCCAGCCGTTTGCCGCCAGCATTGCCCCTGTCTGGCTGCCCCCTTCCACCAGCATGCCGCTTTGACTGTAAAACATCAGCAGGATGGGCAGTACAATCTCATTGGCAGGCAACCCCAGCAGAAAGGCCATCAAGATAGGACCGGAAAGCCCCATAAGCCCTCCCAGCGGTTCCAGAAACATGGCAATCTGTGTCAACAGCGTGCTATCTCCCACTGGAATACGTTGAAGCAGCCAAATGATTGCCCCTGCCGGTGCTGCCGCTGTGATGGCACGCCCCAGCACAAAAATGGTTCTGTCCAGCAAACTTCTCACAAGAACCTGCACAATCTGCGGACGGCGAAAAGGCGGCAATTCCAGCACAAAGGCAGAAGGCATCCCTTTCAGCACCGTCCGGCTCAAAAAGAAAGAAACCAGCAACGTCATACCCACTGAAAACCCAATGACCAGAAAAAGAGCAAATCCAGACATCCACGGCTTTCCCACTGATAAGAACACAGCTATCAACAGCAAAATCGTTGGAAACCGCCCATTACAAGGCACAAAATTATTGGTCAGTATGGCAATGAGCCGTTCTCTGGGAGAATCAATGATGCGGCACGCCGTGACCCCTGCGGCATTGCAGCCAAAGCCCATACACAGTGTCAACGCCTGTTTTCCGTGAGCCCCTGCCCGACGGAACAGCCCATCCAGCTGAAAAGCAATCCTAGGCAGCAGACCGCAGTCCTCCAGCAGGGTAAACATGGGAAAGAAGATAGCCATTGGCGGCAGCATGACGGAAACCACCCAGCTGACCGTCAGGAATACCCCGTCCATAAGCAGGCTTTCCAGCCATACAGGGCTTGACACCAGCGCACTGCGGCATACTGTTCCCAACTTTGTAAAAGCGGACATAAGCATTTGAGAAGGCACATTGGCCCCCACCGCCGTAATCCAGAACACCAGCGCCAGCAAAAGCAGCATCAACGGCACTCCTGTCCGTTTCCGCAGAAACAGTTTATCCATTCGCGCTGTCGTATCTGCTTTTCCCTCATTCTTTTTGCAGACGGCAGAAGCCAGTGTTTCCGCCCGTTTCTGAAAACAAAGAGAACGCTCTTTTCGATAAAGGGCAAAAACTTCTTCTTCCCCTGCAAAATACGCCTTGCATCTATTGCTCCATTGACGCAGTTCTCCATCCAACAAAACATCCTCCTGCCAAAGAAAATCCAGAAGGAGCGGTCTGTTTTTGCTTTCCGGCAGCAGTTTTTCCCCTTCTGCCAGCAGTTCCATAAAATCCTCTGGCAAAGCCTTATGAAAAGGCGTATGGCGCACATGGGGTTCCTGCTTCATGACTTTCTCCAAAGCCGCTGTCAAATCTGACAATCCTCTTCCCGTTCTGGCGGCAGTTTTCACCACGGGAACACCTGTCAAAGCTGACAGCTTTTTGTCATCAATAGAAATCCCCTTTTTCTCCGCTTCGTCTGCCAGATTCAGACACAGCACACAGCGGGGCATCAATTCCATGACCTGCAACGCCAAAGGCAGATGACGTTCCAAAGCAGAAGCGTCCACCACCACAGCCACAGCGTCCGCATCACCAAAAGCCAGAAAATCCCGGGCGCAAGCTTCTTCGGCTCCGGCGGAAAAGAGGGAATAAATCCCCGGCAGGTCTACCAGAACCGCCTCTTTTTTCCCCAGCCAAAACCGTCCTTCTGCCCTGCCTACGGTTTTCCCAGACCAGTTGCCTGTGTGCTGTTTCAATCCCGTCAAGGCATTGAACAGGGTGCTTTTTCCCGTATTGGGATTGCCTGCCAGAGCGATGCATGGTCTTTTTTCCTCACCCATCCTCATTCCACCGCCTTCACCTGAATTTGTGCCGCATCGCTGTCCCGAAGGGCAATGCGGGTCTGTTTCACATGATACAGGCGTGTGCCGCCCCAAGGGCATGTATACAAGGGCACCACCTGACTTTCTTCACAAAAACCCAAGTCCAGCAGACGCAGCAGGCGGCTTTCCACCACCTGACAGCTCTGTCCCAGAGGGACTTCTGACAAAAGCATGCTTCCCTCCATATTCCCACCTCCCGGAAAAATCCTGTTATGCACAATATATGCCGGGCATAAGGGGGTGTGCCTGTACAAAAAAACAGACCTGCGGTCTTTCGTCGCAAGTCTGTCTGTTTTATTCTTCATTGATAAGTTTGCATGTATAGGCATTGATGATATAAGGCTCCGTCTGTTCCATGAGATAAATGCGGTAACAGGGCACCGCGTAGAGCATGCCTTCTTGGGTCTGGCTTTCTTTATCCGACAGGTCGTAGCCCAGTTCCATACGGTTTACCGTTACAGCCCCTTCCGGCTGGTTTTTCCGCAGTTCCCGCATAAATGTGAGCAATGCTTCATCAGCGTAGAAAATATCCTTTTTCTCGCCGTTGTATCCCACCACAGGGCAATACACAAACTGCACCTGATAAATGCCTGCCTGAGATACAAACACACGGAAGTAATTGGAAAATACGATGGTATCGTCATATTTCTCATAAAACACCACACAGTAACCTTCTTCTGTTTCCAAAATGTCATAGGAAACGAATTCCCCAAAGATTTTCTCTTTGCTGTCCATGTATTCCTCTGCCATTTTCAGGGCATCGCCCCGGCTCAGCTGGCCTTTTTCCTTTGTCACCTGTGGAAATGCGAGGGTTCCATGGGCACCTTCCACCGTCAGTTCCGACGTTGAAGTACGATACACGGTACTGGTCTGGCTGGGGACAACGGTGGTCTTTTCGCCGTCAAAAAATGCCCGTTCCAAATCTTCCTTGGTATATGTGGGCACCATACATTCCAGACGGCTCATGGGTTCCGTTTCCGTGATGAGGTCTGTATACATGGTGATGCCGTTTTTGGAAAGCACTTCGAAAATGGCTTTTTCCTGAGAAGCAGTCATGGCGCTCTCACGGTTCTGCTGATAATTGAGCACTGCCAGACAGGCGTTCAATATCACCAGCAGCACAACAACAAATTTTTTCGCTTTTTGCCACTCCATAGACTGCCTCCTTTCTTTTCAGATTCTCAGGAATTGGCGGATGCATTGACCACTGTTTCCGGTTCTGTTTCTGTCACTGCCGTTTGTTCCGGCAGGGTACTGTCTGTTTCGATGAGGAATATCCGGTCGTAAAGATTTACAAACCACTGCAAACGGATACCTTCCGTTCCGTCTGCAAAATATCCCAGCGCAATGTTTTTGACATCTGCAATCTCCCGCTGTTCTACCGTTTCCTGATACAGACGGTTGGCGGAGTCCAGCGCATCGATGAACTGCACATCCAGACTGGCATCTTTTGCACCGGATGCCTCATAATTCACCGCATAACGGCGGTATTTCTTAACGGAATTGTTGCTGACCGTCACTTCAATGGCATGTTTCATGCCGATTTCCTGCTGCACGCTTTCCGCCAGATACACCGGCAGCCCGTTGACGGCGTAATCAAAGTAATAAATCGTTTCATTGCCGCTGCCGCCAATGTCCACCAAATATATATCCGTCTGCAAAGAAGCGTCATTGGTCATAAAATTGCAGCTAATCTGATAACCATCCAAAAGGGCTGTTTTGGGGCCATCGCTGCCGTAGTTTTCATAGTTATAGTATTCCAGCATCCGGTTGCCCGGGTTATAACGGAGCACAACAGAGCTGTCACTGAATACAAAATTCCCGTTTTCATCCCGCTGGCTCCAGTCCACAGAGAAATTACGGAAAAACCGTTCTGCCGTATTTTCCAGCAGCACACGGCTTACCGCCCCTTCCTGCTCAAAGGCAGGCACCTGACGCAAGGTGTCATACGGATAGGGCAGCTCCGCCCACTGGGGCAGGAACAGATTTCGTCTGAGGACAGCAGAGCTGGTTTTCTGTCCGGTGGAGATATAAACCATTTCCCCTTCCGGTTCTGCCTGCAATGCCTCAAAAAGTATGGAGGCAGATTTGCTCTTCATGGCACGGTAAACCACGCAGTCGTTGGTCTGGGAATTGACAAAATACGCCTTGCTTTCCTCCCCTGTACGCCTTGCGGGCACAATGGTGATATAGTCAAAACTTTCCAGATCCTGACCATTTTTCAGGCTGCGCATGCCCTCCAGATAATCATCCATATTAATCATAAAATCATACTGCATGACAATACATTTGTTTTGCAGCATTTCTTTCCAGTCGGCTTTTTCCAATTCCGTGCTTTCGCCGATGTTTTCCGCCAATATTTCCTGCAAAACGTCGTTGGCTTTTTCCAGCATATCGCTGCTGCCTACATTATCAGGATAATATACGGAAAAATTAGATGCTCCATCCCCTACGGCATATCTGGTTGCCAGCAGCGCATTGCTTTCTGACGCCTCATCCGTAGCAGAAATGGATTCTTTTACTGCACGAAAAAAGTTATGGCCTGCTGTTCCTTCAAGCCATAACTCTCCTGTCTGATACACAGCGGCTATGACCAGAACAACAATGATAACATTTGTAATCCTGTTTCTTTTCATTCGATCTCACCGCTTCTTTATGAATTTATATTTTTGCGCTCCTTAATACAGACCGGGCAGCGCAATCATGTTTTGCAGATCTTTTTTCAGCTGATTGGGCAGGCGCTTAATCACAACGGTGTAAGACGCTTCATCATACCCAGCTTTATCCGCCGTCAGTGTCACATAGTTATAACCCATTTCCAGTCCAACGGTAGCTGCGAAGATTCCCATGGAACCTACAGTCACATTCTGTGAGCTTACAACGTTCATATCCCCGTTGGCGTCTTTACAGCTGACAGATACGGAAACCTTTGTATTGGGTTTCGCTTCGCCGTAGATAGTGCGGCTGCTGTCAAATGTAGATTCTGTTTCTTCCTGATACAGGTCAATACCGCTGCTGACAGTGATGGGAGTTACCTCTGCGGCAAATGCACTGACGGGAGAAAAGCACAGAAGTCCTGCCAAAACCAAGCCAAACAATCTTTTTTTCATCTCCGTCACCTCCTTACCGTCTACTCGTATTTTTCACTGCCATTATTATACAGCAAGAATATTACAGTTCTGTTACAGTGCCCTTACAGTTTTTTAACACCTGATTTTTCCAGTTACTGCGGTGTCGTTTCGGGAAAAATCCTGTCATTCTGTAGGGCCGCCTGCTTTGAATTCGTGTTCATATTCCAGTTCTGGACGTTCCTTAGGGAACCACATGGTCATGGTGGTGCCTTTGCCGTATTCACTTTCTGCCGTCAGGCGACCCTTATGGCTTTCCATGATTTCCTTAGCAATGGCAAGACCCAGACCGGTGCCGCCCATGGCACGGCTTCTGGCTTTATCTACACGATAGAAACGCTCGAAAATACGTGGCAGGTCTTCTCTGGTGATGCCCATACCTGTATCTTTGACGGAAATCTTGTAATATTTCTCGTCCTCTGTAATGAAGATACGGATTTTTGCCTGCTCCAGGCTGTATTTGATGGCGTTTGTCACAATGTTATTGACTACCTGACCCACGCGATCTCTGTCGCCGTAAATGATAACGGGATGGTCGCAAGGCTCAAAGGTCAATTCCTGATGTTTCGCTTCCGCATGAATCTTGCTCTGGCGAACGGTAGTCATGAGGAATTCGTTCATTTCGATTTCCGTGATGTTCAGGCGCACCTGCTTGTTGTCAAAACGGGAAAGCTGCAACAAATCCCGTACCAGAAACGCCATACGGTCGGATTCGCTGTCGATGATGGACAAAAATTCCATAGCTGTTTCCCTGTCGTCCAGTGCCCCTTCCATAAGGGTTTCTGTGTAACTTTTGACTGTTGTCAAAGGCGTACGCAGTTCGTGGGAAACGTTTGCCACAAATTCTTTCCGCATATCGTCCAGTTTTTTCTGTTCTGTAACGTCCTGCAGTACCACCACAACGCCTTCCATTTCGTTTTTGGGGTTGTAATGAGGAGAGAATGTGGCATGGATAAACTGCTTATCCACAGGGAATGTAACTGCCTTGGAAGGCTCATCCCCCATATCCAGATAAACGCCGGTGCTGATGTCAAAGGCACGGATAAAATGGGAAAAGTCCATGTCCATCTTATCCACCTTCAGCATTTCCTCCGCTGCTGTATTGGCAAGCATCAGCTCGCCATCCTTGGCAAAGGAAATAACACCGTCACTCATGTTATGCAAAATGATTTCCATACGGTTTTTCTCTTTGGAGATTTCCGACATGGTCTTTCTCAGTTCCGCCGCCATGTAGTTGAAACTGCTGGTAAGCTGACCGATTTCGTCATTGCTGCGGACTTTCAGGCTCTGGTTCAGCTTCCCTTCTGCCATGTTCTTCGCCCCTCTGGTCAGCGCCAGAATAGGCCCTGTCAGGGTCTGGGCAAAGACATAGCCCATGATAGCCGCCAGAAACAGAGCAATGGATACGGCCACAATGATGATTTTCGTGGTTTCGTTGAGGCTGCTCTGCATATCGCTGGCATCCAGACGGGTATACACGATATATTCCACATTGCCGTTTTCATCCGTTACAGGCAGGGCATAACTCATCCATTCCTTCAGCAGACCAAAGGAGTCCGTGCTCTTCTTGCCGGAGGAGAATGTGGCTGTGCCGTTCATGCCGGCAATGACTGCCTGATCTGTGTACTGGGTGAAAGGCGCTTTTGGCGATGTGGTAGACGCAATGGTTTCCCCTTCGGCGTTGAGCACATTGCCTTGGATACCCATGGCATTGGTCACTGTTGCCTGCAAGTCTTCCTGAAAGCTGTCCGCATCTCCTGCGTCAATGACCTGTTCCACGATCTTTTCCGCATAGATCTCCAGCTGCTGTCTTGATTTATTTATTTCGATATTCCTGAGGCTCAGCAGGATATATGTCCCGCTGACAATCATCACAATGAGCACCAGCCCCAGATACATCGCGATCAATTTCCATTTTATGCTGCGCAATGATCCCACTCCGTTTTAATCACAATCAAAATAATAACCAACACCCCGTTTGGTGAGGATATAGGCAGGTTTGCCGGGATCGTCCTCGATTTTTTCCCGCAGACGGCGCACAGTCACGTCAACGGTACGAACATCCCCGAAATACTCATAACCCCATACCTTCTCCAACAGTGTTTCTCTGGAAAATACCTGTCCTTTCTGCTGTGCCAGAAACTTCAAAAGCTCAAATTCACGCAGTGTCAGGTCGATGGTCTTGCCATCTTTTTTCACTTCGTAGCGGTCAAGGTTCAAAGACAGCTTTCCGTAAGGAGAAGCTTTCTCGTCGGATGCCGCCATGCCTGCTGCTTCCTGAAGGGCAGCCACTTTCCGCAGGTTTGCTTTCACCCGCGCCATGAGCTCCCGCACACCAAAAGGCTTTGTTACATAGTCGTCTGCGCCCATTTCCAGCCCCAGCACCTTATCCACTTCTTCGGCTCTGGCTGTGAGCATGATGATAGGCGTATGTTTTTTCTCTCTGATTTTACGGCAAGCCTCATACCCGTCCATTTTGGGCATCATAATGTCCAACAGAATCAGATCGGGATTTTCCTCAAAGGTCTTTCTGACCCCTTCTTCCCCATCGGATGCCGTAATGACCTGATACCCCTCTTTTTTCAGGTTAAAGGCAATGATATCTACAATATTTTTTTCGTCGTCTACAATCAAAACTTTTCTGTCCATAGCTTCGATTCCCCCTTCAGAATCAAAATTTTCCCTTTCAAAAAATTATACTAAATTTTGAAGAAAATGTAAACCAATCCGCTTTTTTGAACGAAAGATGTGGCAGTTTTGTTCCATATTGCCCCGTTATCAGACAAGTATACATAGCTTTCTGCAGTTTTCCATGATAGACTGGAAAAAAGGGCATATTTTTAAGGGGGAATCTGTATGAAAAGATTGATTGTATTGCTGTTATTTGGTTTACTGGCACTTTCCGGCTGCGGGCATGAAATGTGGCTCAAAGGCGAGGTCATTGGACGGGAAACCGATGAAAACAGAAACCTGACTGCCATTGTCACAGAAACCGAATCCCACGGAATCGTCCGTTTTCTCCTTACAGAAGATACCGTCGTAGACCAGCTAAATGGAGATATCACCGTGGAGGATTTTCTGGGAAATGACGCTGTATATCCTGCTGTTTCCGTCTACGCCGATGCCAATACCAAAACATTCGATTCTTATGAAGGGGAGGAAATCCCCGGCTATACAGCCCTTCTCATCCATCTGGAAGGCGGTTATAAATCAAATACTAAAGTCCTTGCTGACGGCACCACATTGAACATTGTGGAAAAAGAAGGAGAAAACCGGTATGAACTGGAAGATGGCACACTGCTCCTTACCGAATCTCAGTCCACAGCTTCCGTTCTGCAAAAACTGAAACCAGAGCCTTTGTATGACCTTTCCGAACTGTTGGAACAGGCTTATGCCGCATACAAAGAAACAGAAAATCCCGGTGATTTTTATCCATATGCTGTTTCGCAGACAACTTCTCTGACAGCTTCCAATGAGAAACTCTATTATCTTGAAACAGAAGTCAGACTTTCTACGGACATAAACAACACAACTTCCAACTCTGTAGGACTGGCAGTGGACAGAGAGACAGAAATCCCCATTCCCACTGCGGAACTGTTCACCTGTCCGGCAGAGAAAATCGGCACAAATCTTCTGGCACTGGCAGACCTGTCGGACGCAGAGAGAGCCGCCATGGAATCCGCTTTCCAACTGGAAAATGTAATATTCGTGGACGATTCCATCTGCATCAAATTTCCAGAAAACAGCCTTTCCACACAGCCGGAAGGTTATGTGGTTTATTTAGAAGACACAGAAGGCGTCTACGCACTGCTTCAGGACTGGGCAATTCCAAAGGATATCGGATAACATAAAAAAGCTGAAATCTTTTCTCAAAGATTTCAGCTTTTTTTATTTTCCTTATGAAGAAGCCGTGCTTTCCTTACGGAAAAACCTATCAGCCGTTCAGACGTTTTTCCAGTTCTTCTTTCATATCTTCGTAACCGGGTTTACCCAGCAGTGCGAACATATTCTTTTTGTATGCTTCTACACCGGGCTGGTTGAAGGGGTTTACATCCAGCATATAGCCGCTGATGCCCACTGCTTTTTCAAAGAAGTAAACCAGTGCGCCGAAGTGCCAAGCGTCCATACGATCCATTTCGATAACCATGTTAGGTACGCCGCCGTCCATGTGTGCCAGCATTGTGCCTGCAAATGCTTTGCTGTTTACAAACTGCATTTCTTTGCCTTTCAGGAAGTTCAGACCATCCAGATCTTCCGCATCGAAAGGTACCAGCACTGTGCTCTTAGGTTCTTTGCACCACATAACGGTTTCAAAGAAGTAACGGCTGCCTTCCTGAATGAACTGACCGATGGAGTGCAGGTCTGTGGAGAAGTTTGCAGCTACAGGGAAGATACCTTTGCCGTCTTTGCCTTCGCTTTCTGCGTACAGCTGTTTATACCATTCGCCGAAAGAAACCATGTGAGGTTCATAGTTTGCCAGAATTTCCACTGTTTTGCCGTTGCGGTAGAAGAAGTTTCTTGCTGCCGCATACTGATAGCAGGGGTTTTCCATGATGTCAGGGTTGCTGTAAGCTTCTCTTGCCCACTGTGCGCCTTCCATAACTTTGTCGATGTCTACGCCTGCCACTGCCATAGCCAGCATACCTACAGCTGTCAGAACAGTGAATCTGCCGCCGATATCATCGGGGATGACAAATGTTTCATAGCCTTCTGTGTTGCACATGGTTTTCAGTGCGCCTCTGGCTCTGTCTGTTGTTGCGTAGATACGTTCTGCTGCGCCTTCTTTGCCGTATTTTGTTTCCAGCAGCTGTTTAAAGATACGGAAAGCGATAGCAGGTTCTGTGGTAGTACCGGATTTGGAAATGACGTTTACAGAGAAATCTCTGTCACCCAGAATACCCAGAATGTCGCTCAGGTAAGCGGAGCTAATGTTGTTGCCCACGAAATAGATGTCGGGGGTTGTTTTCTTTTTATCTTCGTTGTAAAAAGGTGTTTTGATGAAGTCCAGAGCAGTTCTGGTGCCCAGATAAGAGCCACCGATACCGATCACAATCAGTACTTCGCTCTGTTTCTGGATTTTTTCTGCTGCTTTTTTGATACGGGCAAATTCTTCTTTGTCGTAATCTACAGGCCAGTCTACCCAGCCTACGAAATCGTTGCCCTTGCCTGTTTTTTCATGCAGCGCTGTGTGACATGCTTTCACTTCTTCTGCCATTGCGGCAAAGTCCTGTTTTGTCACAGCATCGCCTTTGACTGAAAATGTAATGCTCATCTTTGGTTCCTCCTCTTTTTTATGTTGTCCCCATATTTTCATTTATATTACTGCGTCCCTTTCAAAATGATTTCGTTGACAGGTTCCTGAATAATTTCTTTGGAAACCTCTTTTTCCTCTGTCACAAAACCATTGACGCGTGTAATCTGAATGGTGCTTTTTTTCTGACCGTCTTTGCCCTGCTGAATTACCCGCTGATAGCTGGCAGGTTTGGTGTCGTCATACTGTGTTTCATACTGCTTGGGTTCCACACTGGTCAGCACCTGTGTTTCCACAGATTTGACGGAAACCATAGGCTTCTGTTCAGTAACATTCAATGTCTCACCGATGACAACCGCATCTTTTGCACTAGGATTCATTTCATACAGCTCTTCCAATGTCATATCAAATTCTGCCGCAATACTGCCTGCCCGATCCCCCGTTTTTACGGTATAGGTTGTCGTAACTGGCGTCGTGCTGGTCAGTTTTGCCACTGCGTCATCCACAGACAGAATTTCCGCGGAATCCACGAACTGATTTTCCACGGTCACATTTTCCACAAAGGAAATTTCCGCATTGGAATTTTCATCCTGTGGCAGATAAGGTTCTTTCAGATCGGAAGAGCACACGTCTGAACTCCAGTCACGGCTACATCTCGTATGCCGTCTTCTGCTTGAAAAAAAA
>OOCG01000998.1_pt1 | contig 15359 bp, 12 predicted proteins | sample 1671521 | NCBI WGS metagenome assembly OOCG01 (sample SAMN06348165, study PRJEB24527) | human gut metagenome | biome: human gut; feature: ankylosing spondylitis patient; material: feces | host: Homo sapiens | place: China | collected 2015-10
TTTTTTTTTTCAAGCAGAAGACGGCATACGAGATGTAGCCGTGACTGGAGTTCAGACGTGTGCTCTTCCGATCTAAGGAATTGGGCTTTCTTAAAGTTCTTATATCTTCTTTTTCCTAGACAAAAACGACTTCGCCGCCGGACTTTTTTCCGGTACGACTTGTGTTTTTTCACGTTTTACGCTTGTCCACCACTCCGTGTCATCAGTACCACTGATTCCACATGTAAAGATGCATCTATCCACATGAACGCATGGCGGAAATTCCCCTTGGTGTGGCTGTATATCCTATCAAGTTTCTATTTCCACATTTCAAAAAAACTTGTATTTTTCTTTCAAATTGTCTATACTGATATAAATTGATACTAATTATTATCACAAGGAGGTGTATCCCATGGATGCCGCTCTCTATATCAAAATGCTTTCTGACGAAAGCGTCACCAATTTGAAAAAAATGCAGTATAAATACAGTCCTGAAGATGTCACTGAGTTTGTTCAGCTGCTAAAAGACAGCGTTTATACGATGCTTCCCCTACCAGACTTCAAAGGAAATCCCTGCGTCTATTTAAAACCTCTGGTACAACTGAAATCCGCTCCTGCAAAAATGCTGCTGATGCCTCAAAGCGGTTCTTATGGCAAAGAGGCGATGGAAGAAGAAGTCTATGCCACCCTTGCCATTGAAAGCATTGATTCTTCCAGAGAAAGTATCCGCAAAATCTTCAAAGGATACGCCCCTAACGGTTATGGGGAAGACCGTGTTTACAGCATAAAAAAGGGACTGGACTTTATTTCTGAGAAAAGCAATCTCATCACAGAAGAAAATATCTATCGCCTTTATGAGATTGCCATTGCTGACTTTCTGGATGAGGAAAGCCGCCTGCTGCCCGGTCAGTTCTACCGCCATGATTCCGTTTATATTGTTGGTACAGAGGTAGAACATACAGGTTTAGACCACGCTCTCCTTCCGGAATATATGAAAAAACTGGTTGCGTTTATCCAGAAAGATACAGATATGGATGATCTGCAAAAAGCCGCAGTGATTCATTTCTACTTCGCCTACCTGCACCCTTATTTTGACGGAAACGGTCGTATGGCACGTCTGCTTCATCAGTGGTATCTGGTACAGAAAGGGTATCCTTCCGCCATGTTTGTTTCTTTCTCCTACCACATCAACCAGACCAGAAAAAAATACTATCAAGCATATAAGCTCATAGAGGATAACGTCAAAATCAGCGGTGTGATCGATGTGACACCTTTTCTGATATATTTTGCAGAAAATATCTACAACCATATCGAAAAGGAGAATGTTCAGAAAACCAATCAGATTGCCCGTTTCCAAAATGCCCTAAAAGGCGGAAAAATCACCGAAAAGGAAAAAGACCTCTGGAATTTTGTACTTTCTGCCTACGGACAGCAGGAATTCTCCACCAAGCAACTTGAAAAAGATTTTGGCAATGCCGCTTATGCTACTATCCGCAGTTTTGTATTGAAGTTCACAGAAATGGGACTTCTGACTAGTGTGGCATATGGCAATCGTATGAAATATAAAATCAAGATGTAAAAGTTCTTGTACACAAAAGGGACACTGATAAAGTGTCCCTTTTGTTACATAAATCATCCTTCATACTCCACAAACAATCGCCTTTGATTTTCTTTGCATACCCCGCTGATGACATCGAGCAAATCCTTTTCCTTGCAATTGCTTTTCACTCTGATTTCCAGATAATCCGGATATTTATGATAATACAAATAAATGTCGTACTGATACTGTGTAATCAGCTGTTTTGCCTGTTCTTGATACTGACATTCCATCTTTTCGGAATAACCATATATTTTATAGTCAAACAACCCCATACCATCTTCTTCAAATTGTTTAAAATCAAAAATCATCTTGTCTGCTCTGCATAATATCTGGTATCCCTCATCAGACTCCAGAATGACAGCTTCCTGATTTCTAGTTTTCCATTCTTTCAGTCTCTGAAATACTGCGTTTTTCGTTTCCGAACTGCCGTCTATCATTTTCACTGCTATCAACACATTACTGTTTTGCAGCAGTCCATAGAAAATTCCATTGCAAAGCTTCCAAAAATCATCATCCGATTCCTCCGTATAAAGACTGGGATACATGGTAAACACCTGATACTGTCCACTGGTGATTCCTTCCATATCAGATTCGTAATATACACACCGTGGACTGAAAAAGATATCCTCCGGCAGCTTTTCTTGTTTTTGTTTTTTTGAAATAAATTTGTGAGTTTTCTCATTATTCATCACCTGTAAACGCTTCTTGCCCCTTTTGCTCACCACCATAAATTACTTTTATTTCTTTGCCATATTTTTTACATACAGCTATGGACAGCTCCAGCAGTTTTTCCATATCAAAAAGCCCATTTTTTATCTCTAACTCCATGGTAGGTCCTTCAAACAATTCTTCGTAGCCACCCCAGATATCTCCCTGATTTTTCAAAAGAAAATCATATTGCTCTTCTGCCGTTTTTTTCATTTCCATATCATTTTGAAACCCGTCTATGGTAAACGACCGGAAGTCATGTTCTACGCCCTGTTCTTTTCCACTTTGAAAATAATATGCCAGCAAATGAGAATGAAACGTGTTCGCTCTTTCCACAATGATATGTTCATCATAAATATAATCGATGTTTGCAAAACAGCTCATATATTCCAATGCCTTTTTCTGTTTTTCAGCGTCATACTCCACCCTACAAATGAAAAGCCAATATCCCTGCAACAGGGTTTCCAAAATTTCAAAAGCCATTTTTAGATAATCCTCCAAAGGATCATCCTGAGACCAATAAGAAAAACAATATTTTATATATTCTTCTTTTTGCTCTATATAAATCTTATATGGCGTTACCGTTGGTTCCTCTTTCTTCTTTTTTCTGAAAAACAGCATACCATCACCTGATTCTTTCCATTCATCTTGCTAAGAACAATCCACTTTTCTTTGTGCCTGTTTGTTTTTCACATATCTCTATGTCCATTTTCCAATGTATCCCGAAAAAAGTCCATAGTCATTCCCCAACTTTTTGCATTTTATAAATCACCCTTTCCTCATTAACATAAAAAGGCAGTGGGATTCTCCATTCCCACCGCCTAAAAACCTATCATTCTCAAACCTCCTCAAGTTTCCCTCCCTCCCCATCACTCCTCAAAATCCATCCGCTGTACCAGTACAATCCCGGAATGAAACTGTATCTCCAGTTTATTTTCATTGACCACTTTAATCACTCGGATGAGCCTACGCACCAGTTCCTCGTCAAACTCTCTCTGTAACCAGCTTGTTTTTCGCACATACTGCTCCAAATCCGCCGTTCTTTGCTGACAACTTTCCGCTAGCCTGTTTTCTTTTGCAATCTTTGCTCTGGCGTTTTGCAGTTCTTTCAGTTTCCTCATGATCTTCTCATATTCCTGTTCAAAATCCTCTTTTCCATCTTTTATCCCAGTTTCCATAAGCTCCATCAGCTTTTTCTGACAGGCTTCCATCTGTTTGAGGATTTCTGTTTCTTTTTCCGATGCCTCATAACTTCCAATGACCTGCAAGACATTTTCCCGGAACGCCTGCACAAACCTCCCCTGATCCTCTGCCACGCTGTTGATGGCAGTCATAATGGCAGTATGCAATGTCTTTTCTTTCAATGTGGGAGAATACTTGCACCTCTTTTTTCCGTTTTTCAGCCGATTGTCACATCGCCAAACCGCCTGTTTTACGCCATATTTTGACCAGACCTGTCTGCGGTAAGGCTGTCCGCATTCTCCACAGCAGAGAAGATCAGACAGAACGTATTTGCCGCTGTATTTCCCTTTTTGCAGTCCATTTTTTCTTTTGACAGCCGGTTTATAGATGGCAGCCCTTCTGGCTTTTTCCTCCTGCACACGATAAAACAGTTCTTTTGGGATAATGGCTTCATGGTCATTCTCTATGTAATACTGGGGTACGATGCCGTTGTTTTTCACTTTCTTTTTCGTCAGGAAATCCACCGTATATGTTTTCTGCAGGAGGGCATCCCCCATATATTTCTCATTGGAAAGCATCCGGTCAATGGTGGTGGCGCTCCATGTCTTTTTTCCTGTTACCGTTGGAATGCCCTCAGCCTCCAGAATCCGTTTGATGCGGTAACTACTGTTGCCTTCCAGATAGAGTTTATAGATCCGCCGCACCAGCTGTGCTTCTTCCGGTACGATCACAAGATTTCCGTCTTTGTCTTTCGTATAGCCCAGAAATCTGCTGTGGTTCACCATGACCTTTCCTTCCTCAAACTTCCGTACAATGCCCCAATGACAGTTTTCGCTGATGTTCCGGCTTTCTTCCTGTGCCTGACTGCTTAATATGGTCAAGAGCAGTTCTCCGCTGCCCTCCATGGTATTGATACTTTCTTTCTCAAATATGACAGGGATATTCTTTTCTTTCAGTTTTCTGATATTTGTCAGGGCATCCACCGTATTTCTGGCAAATCGGCTGATGGACTTTGTCAATACCATATCGATTTTTCCTGCCATACAATCCTCGATCATTGCCTGAAAATCCAGACGTTTTTTGGTACTGGTGGCACTTTTCCCATCATCGGCGTAAATGCCAGCCAATTTCCAACCAGGATGATTCTGTATCTTTTCCCGATAGTGATTTACCTGTGCTTCATAACTGCTTTCCTGCTGTTCCTGTAAGGTGCTGACACGGCAGTAAGCGGCTACCCGAAGCAGTTTGGTCTGCTGGCTTCCTTCTGCCGCATGGGCAGGCACCGCCGGAATCACGGAAATATTCTTTTTTATGGTCTGCAGCATCTCTCATTCCTCCTTTATCCATATTTTTCTCTGATACCCATTTTTGAAATGAAACTCCAGATACCCTTCTTTTGCAACAACGACTTTTCTCATGGTTTCCGCCAAGAGATGGCTATCAAACTTTGCGGGAACCGGCATATGGTTTAGAAAATACAGCAGTTTTTCCGTCTGAAAATCACTGTCATCAAAGACCGTATGTTGATACTGTTCCGCCGCTCTTGCATACGCCAGTTCTTTTAATCTTTTTGTATCGCAGCATGGTGACATCAACAGGTTTTGTATCTCCTTTGTCAGCCGGATTTCCAAAAGACTGTGTTTTCTTTCCCTTTTGGTTTTTCTTTGAATCAGGCAGGCAGTACGCTCCATGACTTCCTGCAGGACACGCAGAAACCCATCTTCCAGCTGTACCTGTGTCAAAGAAAGGTTTTCACAGCCCATCCCCTTTTTATGGGCATCCTTTTTGCATTTCCACCGTTTTTGCTGTTGTTTATCCACACACTGCCAATACGCACCTCCACATTGTCCACAAATCAGGAGTTCATTCCACAAAGTCCTGTTGTTATGCCCGTTTAGGGTGTTTGTTTTCCCCAGTTTTTCCGCCCGTTCCTTTCTTCTGTTCTGCACTCGCTGAAACAATGCTTCTTCGATCATTTGGGGATAAAAGCTATCCCCCAGATATTTTTGATTTTCCAGTATTTTTCCCACCATACAGCAATGCCAGACTGCTTTTTGATTCGCCGTCCGTATGCCTTTTGCCGTCAAATCCTTGGCGATGGCATTGCAGGATGCTCCATTGTCATAAGCCTGATAGATGTCTTGCACCACCTGACTGGTTTCTGGGTCTATCTGCGCTTTTCCCTGCGCCACAGAATAGCCCAAGGGGATATGTCTTTGCATCCATCAACGCTCCTTTCCATATACTTCCGCTAAAATCAGCCCATTTTTCAATTGAAACTCCAAATAATTTTCATATACCGCCACCTGCTCCACGATCAGCGTGAAGGCTTCTTCCTGAAATGTTTCCATAACCTTAGGACGCAGCCGAAACACCGCCATCAGGTATTCTGTCTGGGCGATTTCTTCCTCGAAGATGCCTTTGTCCTGTAATTTTCTCAGATTTCGTCGGGCTGTTTCCAACTCCCGCTCCAGTCCATTCCGCTTCTCTATAAAAATGGCAGCGTCCATGCTCCCTTCCGAAAGAACTTTCTGAAGCATCTGACACTGCCATTGGATTTGCTGTATTCTGTTTTTCCATTGTTCCTGCTCTTTTTGCCCGTCCTCTTGCGCTGCTTTCAGGGCAGACAGAAGGGGAAGAAAAATTTCTTCATAAGTTCCTGCCAGACGATTCCACAGATGCACAAAGGCTTCTTGGATGACCTCCTCCCGAACAGCTTTCTGACTACACTTTGTCATATCCTGCAAATGCCCTTTACAGCACCACTGGACTGCTTCATAAGGCTTTCCCATATAAATTTTCTGTCTGCGAAAGGTGTTTCCACATACGTCGCAGCGGATACGACCGCTGAACACATATCGGTTTAGGGAAGACGCCTTATTTTTGGCTGACTGGCTGCGGTATTCATAAATCTGACGCACCGCTTCCGCTTCTTCCTTGGTGATGATGGGCGGATGGTTTTCCGTAATCAGATATTTGGGATATGTACCATGATTGCGTTTTCGTGTAAAGGGCAGACAAGAGGTGCTGTATGTCTTTTGATAAATGAGATTCCCTTCGTAGACAGGATTTAAGAGAATTTCCTGCACCACGACTTCATGCCATTTCCCCCTATTCCGTATGGTAGGGACGCCTTCTGCCTGCAATTCTTTGGCAATGGTATAGCAGCCTTTCCCACTCAGATACGCTTCAAAAATCCTGCGTACCACCTTTGCTTCTTCCATCTGTATCACCAGTTCTCCATACTCGTCTTTTTCGTAACCATAGGCAGGTGTTGAGATTTTATAAGTACCATTTTGAAACCGACGCTGTACCGCCCATTTGCTGTTGGCAGAAATATTTTCCGCTTCACTTTGGGCAATGGAACTGAGTATGGTCAGCAACTGTTCGCTTTTCTCCGAAAACGTACTGATTTTCTCTTTCTCAAAGTAGACTTCCACACCCATGTCTTTCAGCATCCGAATGGTACTGATACTGTCTACGGTGTTTCTAGCAAAGCGAGTGATGGATTTTGTCAGGATCAAATCGATTTTCTCCTTTTTGCAGTCCTGTATCATTTGCAGGAACTGCTCCCGATGGGTCATTTTTGTACCGCTTTGGGCTTCGTCCGCATAAATCCCTGCCCATATCCAATGTTCTTTTTCCTGGATCAGCTTTGTATAATATCGTATCTGGGCTTCCAGAGAATGCTTCTGTTCCCCTGACGCTGTACTGACACGACAGTATGCACAAACTCGCTTCATCATGGGTGCGTTCTGCTGCTCCTGTTTTCTGACCGGTTCGATTTTTGTGATCTTCTTTTCCATCAAGTCCCCTCCTTTCGCACAACACAATACCACACCTTTTTTGACACATCTATGGTTTTACGCATATACTTGCGCAAGTTCCGGAGAAAAAGTTTCCCGGTTCAGCGCGTCGATTTTTTCGTACTCCTCCCGATCCAGATATCCGCTTTGCAGCATCAGATCCAGCAGTTTTCTGGACAGAGCGTAATATACTTCTCTCGTTTCTTTCTTTTCTATCATATCGTTCCCTCCTTTTGTTTTTATCTGTTTTCAGCAACAGTACCAGCCATACCACTGATGAAAGCAGATAAAAATATGGCAATATAAACTGTGCCTGGCTGCACACATAGGCATTTCACCTCCCCCGTCATGGAGGCTGCCGTCCTTGCGATGTCTGGGACTCGGCAGAAGTATCATTGTGGCTCTGTTTCGGTCATGGCATTTGATCCTGCCAAAAGATCATTCCCATACAGCAAAAATCGCTCGGATCATTCTTGCTTCACATCCTGTTCATCGTCATGGCGCACTGTATGGTGCTGCTTTTCCCTTTCGGGCGAAACAGAGTAACGTATTTATATTGCCTGTATGCAGTTTTCAAGGTGCATCGAAGGGACGAAAAAAACCTCTTACTGATAAGCCGAAAAATGAGGGTGTTTGCCCTGCTTTTTCCGAAAACTTTTGAAGAAAATTTTTAAATGAAAAAACCCCCTCACTTATAAGCCGAAAAAACGACCCCTTTTACAACCAATTTTGAAAATTTTGTGCATTTTTTTCAAAATGGTTGTTCGAATAAAAAGCCCTTCACTTATAAGCCGAACTGGGAGGTACTTTATGCAGGTTTTTGCAAAATTTGTGATAGTTTGTGAAAAATACACAATCCTGAACCATCTGATTGCTTTAGAACATACTGCAACCAAACCTGTTGTTTTTCTCTGTAAATAACCCTTCATATATCAGGTTACTAGGAAGACATTTTATAACCGATTTTTCAAGAATTTTTGAAGTTCGTTATATTTATCCAAATCCGAGATGTTGAAAGCACGGGTGTTTTATGTATATTTTTCAGTACTCTTTTTGTTTTTTCACAGAAAAAAATCCCTTCATATATCAGGTCACTGCGAAGGGGTTTGATGCACATGATTTTCATTTTTTTTCAGAGCAATAAAAAAACAGCTTCAAATCCCTATATTTCGGGTTGAAACTGTTTTTTTGATGTAAAAATTGTATACAATATGATAAAATTATCAAAACCTACATGGATACCTTCACCGCATTTTCCCGTACTGTATTGATGGTATCCACCAGCTCTTTTCGGGTCTTTGCGTCAAAGAGTTTGAGAAAACTAATGGGCTTATCAAAAGGCGGTTTTGTCAGTTCCGCAGGATTTTCCATGTATCCGTTCAATTCAATATGCTGGATCACCTTATGGACAAAAGCGATCTGTTTCTGATTCAGAGACTGATCATTGATAAATGCGGAAAATGCCGCCATCGCCGCTTCATGATCCAGCTTGGCAATCTTTCGAATTAACAGACCAAAAGGCGTATCTCCGAATTCCCGTACATAGTCTTCTCTGCTGCCCAATTCACTGGTCAGTATCCGCTCCAATTCCTGATAATCCCCTTGAGACAGCGGTATATTGTGGGTCAGCTTATGGATGGCTAAGGTATCCCCATGCTCATTGACATATCGGTTCACTTTCGCCCGATAATCTTCAAAATCATAGGCTGCCTCCATTTGTACCCCTTCCTGCTGTTCTGTCACAGGGTCTGTCAGTTTTGTAATGATCTGGTGCTTTTTCTCTCCTTCATCCAGAAATTGAATCAGATCCCGCAATTCCTTCCGCACCTTTTCAAACAAGAGCAAATCCTTCGCTTCCCAGAAAGCATCGGTACCGATTTCCCGAATCAGCGGCAGTTTTTCCTTGATTTGCGGAATGGTGACCTTCTTTTCCAGCAGTGCTGCCATATCACAAAGCTGTTTTTTCGCATACTTGAAGGACGGCATCTGCTCCAGATGTGCCAGCATCAGCCCATACATGAAATTATCAAACCGCTTGGCAAATTCATCGGGATCATCCAGAAAGACCAGCGGCGCAATCTCCCGTTCCAGTTCCCCTTTGTCCAGATCGCTGATATGGGCAAAAGCATCCTCTTTTTGATATTTCTCCACATACCGCAGCCGCATCTTAACAGCGATCAGTTCCCGTTTCAAATTTGCCACCTGTCCATGACAGGTTTCTGCCAATTCCTTCCGCCATACCTGATAATCCCCATCCGCAAAGGTGCTTTCCTGCAACGCCATCATGAGCCGTACCTGTTTTCCAAAGATATTCTCCGACAGGGTTTTGGTTTCTCTGGTTTCATAGCCTTCCTTATGCTGACGGAAATATTCAAAATTGCCGCAATAATCGAAAATCAAAAACCGCCGCTTATCCGTATATTCCCCATCGATCTGGTCGATGCAGGACAGTCCCTTGCATAACCGTGTGCCACGTCCAATCATCTGCCAGAATTTCGCTTTGGAACGGACTTTCTTGAAAAACACCAGATTCACACATTCCGGCACGTCGATGCCCGTATCCATCATATCCACCGATACAGCGATATGGGGATCACTTTCCGCTATTTTAAATTTTTTGATAGCAGTTCTGGCATAGGAATCGTCACAGACTACCCGCTGGGCAAAATTCCCATGATACTGGGGATACAGAGCGTTGAACCGATCCACGATAAACTGGGCATGACGCTTATTCTGGGCAAAAATAATGGTTTTCCCCAATCTGTCACCGCCTGCCACATGGATGCCCCGTTCCATCAAATCCTGCAGCACCTGATCCACGGTTTTTTCATTGAATACAAACTGGTTCAATGCCGCAGAAGGGATAAATTCCGGCATGACGCCGTCCTCTGTGAAATCATCTTCATAGCGTACCTTATCTTCCTCGGATAAATCGTCATAAGTAATGCCTTCCTCCAAAAACTTGGTTTTCACCTCATAATTATAATAAGGCACCAGCACTTTATCCTGATAAACTGCCGTTTCATAGTCATAGGCATAGGTAGGCACACCATGCTCCATCTCAAAGAAATCGTATGTATTCCGGTCTACATCTGTTTTTGGCGTTGCCGTCAGCCCCACCAAAATGGCGTCAAAATACTGGAAAATGGCACGATACTTCTTGAAAATACTTCTATGACTTTCATCAATGATGATGAGGTCAAAATGGGCAGGGGTAAAGAGCCGCTGTCCGTCTTTTGTTTTCGTATCATCAATGGAATTAAGCATAGTTGGATAGGTGGAAAAGACGATTCTGGCGTTGCGGTCGTCCTTATTGGTGCAGAGATTGCACAGGGACATATCCGGCAGATACTCCTTAAAGCCGTCCTTTGCCTGTTCCACCAGCTCTGTACGGTCAGCCAGAAACAGGATGTTTGTCACATACTTCCCACGGCTCAGCACGTCCGTCAGGCTGGCTGCCGTTCTGGTTTTGCCCGTACCTGTCGCCATTACCAGCAGATGCTTACGAAAGCCCTTTTCGATCTGTCCGCAGACAGCACGAATGGCTTCTTTCTGGTAATAGCGGTCGGTGATTTTATCGCTGATGGGCACCGTTTCCAGTTTCAGCCGTTCTGTCCGGCGGTTCATGAGTTTTTGCAGGTCATTTTTGCTGAAAATGCCGCTGACCTGCCGTTTCGGGCTGGTCTGATCGTCCCAGAAATAAGTTTCAAAGCCGTTTGTAATGAAAATCATGGGGCGTCTGCCAAACTTCCGTTCCAGACATTCCGCATATAACTGTGCCTGATGCAAACCATCGTTGGGGTCACGACTGGCACGTTTGGCTTCCACTACAGCCAAAGGCAGACCATCCTTGCCGAAAAGCACATAATCCGCATAGCCTTTCTGCCCCACATTTCCTGCCATACCGTCCACTTCGTATTCCACCTGCACATCGGCGTCCACGCCTTCCAATTTCCAGCCCGCATCTCTCAGATCCACATCAATAAACCGCTTGCGGGTGGCAAATTCCGAAAGATCCTCCGACTGGAAGGTACGCTCTTTCTTGTGCCGGTCTTTTTCCGCAGTGAAACGGGCAGACATTTCCTCGATCTGCTTTCGGAGTTTTTCAATCTCCGCTTGTTTTTCATCCAGCAGGCTTTCTTGTTCCTTGATCTTTTTCACATCCACAGCGATTTTCTCGGCAGGGATACGGGCAGGGTCAAACTTCCGTTCTTGGTAGGCGATGCCATAGCAATAGTCGATCCACTGGACGAATTCAAAAAGGGATTGGAGGCACAAAAGGGCGTCGCCCTTCTGGATGTTATGTCCCGTATGTACGGCTTCATTGCCCAGCTTGGCAATAAAGGGCAGCTTGCCCCAGGTATTCCGGTCTACGGCAAAACGGAAAGAAGGCTCATGGAGGAGGGACTGGAGGTTGTCCCGATAAGGCATCTCCATTGAGGTATCGGCGGCATAGACCCACTTCACCGCCAGTTCCAAGGCTTTCCGACAGCCCACGGCACACATGGCAGGAGATGCGGCAAAGATGCGCTCCGCTTCTACGCAGGCAGGGGCAAAAAGGGCGTAGGTGGTTTTTTCTTTTAGGAAAGAAAAGTTGGTCATCATATCTCCCCCTTAGAAATCTTCATCATCTTTTATTTGAAATTTGATAATTCTATGGTCTATTACACAAACATCACAAAATTGTTTTCCGTAATCAGTTACTGCCATATACCCTTCTATCATATATGCAGTATTATACCCATCTTGTCTATCCTCAATTTCTTTCTTCTGTTGCAAAATATAACTATGATTCTTTAAACGGTCATATTGTTTTTCATTTGTTAGTTTAGACATTGGTGAAGATTTTCTCACAAGTCCCAAACGTTCTAAATTATCAAAGTATACACTCACATTGAGAGGATATTCACAGCCTGCATCTTCGCATATATCTGAGTAATTTTGTATAATATCTTTTCCACTCCCATTCTTATTTACAGCTCTTAGCCTAATCGTTGCAATATATGGATTATAAGCAATAACTGCTAACATTTTTGCCTCATCCGGACTTAATTGTTTAATAATTTCTAAATAACTCGGATGTACCCCTTTTTTCATTTCCTTATTCATTGAATTTGCAAGTAGTGAAGCATACATATTTCTTAATTCTTCATTATCCATACAATAACTTATATATTGTATAGCGGGAATTGCAATATATGGTTCTGGAGATTCAATCATATCCGGTGATACATTTTCAAGTTTTTTCTCCAATAACTTTCGCGCTTCAGCAACATTATAGTCTCTTTTCAAAGTCCAAATTTCCACTGGTGCTAATGCCGCTTTGATTGCTCTTGGTACTAATCCCAACAATTCTCCTGTTGGCTTTGCAATTGGTCTACCCAAATCATTATATACATCTTTGGCAATCTCCTTCATTACCTCTACTTGCAAATCATCAATTCCTTTCTTATCATCCATATTTACCCCTCCTTTACCCAAAATACTTTTGCATCAAAGCCTTTTTTAATGTTTCCAGCTTTATAAGGCTTTTTTTAATGCTTGTTATTGTTTTTTCCGTCTGTTGTACAAAGTCTGAAAATTGGTTTTGCAGTTCGATTGGTGGAATAGCAATAAAAATAGAGTCAAGATTTTCTTTATTTAACTTCTTTTGGTCTATACCTGTAACCCACCTACTTATATCCATATAATTTATATGAAACATTAAATATGTAATATTTGCTTTTTCCTTACATTGCACAACGTGAGCATGATTATTTACCCATATCTTGCCTTTAGCGATAAAAGCAATAGGTTTATTTCTAAATTCTAAAGATTTGCCATCTTCTGATATTAGTAAATATTCACCGTCAAGTTTGTAATCATTAACATAATCAACTATACCGGTAGCCCCATAATATGGATATTGGCCTTGCATAAGCTTTCTATCAGAAGCTTTAACAGGTTTTCTGAATGAATCAAAACAGACTGTAATGTCTTTAAAATGTTCACTATGCCAATTTACATTAAGTTTATCTATATCTCCAAACATCTCCACAAACCTTGCCTTTACCAGCAAATCCAGCTTTTCCAGCTGCTTGCGGCGTTTGGCAATGAGGTCGTTGACCTTGTCCAGTACTGCCGCAATTTTTCGCTGTTCTTCAAGAGGCGGAAGTGGAATTTCAGCCTCAGTTAAATTACCAAGTTTGATATACTTAATAACTCCGCCTATTGATTGTTCACGCAAAGTCTCAACATATTTATCAAGAAAGCAATATAAATACCGTACTAGTAACTTCTCTTTATTTTTACTTTCAATGATATATGTTCGCTGATATGCGTCGAATTTTCCAGAATAATATTTTACATTTAAATCACCATTACCCGCCACTAAAACACATTCACAATCATAGCTATATGTATCTATTGTTAAAGGCTCTTTAGAGCAAGTAAAAAATGGGTATATACCCTTATCAGATGATGCATTTGCATCCAACTTTCCAGTTTTTATATTGGTATAATCTCCCAACCTTGCCATCACAACATCCCCTCCAATTCCACCAGTCCTTTAGTGATCTCCATTTCCAGCTCATTGAGGTCTGCCAGAATCTCCGTTGTGGAAGGATATTCCACTGGCACATATTCCACCTTTTTGTACTTATTGATGGACAGGTCATAGTCGTTTTGGGCGATCTCCTCTTTTGGCACAAAGAAGCTCTGTTCTGTACGCTCCCGTTCTCCTTCCTGCTCCAGATGACAGAAGCGGTGGATGATGTCGGGAATGTCGTTGTCGGCGATTTCGCTGCGCTTGTCATCCAGACTGAAGCCGTCGGCTTTCATATCGTAGAACCACACATTTTCTGTACCGCCTGCCCCTGTTTTGGTGAACACCAGCACCGCCGTAGACACGCCGGCGTAGGGCTTGAACACGCCGGAGGGCATGGAGATCACCGCTTTGAGCTGATGGTTTTCCACCAGTTCTTTCCGAATGCTTTTATGGGCTTTGGAAGAACCAAAAAGCACCCCGTCAGGCACGATGCAGGCGCATCTGCCCCCTTTTTTCAGCATCCGCAAAAACAGCGCCAGAAAGAGCAGCTCTGTTTTCTTGGTATTGGTCACGGCTTTCAGATCGTCGTTGATGCTTTCGGCATCCACTGTCCCTTTGAATGGCGGATTTGCCAGACAGACGGTAAATTTTTCTTTGATCTGGTTCTGTTTGGATACGCTGTCCTGATAGTCGATCTCCGGGTTGGTGATGGAATGGAGCATCAGGTTCATGGCGGAGATGCGCAGCATGGTTCTGTCCGTATCAAAGCCGGTGAAGGCTTCCCCTGCGAAATGTTCCCACTGCTCGCTGGTCATGGTGTCCTCGTAATGGTTGCGGATATATTCCGAAGCGGATACCAGAAAGCCAGCGGTACCACAGGCAGGGTCACAAATGGTGTCGTCCGGTGTGGGCTGCATCAGCTCCACCATCATTTCCCGAATGTGTTTGGGTGTGCGGAACTGCCCATTCTGCCCAGCCGTTGCCAGCTTGCCCAGCATATACTCGTACAAGTCCCCCTGCATATCCAAGTCCGCAATATCATGCTCGTAAAGGTCTTCCAGTCCGGTGATGATCTTCTGCAATACCTGGGGAGTGGGAATCAGAAACATGGCATCCTCCATGTAGCGAGCAAAAGCGGTATTGCTCTTTGCACCTGTTCCATCCTCGTCAGGGATTTCCACCAGTTCCCCTCTCTCGTCAAAATCCGGCAGACGTCCCTGCTTCATGTTTTTGATGGCAGGGAAAACACGCTGGCTCATGACATCGTAAATGTCACGGGGGTCATTGTTTTTGAACTTGCTCCAGCGCATGGACTGCCCCGCAGGTGATGCCGGGAAAATGTGTTCCATTTTTTCTCCTGTCAGGTTTTCAAATTCTTCGGTTTCCAGCTCTTTTTCATCCAGAGAACGAATAAACATCAGGTATGTCAGCTGTTCGATGACAGTCAGAGGGTTGGTGATGCCACCCGCCCAGATGTCCGTCCAGATTTTATCCACTTTATTTTTAATGGCTCCTGTAATCATGCAAGATTTCCTCCGTTATTCCAATTTTTTATCAT
>OOCG01001005.1_pt1 | contig 15288 bp, 9 predicted proteins | sample 1671521 | NCBI WGS metagenome assembly OOCG01 (sample SAMN06348165, study PRJEB24527) | human gut metagenome | biome: human gut; feature: ankylosing spondylitis patient; material: feces | host: Homo sapiens | place: China | collected 2015-10
TCTGTAGTCTCTTGTGGTGTGATAATTTTTTTTTTTTTTCAAGCAGAAGACGGCAGACGATATGTAGCCGTGACTGGAGTTCAGACGTGTGCGCTTCCGATCTCGGGCGCCGAGAGATCTTAGCCAGCTAACGGATGACGCTGTGAGGCAACAGTTTCTTATGGAGAGTAAACCTCAATTTGTTTATGAACTTCCCTACCTTCCCTTTGGACTCACCTTTATGCTGACGGAGATCCAAGGTGATGAAGCTCGGATCGAGCAGATGTTTCCCTATATGGTAAATACGGTAAAGACCGTCGGGCCGAATATCCGTATCCTTTCTACAGGGAAAAAGGTAATTCACGGCATCTATGTGCGTTGGTTTGATGCTATCGCGCAAGCGATTACAGAGCCGAGCTATCGAAAAGTGTTTGTTTTTTCGTTGGATGGCAAGACAACGATTGGATGTATTACTTGCCCTTCCAGATTGAAAAAGCGGTACCAGCCAATCATGGAAGAAATGATGGAAACACTGAATATTCCAAAGAAAGCTGCGGAGGAGGGGATCGACGATGAATGAGATGGAGGTTATTTCCCATCTGAATGTTTCGGTGGGGCTGTTCCCCTTTACCAAAATTCTCAACCTGAACATTGATCATGGCCCCAATGTGTTTGGCCTTTGCACCATTGTCGGAGAGATGGATCACGAAAGCGCAGACGAGATTGCCCAAAGGACGGACGAATCCAGTGAGACAGAGGTTGTCACTACTGCGTCTGGGCAGCCGGCCAGACTGTTTTGCGGTGTGGTCAAGAATGTTTCGGTAAATCACCAGAACGAGTACGCCAAAGTTACTGTGGTGCTGGAAGGAACCTGTAAAAAGTTGGATATTCAAACACACCAGCGTTCATACCAGGACACTACGGCGACCTATGGGGATTTGATTCGGAAAAGTATTTCCGGAGAAGGAACAGCGGAAATCACCGTTACAGATAAGCAGACTGGACAACTCATTGTTCAGTACGACGAGACAAACTGGGATTTCTGCATTCGCATGGCTTCCCAGCTGGGGGCGCCTGTCTTTTCCGATGTGCAGGCCGATGAACCTCACCTTTATGTAGGACTTCCTCCCTCTGACCAGGTCAAAGATTTAAGCACTGCGGAATTTCAGATGGCAAAGAGCACCATGAGCAATCAGATGCAGACAGGAAAAATCGTGGTGAGCGAGGATGCCTCTGATGCTGGACTGAAATCTTACTGTTATGTGTTTGCCGGAAATTTCGTGAAAGTGGATGCCAGGTTTTATGCGGTCAAAAGCATATCTGCTGAGATGAAGGACGGCATATTGGAAATGAACTACGGCCTGCTTCCAATGGGAAATGAGGCTCCGACTGCTGGAGCCACAACAGATGTAAAGGGCCTTGCTGTTTCTGCTGGCGTGAACCAAAATTGCAGCGGTAAAATGTTTACTGGCACAGTCAAGAACGTGTCCGGAAGTAAGGTGCAGGTGCAGTTCTCTTTCGATTCAGAATTTAGCGGTAATCACTGGTTTGAATATTCCACCGCATACTCTTCATCGGATCAGAGTGGATGGTACTGTATGCCTGAGGTGGGAGATACAGTACGTGTTTTTTTCCCGTCTGGAAATGAAGGCCAGGCGTTTGCATCCAGTTCCGCTCCGCGCTTTATGGGGCAGAGCCCTAAAGATAAGGTCTGGATGGCTCACGGCAAGTGTATCCAGTTGACCGAGAAGGGAATTAAAATCTCATGCGATGGTGAGGAAGCTTTTATTGATCTTACACCAGATGAAGGGATTACAATTTCCTGCAAGAAAGATCTCAACGTCAATGCGGAGGGCGAGGTAAAAGTTCAAGCAGAAACAATTAAATTGATCGCAGATGAAAAAATATCCCTGGGGACGGATCGGGCATTTATCGACATTACAGATGAGACCATTACCCTTTTGGGAAAAGAAGTCATTGTGGAATAAATAGAGGGATGAGCATGGACAATACAGTATTGAAACAGCAGGATTTTGCGGATGCGGCTGGGACAGCCGTAACCATGCTAGTAGAACGTCTATCTGTCCATGCGGAGGAATGGTTTGTTGTACCACTCTCCGGATTTCTCAAAGAACTGTGTCAGAAGCAGCGCCAAGGTGGTATAGAACCAGTGTTTTGTGTTTCTATCTCTGTGCTCCGCACCGCATTGCTGTGTGGAAAGCCAGGCTACCGCTTGGATGCATATGGACAAGACTGGCCTCTATATGACCGACCGCTTACTACCCGGTTTGTAGAATGTCCCTGGCTCACACCGCTGTGGTCAGAGCTAAACGATCATTTCCAGGCCGTACTAGACCAACAGGAGATCAAAAAATTCTGCTATCCGCTCTTGGCTGAACAAGCTGCGTGGAAATGTACTGGTCCGCTGTTTAGCATGATGGGATCTCTCCTTAAATATCATATGGCCCCCATAAAGGATGACCGAGCTTTTAGAGCCTTGGTCAAAGGCGATGAGTTTAGGATTGAGTTTGGCGAATTTCTGGACTGGAAGATTGTTTTAGCCGCGGAATACCCGGAGGTTGATCTTTTTAACAGCCGGGGGCGCCAGTTCCCACACCGTCAGTTTCAAGACAAGATTTTTCGGCACAAGAAGTTCTATAAATTCAATCTAAAAGGTTCTGTTTTTCGAAATTGTGAATTCTCGGACAGCACGCTTGAAGAAGCATCTTTGGGTGACTGCTTGTTTGAGCAATGCCGCTTCAAAAATGTCATATTTACAGATGTACTTCTCGCTGGGGCGCAGTTTCGGGAGTGTACCCTGGAAAATGTGGTGTTTGAGCGCGTAATTGCCTCTATAGCAGGTATGGCGCCGGAAAAAATGGACGATTGGTACCGCGCCTTGTCCATGCTGCTCACATCCATGGAACATGTCCGCTTTTCTGATTGCGATCTCAGGGGCGGACAGATGGAGCAATGCACGACCACCTATACTGTGATGGAGAATACCCTGGCGGAGGCATCTGATTTCGCCATCCTTTTGCCAAATATCTAGGGGTGAATAAATTATGCAGTCCTACTTCAGATTGAGCGCCAGCAGCAGACTTAGACGTCCGCTTTCTATCTTTGGGCTTCCAGAGCAGTATCAAAAAGCAGCAGAAAAGGATGTATTTGACCATCTGGATCAGGCGATTGTTGCGTATTTCCGTGCAGAAGCACACGAGGAACTTCCGGCTGTTCTGAGCGATCCCTCTTTTTTGATCAGCGATGAGCTGAAAAAGCTCTTTACACTCTATATCCCTGATTTGCAGGCAAAAATGATTCAGCTATTTGCAGGAGAGCTTGACAGCCGGGAAAGCTATCGATATTGGTTGCCTTACTTCCCTCCGGCTTTCTGTCTCCATGAAAATGTGGAACGGTATCCGGATGGCTCAGTGAAACAGATTGTGCTGAACCGGATGTGTCTTCCTCCTGAGCCTATCTTCCGTATCGGCGGAATGCATGAGTACCGGGTTGTGGTAGAGCTCTCCGTCGCAGAAAGTATTCTGCGACGTTCCCCCTATGGGGTCGATTTAACACCTGTGGAGGTGAGGTAACGATGTCAGGGTCCAACCATATTCAGCCTGACAATCAATTTGTCTACCGCTTAATATCTGCCAAATGCAGCTATGGCTCTATGAATCACCCGCTTAATGTGGCGGAGGCCGGGGGCGGTCATGGAGTACTCTTTGGCCCAGAGGCACAGCCAGTTCTAAATGCAAACGATTGGCGGCCTGATGTGAATGTGATTCATTTTGGAGACTGCACTCCCCGGGAGCAGAACATTGAAACTGGTGAAGCAGTTGAGAAAAAAGGTTTTGAGAAGTTCTGGAGTGGTGTGGTTGAGTTTTTTACAGCACAGAAGTGCGCCCCTATCATTGACCAAGTATGGTATGAAACAGATGATCGGTACCTCATCGACGGTGCTCCGGTCCTTCTAATGAAGGGAATGCTTTTTTGCAAACGCGGCGGAATTATAACCATTGAAGTCACTGAACCCGAAAATAACGATGGAGAGGGTGCCGAAAAGACGCAGGAGCAAGTGCAGGCGGACATGAAGCAGGCAAACGCAGAAGTGGAAGCATCTGTGGACCAGGCGTTGGCTGAGGGAAAAATCGATGCAGAAACGGCCCAATTTATGAAAGATGGTTACAGCGAGGCGCTCCAGTTCGCCAACGGTGACATTGATATGGCAAATCAGCTCTTTGCTGACCTGACCACTGGCGGCGGGGATACATACAACAGCTCAGAGGCGCAGTTTGACAAATTTAAGCTGTACCTACAGCATAACGATTCTCCCCTCGCCGAGGCAAGCTGTGGCTCTATGAAGCTGAGTGACAGTTCTGGTGGCAGTGTTGCCCTTGGCGATGTGGTAGCTTCTACCCTGGCGCAAAGCCAGAAATCTGCCCAGGAGAGCAAAGGAACAGACAAGCAGGCTGTTCCCATTATTACCGATATGCTGGGGCGTTTGACCTGAACGGGGTGAAATCAAGATGAAGGAATTCAGCGCGTTAGGAAATCTAAAACTTATATTTGGCATTCCCTGTATCAAGGTTCTTTTTCTTGACGTGGCCGGAATGACGAATGCTCATGGCCTGTTGACGCTGAGAGCGATCATCCCTGCGGAGGTGACCCAGGAGGATGTACTTCGGTGCGAAAACACACCGATTACGGTCAGTACGCAGGATGGCGGCACGGTGTTCAGCGGCATGGCAGTCGCTTTGAAGCTGGAGCATACCGCCCAGTATCAGGAACTTTTGATTACGGCGCGTACATATTCCTGCCTTGCGGATCAGGAGCGCAGAAGTGAGACCTTCCAAAATACTGGGAAGACCTTGGGACAGGTGATCCGTTCTGTGATGGAGCCCTGTGGAGTTCGTGTGTCTATCCCAAAGGACATTCCGGTTGCCCAGATGCTCTCTCGGAACAATGAAACGGCTTGGGAGTTTACAGTACGGATCGCCAATGAGCAGGGCTTGTATGTGTATCCAGACAGCAAGGCGCTGGAGCCGCATATCAGCGTGGGCCTGGAGCCCTTCTCCACTTTTCCCTACAGCAGCTTTAAGCTGGAGTGCGAAGAGAAGGATTTGGTTGACTTTATGACTATGCGGGCCCGCATGGGCGGCGAAGCGTTGTCTTATCAAATGGCAAAGCAGCAGGGTCTTTCTCCAGATTTGGAAATCGGTGTCGGCTGTGAATTGCAGGGTGAGTTGAGGAGCTATGCGGTTATAGGGAGCCGAATCACCAGTGATGGCGATTTGCTGGAAAACCGGTTGACTCTAACTGATCCTGTTGGTGCGGTGCCTGTAAATGGGAAAAAGACCACCCTGTTGAGCACTGTGCTGACTGGCCAGGTGCTGGAAGTTCAGGGTGTGGAGGTGTTGGTAAAATTCAGCAGTGATGGTCCGGCAGCCGGCACACGCTGGATTCCTTATGAGAGCTCCATTGGAAACTACTTTTACTGCATGCCCAACATAGGCGACCAGGTATTTGCTTACTACCAGAACGACGGCACCATCGTTTGCCTGGGAAGCAAGTGGAGTGGCGAAATGCCGGATTTTTCTAAACCGGCGGATCGTACCCTGGTGGCACAGGGGCACATGATAAAAGCAGCTTTGAATCAGTTGGAATTTGTGATTAGACGTGACTATGCTGACCAGGAAAACGAGGAAAAAACACATATTACCTTCAAAAGCAAAGAGGGAATCACGATCCAGAGTAAAGGAGATATTCTCTTTGACACACTGGAAAATTTCAATTTAGTCAGCCGCCCTCAAACGCTGGAAAGCTTTGTGCCAAATCATGAAAGCAAGAGTGCTGAAATGCAGGCCGCATTTGAGTCCGGCTACAGTGACTATGTGGGCCATGGCGGTGGCAGTGCAGAACACCCAACCTACACAGAGGAGGACCACAGAGCCGCGAGCCAAGCACAGTACATGGCGATGGTTCAGCAGCAGACACAGGGCAACATTTTTGTTCAGGCGATCAGTGGTGTAGCAGGCTTATTTACGGGGAATGGCGCTGAGGAGAGCGTTCCTGCAAAGGAATCGGAAGATGAGCCGCCGGCCACGACTGGTATCATCAATCTTCGTGCCTCTGACAGCTTCCAGTTGTCTGTTCCGCAAGAGGGTGGGAGCTGGATCAAAATGGATGCCGATGGCATCATGGCGCTCTCCTCCAAGCAGTATGAGATGTATGGCTCACATCGGGGAAATTTTGAGCGTGTGGAGCTTTCAAATCAAACGACGCGGGACTCCATCCTGGACGGCATTCAGATTGGCTTGGGAATTATCAGTGCAATTGGAACTTGTATCCCTGGCATCGGATGGGGAGTTGCACTTGCCGCCAATTCATTAGATGCCTTAATTTCAGTAGGCCGCGGTGATATGATTGGCGCCGGCATGGCTATGTTTGGCGTGTTTGGCGATATGTTTGGCTGGTTAGCGGATGCAGGGAAAGCTGCAAATGCACTAAGTGATACAGCACAAAGCGCCCAGCGCATTTCGAAAGCAGTGGAAAGCACAGAGGCATTGTTTGGAGCGGCCTCAATTGGTGCCATGGGGGTTGTTTCCCTTACATCAGGAGCAGAGCTTATTTCCAAAATCAGTCAAGAGGGCTGGACCGAAGAAAATAAGGCTTTGTTGCAGCAATGGATTCTCTCAAATGTGCGTTCAGTCGCTACAATGGGTGGGATACAAGCACTGACCAGGCTTGGTCAAAATCTTGTGGGCCGACGTGCAGCAGCAAGCGGAAATCTCTCTGATGACTTTGCAAATGGGCGGCATACTTCTGATGAGAGCCCAGAGGGAACTGCCCGTAGAACCATGGGAAGCCAAAGCAATACAGAGAGAAATGATGCGGAGGGTATCGTCAAATCGCCGGGAGATCCGGTCGATCCTATTACAGGGAGCTTTTTTGCAAAGCAAACAGACTTCATTTTGCCGGATATTGCGGGTGATTTCCGACTGATGCGCAGGCATCAGTCGGTGAGCAACTATGAAAAGCAGCTTCTTGGCACCCGCTGGGTGAGCAGTCTTGGGATGCGGCTGATTGTGGAAGCGGATGAGGCCGCCATGCTCAAGGACGATTTGAGTGTAGAGCACTTCCTGCGGACAGAGCGGGGCTGGGTGAACGCGAAGGGCGAGAGCTTGGCTTATGTTATGGTAGAGAGCCAGGCGGGCTATTCCATCCAGGAAAGTACAACGGGCAAGACCTATTGCTACGACCTAACTGGCCGTCTCACCGCCGTTGTTGATTCACATGGGAATCGGACGGAGATCAGCTATTGCGGCACTACCATTCAGCGCCTGACCCTCGCCAGCGGCCAGTATCTGGACTTTTCCTATGAGGCGGGCAAGGTTTCCAAAATCACAGACTGTGCGGGGCGTTCTGTCCAGTATGAGTACGACGGGGACCTTCTGACGGCGGTGACGTACCCCAACGGTGGGACCATGCGTTACCAGTATGATACCAGGGGCCTGATTATTTCTGTCACCGACCAGAATGGCATAAACTATCTCGTCAACAGTTATGATGAAAAGGGGCGCGTGATCCGTCAGGATCTGGCGAATGGCGAAGAGCATGTATTCCTTTACAACGATTCCAGACGCCAGACAACCTATCACAATCTGCAGAGCGGTCGCAGCACAGTTTACCATTACAACGACCAGAAGCAGGCGGTAAAGACAGAGTACGATGACGGTACCTATCAGGAGTTTGAGTACGACCAGTGGGGCAACCGCATTCTGGAGAAGAACCGCAGCGGCGAGATCACCCGCTGGACCTACCGGCAGGACGGGAAACTGGTGCGCCAGGAGCTGCCCAGCGGCCTGATTTGGGAGTTCGAGTATGATGACCGGGGCAACCAGGTCCACTGGTGGAACAACGATGGCGAGGAGTTTTTCGCCCAGTTCGATGAGCGCAACAACTGTGTCCGCGAGGAGCAGGTGATCGACGCCATGCGCCGCAGGGTGCAGACCTACCAGTATGACCGGCTGGGCCGCATGATCTCCATGTCGGACGGAAACGGCAATGTGACCCAGTATGAATACTGGGAGCGCAGCAGCCGGGTGTCCCGGCTTATCACGCCGGAGGGAGCGGTGTTCCAGTACCGCTATAACCAGATTGAGCAGTGTATGGCCATCCAGAGCGACGCCGGCGAGGTCCAATTCGGCTATACCAAGCTGGGGGCCAGGGCGCTGGAGATCGATCCCCTGGGCAACACCACCCGTTACCGCTATGACCTCCTGAGTAATCTGATCGCCAAGGTACTGCCCAACCAGTACGATGAAAAGACGGGAGACGGGTCCTGCTATCGCTATGAGTATGACGCCATGGATCACCGTGTCAGCTCCACCGACCCGCTGGGGAATGTGTTTGCCACTCCCTATGATACTGCGGGGCGCCTGGCTATGGAGGTCAACCCAAACACCTATGATCCGGCCACCAGGAGCGGTCAGGGCATCCGGTACGAGTACGACACCGACGACCGGCGGATCAAGGTCATCTACCCGGACGGCGGCATCCGGCGGCTGAAATATGACGCTATGGGCAATCTGGTGAAGGTCATCGAGCCAGAACAGTATGACGCTGAAACGGATGACGGCCCGGGCTATGTCTACCGCTACGACGCGGCGGGCCGTCTGGAGGAAATTGTCAGCCCGGACAGGGTCGTAGAGAAACGCTATGTCTACGATCTGCGGGGCCTGGTGGTCCAAGAGATCTCCGCAGAGGGCTATTTGGCCGGGGAAACCGACGAGGCCCGGATCGGGACATTGTATGCCTACAACCGGGCGGGATGGCTGCTGGAGAAGCGGGAGCCGGTGTCCAGGGCGGAGGATGGGTCTGTCCAGTACCGGCTGACCCAGTATGTCTACGATACCAACGGCAACCGGACGGAGGAGAAACGCTTCCTGTCCTTCCAGGACGGAGAGAGTGCCAGAGGCAGCATCCACACGCTGACCTTTGGGTATGACAAGCAAAACCGGCTGGTGCGGGTGAGCGACGGTCTGGGCGCTGTGGTACGCTATGAGTATGACAGCCTGAACCGGCGCACCCGGGAGACTCGGCTGCTCAGCGAGGGGCTGACCCAGCGGGTAGACTACCACTATGACCCGGCGGGACGGCTGATCGAGGTGGAGCAGAGCGCGGACCAGGAGGGGTGTGGGAGCCAGTTTGCCAGCACCCGGTATGAATACGACCGGAATGGAAACATCATCCGTATCCAGCTCCCCGCCGGCGGGGAGATCCTGCGGGAGTACGACGCGGCCAACCGCCTGATTGCGGAGACACACCGGGAGGAGCGCAGCGGGATCGACAACCGGACGCAGTTCGGCTATGATGCGGCGGGCAATCTGACCGAGATCACGGACAACCAGGGGCGCAAGACCCGCATTGCCTACGACCTGCTCAACCGGGAGATCCGGCGCATCGAGCGGGATGGCGGCGTGCAGCGCACGGTCTACGACCGCAACGGCCAGGTGGTGCGGCTGATCCGCCCCAACGAGTACGACCCGGAAACGGACAGCGGCGACGGCTTCCAGTTCACCTATGACGCCCAGGGGCGGGTGCTCACGGTGCTCAGCCCGGACGGCCACGTGCTCCAGAGCAATACCTACGATGCCGATGGCAGGCTGCTCCAGCGGCTGGACGGCGTGGGCAGCGGTGTGAAGTACGAATACGACCTGGCCGGTGCCCAGCGGCGGATCGTGAGCATGGGCGGGGCCAGCCAGGAGTTGGAGTACGACGCCCGGGGCCGCATCACCGGCATCGTGGACGGGAACGGCAGCGAGACAAAGTACCTGCTGGACGAGTGGGGCCGCATCACCGGTGTGGTGAAGGCGGACGGCTCCACGGAGCGGTATGCCTACAACTTCGCGGGGGATATGGTCTCCTCCACCGACGGCGAGGGCCACACCACCCAGTATGAGTACAACCGCATGGGGAAGATCTCGGCCATCGTGGACCCCACCGGGGAGCGGGAAACCTATCACTACGACGGCCAGGGGCGGCTCATCCGCAGGACGGACCGCAACGGCGTGACGGTGGAGTTGGGGTACAACCTCTATGGTGCTCCCCTGTTCAAAAAGGAAAAAGACGGCGCTCAGGGTGATTTTTACGAATACACCCCGGAGGGCTTACTCAAGTGCGCCATTTCCGCCGGGATGCGGTACGCCTATGAGTATGACGAGATGGGCCGCATGACCCGCAAGAGCGCCAGCGGGCGCACCCTGCTGGCCCTGGAGTATGACCGGAATGGCAACAAGGTACGGCAGATCGACGTCACGGGCAAATTGACCGGCTTCGACTATGACCCCATGGGGCAGCTTCTGCGCCTCACCGATGACGGGCAGGAGCTGGCGGCCTATACCTATAACCCGGACGGCACGCCCAGGGCCGTGGCCCACGGCCCCATCCGGCAGGAATACGCCTACGACCTGGACAAGAACCTGACGGGCCTCACCGTCCGCTCCGGGGAGGCCCTGCTCTCCCATGCCAGCTATGCCTACGACGGCAACGGAAACCGGATTCGGAAGCAGGCCCTGGATGGGACCACCCTCTACCAGTACGATGCCCTCAATCAGCTCCAGCGGGTGGACTACCCGGCGTATTCCGAGGAGCTGTTCTACGACAAGGCGGGCAACCGCGCCCGGCGTCTGGTGGGCGGCGAGGAGGAATTGTACCAGTACGACCCCCGCAACCGCCTGATGGCCCTGACCCGGGGCGGCGTGACCACCCCCTTCCAGTACGACAATGCGGGCAACCTGCTCCAAGACGACAAGGCAAGGTACAGCTACGACGCCTTCAACCGGACGGTGAAGGTGGAGACCTTTGACGGCAATGTGCAGGTAAACCGTTATGACGCGGAGGGCCTGCGCCACGAGATGGAGGAGAACGGCCGGCTGGTGCGGTTTATCTTCCACAAGGGGGAGGCCGTGGCGGAGCAGGAGGAGAACAGCAATGTGATCCGCCTGATCCGTGGCTCGGAGCTGATCGCCCGCAGCAGCGACAGCGAGAGCGCCCGGACGTACTACCACTACGCCAGCGACGAGATGGGGTCAACCACCCACATCGTTGACGAAAGCGGCAATGTGCAAAACCGCTACGCCTACGACGCCTGGGGAAAGATTGAGGTCAAGGAGGAGGCCGTCCCCAACCGCTTCACCTACTACGGCCAGCAGATCGACCCCATCACCCAGCAGTATTATCTGCGGGCCCGCTTCTACAACCCGGTCATTGGTCGGTTTACCCAGGAGGATACCTACCGGGGTGACGGGCTCAATCTGTATGCGTATTGCCATAGTAATCCGATTTATTATACAGATCCGAGTGGATTCAGTACGCCGCGTGTGGTGCACAGCAACAATCCTGAGGTTATGGACATTTTGCAATCTACTACACAGTTCTTGCAAGGTGTATCAGGAGAACGTGTCGGAGCTATTCCATCAAGAGAAAATTTCAACACATGGTTTGATTCTCTCACAGTTGATCAATTAAAAGTGCTAATGACTGATAATACAGTAAATGATCGGATCACTGATAGGTTGCGTTTGGGTGATCGGCATGAGTGGCTAATGGTGTCTAATGCCGCTATTGCGAAGTCATGGGGGCTAAGCGCGTATGATATACAAACATTAACAAATTATACTTCAGAGCTCTATTTCTTGAATGTCAAAAACGCTGCTGGTGTTGAGCAAAGTGGATTTCATACTGGTACTCCGGGTAGTAGCGCAGCTCATATGGGACCAGACGGAATAAATGAATTGATGAGAACCAGTTCTTCGTTTGATGAATTCAAACTAAGATTGAACGTCTGGGCGGACGAGCATCTCGTCCTTGTGACAGACGTAGGAATCTCTAGAGGGCGGCAAATGTTGCCAGGAGGGCTAATTGTGACAGATGCAGAGTTGGAAAACTATAAAGCTACGGGAACAGTCGGACCTTCTAGTGGATTGAATCCCTCTCCCCGTGCTGCTTATACCCCTAATTAGTAGATAAATTGGTCCTTATATATAGGAAGGTGTGTGTAGAATGGAAATTCGGGATTATATTGAAGAATCAATGAGGAAACTAGTTTGCAGAATGCCGTATATTCAGCTGACGAAGTCGAACATATCAGATAAAAACATAGGTGAGCTGGAAGATACAATACAAAAAAAACTCCCCGATTCAATCAAAGCATATCTAATGTCATATTCTTTATCTGTACCAATTGTTACTGGCCGGATGTTAGGCGACTTTTCAAAAACATATTGTGAAGAAAATGGCCGGTGGAGACCATTAAAAACGGATGAGGATGTTGCGATAACAACTTTGCAGGTAAATTTGAAGGCTATCGGTCATGAATTGGAAAATTTCAGAGAACTAAATACGATGTTTATAAAGACCAACTATATTTGTATTGGTATATATAATGAAGTATATTATGTTCTTCTTGATACTCGAAACGGTGGCGTTGTGAGAGTAGATACGGAAAGAGTTCATACCGGGATGGAGGAAGGTACTGAAGAAGATATTGAGAGGTTTAGTTTGCCTTTTTTTAAAAGCTTTGAAGATTTACTTTTGTGTTTTTTTGATGGAAATCTGTATGATATTGATGAAATGGTTTTTGTTAAAGAATAATTAAGAATTGTATGTAAGAAATGTTTTTCATACAGAAACGGAAACGTGACCCACAACCCCATCCGGCCGAAATACGCCTAGGACTTGGATGAAAACTTTGCGAGCCTCACCGTCCGCTCGGGGGACACCCTGCTCTCCCATGCCAGCTATGCCTATGATGGAAACGGCAACCGAATCCGAAAACAGGCCCTGGACGGGACCACTCTGTACCAATACGACGCCCTCAATCAGCTCCAGCGGGTGGACTACCCGGCCTATTCTGAGGAGCTGTTCTACGACCGGGCAGGCAACCGCTCTCGGCGGCTGGTGGACGGGGAGGAGGAGCTATATCAGTACGACCCCCGCAACCGCCTGATGGCCCTGACCCGGGGCGGCGTGACCGCCCCCTTCCAGTATGACAACGCCGGCAACCTGCTCCAGGACGACAAGGCCCGGTACAGCTACGACGCCTTCAACCGGACGGTGAAGGTGGAGACCTTTGACGGCAATGTGCAGGTAAACCGCTATGACGCGGAGGGCCTGCGCCACGAGATGGAGGAGAACGGGCGGCTGGTGCGGTTTATCTTCCATAAGGGAGAGGCCGTGGCGGAGCAGGAGGAGAACAGCAATGTGATCCGCCTGATCCGTGGCTCGGAGCTGATCGCCCGCAGCAGCGACAGCGAGAGCGCCCGGACGTACTACCACTACGCCAGCGACGAGATGGGGTCAACCACCCACATCGTTGACGAAAGCGGCAATGTGCAAAACCGCTACGCCTACGACGCCTGGGGAAAGATTGAGGTCAAGGAGGAGGCCGTCCCCAACCGCTTCACCTACTACGGCCAGCAGATCGATCCCATCACCCAGCAATATTACCTGCGGGCCCGGTTCTATAACCCGGTCATCGGCCGGTTTACTCAGGAGGACACCTACCGGGGCGATGGGCTGAATCTGTATGCGTACTGCGCGAACAACCCGGTTTACTATGTCGATCCGAGTGGTTTAGCCAAAAACCCATATGTAAGTAGTAGTCAGGAAGTAAATGAGATTCTGACAAGAACTACAGCTGGACTTGATGGTGCAACTGTTGGTAAAGTTCCTAGGAAAGCAAGTACTTTTGATTCATGGTTTGATGCACTAACAATTGATGAATTGAAAGTGTTGATGACGGACACTAAAGTGCGTACTAACATTACAAGTATGCTGCGCGGGGATGGATATAAACATGAATTTTTGATGGTATCCAATGCGGTTATAGCGAAGTCGTGGGGGTTAACTGCTAAGGATATAAAGACGATGACTATTGGTACGGGAAATACATATTTCCTTAATGTTACAGCATCAAATGGTGATATAGTGAGTGGGTTTCATACTGGGACACGGGCCAGTACTGCCGCACATATGGGACCTGATGGAATTAGTCAATTAATGAAACAGAGCTCATCTTTTGAGGAGTTCAAGATGAAGTTAAACATATGGGCGGAGGAGCATCTAGTTGCAGTATACCGAACTGGATTTGTTAGAGGGCATAAGGCTCTTCCCATTGGTCTTATTGCGGGAGAGGAGGAATTAGCACACTATAGAGAAATGGTTGCTAGGGGAGATGGACTTAATGTATCCCCACGTGCAATTTACAATTCAAAATGATTATGGGAGATACGAAAATGAACAATTTTGCAACGAGAGCGATTGAAGGACTACTGTTTCGGAAGCCTGAATTGTTCTTGGTATCGAATTTAAAATTTCCAGTGGATTTGATGGGTGAGTTAAAATTTTCCAAAAAATATCTGGATAATAACGAACTCAGAGATTACTTACAACTTCCTGAAGGTCTTACATTAAGTGAGTTATATCAACTGAATATAAATAATGATTATGGGCTTCATTGGCAGTTACTTGAGTCAGATGTTTCTAATCATGATATAGATATTTGTGAGAAGATATTGGGGGCAAAGATCCCTAGGGAATTGCAAAATTACTTGCAATCATTTGCACTACCAATCAGTTATATCTACGGAAGATTTACTGGAGATTGGTTTAGGCAAACGTATGATGAGAAAATTGATTCTTTGCGAATTGTAAGCGATGACGAAGATATAGTAACTACTGAGTTGAAATTATTCCCAACTCCGAAAGGCGGCGAATTAAATATTTTTTTAAGAGATAATTCTCCCTTTTATAAGTCTGGATATATATACATTGGAACAGTTAATGATAATTATCAATTATTTGTGAACTCCTATGATGGGCATGTTATATGTATTGACGAAGAGTATATTGATGAAACATCAACTCAAAGTATAAGATACAGTTTATCTGAAATGTCATTTGTTCTGTTTGATGATTTTGATCAATTACTTAAATGTTACTTTCTGGGCTATGAATACGATATAGATAAACATCAATTTGTCAATAATCAGAAATAGTGGAGGCCGCAGTGTCAAAAGCACTTAAGACGGATGCCCCTTCAAAGCCCTGGCCCACGGCCCCATCCGGCAGGAGTATGCCTACGACCTGGACAAGAACCTGACGGGCCTCACCGTCCGCTCTGGGGAGGCCCTGCTCTCCCATGCCAGCTATGCCTATGATGGAAACGAGGTGGTGCGGCTGATCCGCCCCAACGAGTACGACCCGGAAACGGACAGCGGCGACGGCTTCCAGTTCACCTATGAC
>OOCG01001015.1_pt1 | contig 15179 bp, 7 predicted proteins | sample 1671521 | NCBI WGS metagenome assembly OOCG01 (sample SAMN06348165, study PRJEB24527) | human gut metagenome | biome: human gut; feature: ankylosing spondylitis patient; material: feces | host: Homo sapiens | place: China | collected 2015-10
AACTTGCCGCTATCCCTTCAGGATGTCCGTATTGCGGTACTGGATGGCCTCGGAGAGATGCTCCGGGCCGATGGCCGCCGCACCGTCCAGATCGGCGATGGTGCGGGCCACCCGCAGCACCCGGTCATGACTTCGGGCCGTGAGGCCCATGCGCTCAAAGGCGGCCTTCATCAAGGCATCGCACCGTGCGTCCAGCGCGCAGAACCGCCCGATCATGGCCGGAGGCATCTGGGCGTTGCAGGGAACATCCGTCCCCGCAAAGCGTGCGGCCTGAAGGGCCCGGGCAGCGTCCACCCGCGCCTTGATCTCCGCAGAGGACTCCGGCTGCTTTTTCCGCCGCAGCGCCTCGTATTCAACAGAGGGAACGCTGACATGGAGGTCAATGCGGTCCAGCAGCGGGCCGGATATTTTCTGAACGTATTTTTCCACTTCCTTGTCCGAGCAGGTGCACCGACCGGAGGGGTGGCCCCGCCAGCCGCACTTACAGGGATTCATGGCGCACACCAGCTGGAACCGGGCGGGGAGCCGCAGGGTGCCGCCAGCCCGGGCCACGGTGACAACACCGTCCTCCAAGGGCTGACGCAGCGCCTCTAAAACGTCCCGGTGAAATTCCGGCAGTTCGTCCAAAAACAGCACGCCGTTGTGGGCCAGAGAGATTTCTCCCGGCCGCATCAGCGGCCCGCCGCCAGCCAGCGCCGCAGCGGAGGTGGTATGGTGGGGAGAGCGGAAGGGCCGCCGGGTCAACAGGGGGTGTCCCGGGTCCGTCAGCCCCGCCACGGACCAGATGCCGGAGGTCTCCAGCGCCTCGGCGCGGCTCAGCTCCGGCAGAATGGAGGGCAGACGCTTTGCCAGCATGGACTTTCCTGCGCCGGGAGAGCCGATGAGCAGAATATTATGCCCGCCGGCAGCGGCGATCTCCAGCGCCCGCTTCACGTTTTCCTGCCCCATGACGTCCCGCATATCCGGCAGATCGCCGGTCTCCGGCTCCGGCGTCCACACCGGAGCGGGGGAAAGGGGCGCTTCGTTTTTCAGGTGGGCTACCAGCGCACTCACATCCGGCACGCCGTAAACCGTCACTCCCTCCGCCAGCGTAGCCTCAGCGGCGTTGTCCGCCGGGACGTACAGCGTGCGGATACCCGCCGCCTTGGCGGCCAGCGCCATGGGCAGCACACCGGCAACGCCCCGGAGAGCGCCGGTGAGGCTCAGCTCACCGATGAACGCGGCGTCCTTGGCGGGGACGGGCAGCTCACCCGCGGCGGCCAGCACACCCACAAAAATCGGCAGATCGTAGACCGTACCCGCCTTTTTTGTTCCGGCGGGGGCAAGGTTCACCGTGATGCGGCTCACCGGGAACTTGGCACCGCAGTTTTTCACCGCCGCCCGCACCCGCTCCCGGGCTTCCCGCACGGCGGCGTCCGGCAGACCCACAATATCAAAGGCCGGCAACCCGCCGGAGAGAAAGCATTCCGCCGTGACCTCATAGCCGGCGATGCCGGAAAGGCCCAGCGAACGGACGGTAGTGACCATGGCGTTCCTCCCAAAAGCTGTTCTCAGAAATTCGGCTTTTTACATCTAATTAGTGTATCACACTTTTCCCATTTTGGAAACAGGGAGTGTGTCAAAAGTTAAAAAATAAACACAGCCCGACAAAAAATGCAGCGAAATCCTTTTCTCTTTCAAAATTTGCTCCATTCTGTTTACAAATCGTAAAGAACATGCTACACTCAGCCTGTATGACATTCGGGGGAGAGAGACCGGATGCCGAATTTGGCGTGGGCTGTTCGCAGACAGTCCCCGCCGCTCAGGAGGTAAGAGTTTATGGTAAGAAAATTCAAGTCCATGGACGGTAACAACGCGGCTGCGTATGTCAGCTACGCCTTTACCGAAGTGGCGGGTATCTACCCCATCACCCCGTCTTCTCCCATGGCAGACTATGTGGACCAGTGGGCAGCCAACGGTCAGAAGAACATCTTCGGCACCACCGTCAAGGTGTGCGAGATGCAGTCTGAGGCCGGTGCTTCCGGTACCGTCCACGGTTCTCTGGCAGCCGGTGCGCTGACTACCACCTACACGGCCTCTCAGGGTCTGCTGCTGATGATCCCCAATATGTACAAGATCGCCGGCGAGCTGCTGCCCTGCGTGTTCCACGTGTCCGCCCGTACCGTGGCCAGCCACGCTCTGAACATCTTCGGCGATCATTCCGACGTCATGGCCTGCCGTCAGACCGGCTTCGCCATGCTGTGCGAGAATGACGTTCAGGAGATCATGGACCTGGCACCCGTGGCCCATCTGGCCGCCATCGAGGGCCGTGTTCCCTTCATCAACTTCTTCGACGGCTTCCGTACCTCTCACGAGATCCAGAAGGTCGCCGTGTGGGATTACGAGGACCTGAAGGAAATGTGCGACATGGACGCCGTGGATGCGTTCCGCAAGCACTCCCTGAACCCCGAGCGTCCCATGATGCGCGGTTCTCATGAGAACGGCGATATTTTCTTCCAGCACCGCGAGGCCTGCAACAAGTACTACGAGGATCTCCCCGAGGTCGTCGAGAAGTATATAGGCAAGATCAACGAGAAGCTGGGCACCAACTATCAGCTCTTCAACTACTACGGTGCTCCCGACGCTGAGCGCGTGATCATCGCCATGGGCTCCATCTGCAACGTGGCTGAGGAAGTCATCGACTACATGACCGCTCACGGCGAGAAGGTCGGTATGGTGAAGGTCCACCTGTATCGTCCCTTCCGGGCCGATAAGCTGCTGGCTGCCATCCCCGCTACCTGCAAGGCTCTGGCCGTTCTGGACCGCACCAAGGAGCCGGGCTCCGAGGGCGAGCCTCTTTACAAGGACGTTGTCACCGCTCTGGCCAACGCCAACCGCTTCAATGACATGAAGGTCATCGGCGGCCGTTACGGTCTGGGCAGCAAGGATACGCCTCCCGCCTCCGTGTTCGCCGTGTATGATGAGCTGAAGAAGGACGCTCCCAAGCACGAGTTCACTCTCGGCATCGTGGATGACGTCACTCACCTGTCTCTGGAGGAGAAGGCCGTTCCCGGCGTTGCTCCTGCCGGCACCATCGAGTGCAAGTTCTGGGGCCTTGGCGGCGACGGTACCGTTGGCGCCAACAAGAACTCCACCAAGATCATCGGCGACCATACCGACAAGTACATCCAGGCCTACTTCCAGTATGACTCCAAGAAGACCGGCGGCGTCACCGTCAGCCATCTGCGTTTTGGCGATCAGCCCATCAAGTCTTCTTACTATATCAACAAGGCTGACTTCGTGGCCTGCCACGTGCCTGCCTACATCACCAAGCATTTCCCCATCGTCCGCGATGTGAAGCCCGGCGGTGTGTTCCTGATCAACTGCCAGTGGGATGACGCGGAGCTCAGCCACCATCTGGATGCCGCTTCCAAGCGTTACATCGCCAAGAACAACATCCAGGTCTACACCATCAACGCCATCGACCTGGCCAAGCAGATCGGCATGGGCAAGCGCACCAACACCATTCTGCAGTCCGCCTTCTTCTCTCTGGCAAAGGTCCTGCCTGAGACCGAGGCCCTGCAGTACATGAAGGACGCCGCCACCCACTCCTACCTGAAGAAGGGTCAGGACGTTGTGGACATGAACCACAAGGCCATCGATCTGGGCGCTACCGCTTACAAGAAGTTCGACGTGCCCGCTGATTGGGCCGATGCCAAGGACGAGGTCGAGACCACCAAGCTCACCGGCCGCGAGGGCGTTGTGAAGCAGGTGGAGGACATCATGTTCCCCGTGGGCCGTATGGACGGCGACAGCCTGCCTGTTTCCGCCTTCCTGCCTCATGTGGACGGTCAGTTCGAGCAGGGCGCTGCCGCTTATGAGAAGCGCGGCGTGTCCGTCTCCGTTCCTACTTGGGACGCTTCCAAGTGCATCCAGTGCAACAACTGCGCGTATGTCTGCCCCCATGCTACCATCCGTCCCTTCGCTCTGACCGAGGACGAGGCCGCCAAGGCTCCCGCCGCTGCCAAGATCGTGGACGTGAAGGCCGGCAAGGGCAAGGGCGTTTACAAGTACACCATGGCCGTGTCTCCTCTGGACTGCATGGGCTGCGGCGTGTGCGTGGGCGTGTGCCCCGTGGGCGCTTTGACCATGGTTGGCCAGGAAGAGGAAGCTGCACAGCAGGATGTGTTCAACTACTGCGTGGCTGAGGTCGCTCCCAAGGCCGACATGCAGGACAACACCGTCAAGGGCAGCCAGTTCAAGCAGCCCTATCTGGAGTTCTCCGGCTCCTGCGCCGGCTGCGCCGAGACCAGCTATGCCCGTCTCGTCACCCAGCTCTACGGCGACCGGATGTACATCTCCAACGCCACCGGCTGCTCCTCCATCTGGGGCGGTCCTGCCGCTACCTCTCCCTACTGCACCGATAAGAACGGCCACGGTCCCGCTTGGGCCAACTCCCTGTTCGAGGACAATGCCGAGCACGGCCTTGGTATGTATCTCGGTCAGGAGGCCACCCGTAACCGTCTGGCTGACCTGACCCGTCAACTGATCGCTGTGGAATGGGCTCGTCCCGAGCTGAAGGAAGCCGCTCAGAAGTGGCTGGACACCATGGAGGATGGCGCTGCTAACAAGGACGCCTCCGCCGCGTACATCAAGGCTCTGGAGAGCAGCATCGCCACCGTGGACGAGCTTGCTGCCGTGGAGCAGTTCAAGGCTCATGCCGCCGAGCTGAAGGCCAAGGGTGAGAAGTTCTGCGACTGCGACGCCTGCAAGCTGGCAGCCGCCATTCTGAAGGATAAGGAGTATCTGGAGAAGAAGTCCGTCTGGATCTTCGGCGGCGACGGCTGGGCCTACGACATCGGCTTCGGCGGCGTGGATCACGTTCTGGCTTCCGGCAAGGACGTCAACGTCTTCGTCTTCGATACCGAGGTCTACTCCAACACCGGCGGTCAGGCTTCCAAGTCCTCCAACATCGGTCAGGTGGCACAGTTCGCCGCTGCCGGTAAGGAGACCAAGAAGAAGTCTCTGGCTGAGATCGCTATGAGCTACGGCTATGTGTATGTGGCACAGGTGGCTATGGGCGCCAACCCCGCTAAGACCCTGAAGGCCATTCAGGAGGCCGAGGCCTATCACGGTCCCTCCCTCATCATCGGCTATGCTCCCTGCGAGATGCACAGCATCAAGGGCGGCATGACCAACTGCCAGGCTGAGATGAAGAAGGCCGTTGAGTGCGGCTACTGGAACCTGTTCCGCTTCAATCCCGCTGCTGAGGGCGAGAAGTTCGTTGTGGACTCCAAGGAGCCCAAGGAAGACGGTTACCGCGCCTTCCTGATGAACGAGGCTCGTTACAGCCGCCTGACCCGCGAGTTCCCCGACCGCGCCGAGACGCTGTTTGCGCGCAACGAGCAGGTCGCTATGGACCGCTATCAGCACCTGCTGAAGCTCAAGGAGCTGTACAACAAGTAAATTTCCGCTTTGGAATTTTTCAGGGCGCACGGAAAACCGTGCGCCCTGATTTTTTTGCAAAAATTTTGAAGCTGTTGCACGGAAACGTGCAACTTTTTTTATTTGGAAAAGGGTGGGTAAGGGAGTATATTCAAGCCCGGGCGGGCGGGAACAGCAGGCAAAATTATGGGGAGGAAGCAAACATGGAGAACACGAAGAATTTAGGGCTGAAGAAATGGGAGGGCGGAGACAGGATTCTGCACTCGGAATTCAACGACAACTGGGACAAGATCGACGGGGCCATGCTCGGCAAGCTGGGAAAGGTCGAAAAAATCGGCGTGGTACAGAATAAAATCAGCAACAACGCTGCAAGCAGCATTGACCTTAGTAATATTGACTGGGGCAGCTATCAGGCGGTGATTTTGGCCGCACCGGACTATGTTGACGCCGCATACAAATTCTCGTTTTCAGCCGAGGGGACAAGCTCTACAAGCAGCAACAGCTCCGCCGCAAAGGGCAGCTTTGGCGAGGTCAACGCCGCGCCCTATTTTCTTATATTCCTGCCGCTGGGGGACAGCAGCCGAACGGTCAAGATGATCTACATCGGTGGCTCCGCCGGTGTGGGAACCGCCACCTGCACCTACGAGGAATTTACGGGCCTGCGGCTGAACTACAGCAAGAGCGGACATCTCTATTTTTCCGTTATCCATGATTATCCACTGTGGGGAATCCGATAACGGAAAAAAGTCCCCGCTCCTTACGGAACGGGGACTTTTTTGTTGATTTCAGTCGTTGACCTCAACCAAATCAGATTCCGGAACAGAGAAAGAGGAAGTGCGCTTCCTTTGTTCTCTATCTATTTCGGATTCTTACGCGGTGTAAACGTCACCGGAAGCGGTGTTGGCAGCATAGACAGCGTCCTTCACGGTGCCAATGGTGATCTTCTTGCCAGAAGACAGAGCGTTGTTCAGAGTGATGGTAGCGGTCTTGCCGGAAACGGTCACGCCGGTGATAACGGCATCGCCATCGGTGGTGAAGGTCGCGCCATCAGCGATGTCGCGGTTGAACTTCACAGTAATGGTCTTGCCATCGGTGCTGGCGGTAGCCGCGCCATCCTGAGCCAGCTTAGCGATCTCGGTGGCGGTCGCGGTCAGGGTCACGTTGTCACTCATGGTGATCTTGGCGACCTGCTTCTTAGTGGTGCCGTCAGCGTTCGTCAGCAGAACCGTGTCATAACCGGCGACAGCAATTTCCTTACCGTAGACACTGGTATCCACAGCGGGATCGGCGTTCACATACACATAGACCTCAGTGCCGACAGCAACACCAGTGGTGGCAGCGGCGGCGGGGATAGTGCTGAAGGTATAGCCAGTAACGGTGGGCAGAGTCACCTTATACATCTCGGTCAGAGCATCCATTCCGGTGATGGTGACAACCACAGCGGCGTCATCGGTGATGGTCAGGCCGGAAGCAGACACAACCTTGGAGGTGGCCAGATCGATAGAGCCAGTCTTCAAAGTGTTCTTGCCCTGAGTCACAGTGTAGTTCACAGTGCCGGAAGTGGCGGTGGTGTCCAGAGTGAAGTCCAGAGTGTCGGTACCAACGGTCAGAGTCTTGTCCTGACCGGTGACCTTAGCGCCGGTGCCCTTGTACTCGACCTTGACAGCGGAGAAGGAGATGTTGCTCATCTCGAAGGTCAGCTCCTCGTCATCGGGATAACCAAAGGCGCGATCGGTGACAGTGAACTCGCCAGCACTCAGCTTCTTACCGTTCTGATAGCTGATGGTGTCATAGAACTTGCCGCTGGCATAAACATCGAGGTCGAACTTCACGGTCGCATTGTCAGCAACGTAGCTGGGTGCGGTGTAGTTCAGCTTGTAGCGCAGAGTGCCGTTGGAAGCAACGGTGTAATCAACGGTAGCGGTGCCAGCATCGGTATTGGTGTTATGGTTGTTGTTGCCATTGGAAGCGGTAGCGGCGGTGACAGTGACATACAGCTCCTTCAGGACCTCGTTGTCGCTATCGGTGGTCTTACCGGCATAGGTGTAGGTGTAGGTGTCGGCAGTAGCCAGAGCATCCACCAGCTCCTTGGCGGTCATGTTAGCGGAAACCTCGTAAGCGGCGTCAGCGTCCTTGTTCAGAACGGCAGCGCCCTTGGTGGTAACCAGAGTGATCTTAGCGTCGGAAGCAACAACAAACTTATCGGCGCCGAGGACCAGAGTACCAGCGCTCTGCTTGATGTCAGAGGAACCGGTGCCGTAAACAACAACGTCCTTATCCTGTTTGACCAGCTGGAAGTCGGTGTAACGGTCGCCGCTCTTGGTCAGGTAGTTGGCAACACCGTAAACAGAACCGGTGATGTTCTGGATCTGGTTGTCAGCCTCGATCTTGACCTCGTCCTCGCCATCGAGCACGGTGTACTTGTAGAAGGTCTCGTTGTCCTTGGTGACATACTTGCCATCATACTCAACAACATACACGAGGTTGGAGTTCTTGTCGCCGGTGATGGTGGCAGAACCGTCAACATCGATGTAAACCAGAGAAGCATAGCCGTTGGAGGTCTTAACGACAGCAGAAACGGTAGCCTTGCTGGAAGCAGAGGTCAGCTTCACGCCGGGGAAGTTCTTCACGCCGGTGTAAACGGTGATGTCGTCGTCCTTGTCGGAGACCAGAATGACGGTATCGTCGTTAGCCAGAACGCCGTTCAGAGTGCCCTTGATGGGGTTGACCTTGCCGTTCTCGGAAACAACAGTGTCCTTGCCGGAGAAGGAGTCAGCCTTCTGGTTATACTTGCTCTCGATGGCATACAGAGTATACTCGTTAGCAGTGTTCTTGCTGTAGGTGTACCAGCCAGCCATGGAAGTGCCATAGTTAGCAATGGTGGTCTTGTTCTTCACGCCCAGAACTTCCTTGACGGTGATCTCAGCGTCAGTACCGTCGGCGAAGATGGCGTTAGCCAGAGCCTTGGCGTTCAGGCTGGAGGTGGAGCCGAACTTCTCGATGTACACATAGTCGGACAGGACCACGGACTCCTCGACAGCGATGATGTAGCCATACTTATCGAGAACCAGAGTAGCCTGCTTACCGACGTTGTAGGAGGTACCCTTGATGGAGTCAGCGTTGGCGTTGTACTTGTAGGTGGTGGAAGCAGCGTCCACGGAGTCGTTCAGCTTGTAGCCGGAGACCTCAACGGTCTTGACCTCGGCCTTCTCAACGGACTTCACGTCATAGCCGGAGCCGTTCTTCACGGCGGTGACCAGAACGTAATCGTCAGCCTTCAGGTCCTTGACCACAGCGTAGTCCTCGGCCTCAACAGTGCGGTCGTTCAGAACGATAGTCTTGGCAGCATTGGTCAGGTTGTCGGCCTTGGAGCCATCCTGAGTCAGGTTGACAGACTCCTTCTTGGCGTCATAATCGGTGGCAGCCTGGAAGACATAGGTACGAATGGTGACGATGGTGACATTGTTGTCGTCGTCAACATAGATCTCGGTCAGGTCGCCGTTGCCGGTGGAGTTGACCTTGCCGGTGTCGTTCTTGTTGGCCCAAGTGGAGTCAACATCGGCAGCCTTGACCTTGGTCCCATCACCGTCGAAGTAGGTGGTCAGAGTGGCGTCGCCATCCTTCAGATCGTCATAAACGGTCTTGCCGATAGCATTGTAAACGTCAGCCTTGGTGACCTTCTTGGTGAAGGTGGCGTCGGGAGTGTTGGCATAGGTGCCGACCTCTTCCTTCTTCACGTTCCACTTGTTAGCGGGACGGCCGAAATCATCGGAAGTCTTATCCAGCTTCAGGTCCTCGAAGTACTTCTCAGCGAACTGCATCTTGCCGTCCTTGTCGATGTTGCTATCGGTCTTGCCGGTGTTGACAACATCCTTGGCCTCAGAGCCGGCGATAACGACGGTAGTGCCGTTAGTGGAAACAGAGGTCTTAGCGGAATACTCGACCATAGTAGCCTGCAGGGTGTTGAAAGCGTACAGGCAAGCCTCTTCACGGGTCACAGCCTTGACGCCGTTGAAGTCGCCGATCAGGCCGTCCTTCAGGCCGATGTTCATGGCGCGCTTGGCAACGTTGATGGACCAGTTAGCGCCGGTGTACTGCTCGACCTCGGCATCATAGCCCAGAGCGCCCAGCAGCATCTTCATGAAGGCATAGCCGGTCAGGGAAGCGGCGGGACGGAAGGTACCGTCGGCGTAACCGGAGATGATGCCCTCCTTCTGGCAGTAAGCGATGTAGCCAGCGAAGGTGTGGTTGGTAGGAACATCCTTGTAAGGAGCGGCGTCAGCCACCAGGGCGGACGCGGTGGTGGGGCCAAGGATCAGGTTGCAGATGATCTTGGCGGCAGCGCCACGGGTCAGAGTGGCGGAGGGACGGAAGTCACCTTCGGCATAGCCGTCGATGACCTTCACGGCGGACATCACGTCGACAGCTTCTTTATAATTGATCTTGCTGCCGTCGGTGAAGTCCTTGGCACCGGCGCTGACAGTGACCAGAGACATGGTCATCACCAGAGCCAGTACCAGAGAAAGGAACTTCTTCATGGGGTTTCCTCCTTATAAAATGTCGAAACAGCGCCTTGGAGTCCCCGCCCCCGGGTTCCGGGTTTCGTGTCGGGGCTAGCCTGCTCGTCGATGGCTCTGAGATATCGCCGAACCGCAAGCGGTTTGGCCGATATCGGACGAGCCTTCTCCTCGCTTTTCCATCCGCAAACGCTTCGCTGGTTTGCGAATGGAGAATGGGAACGGCCCGACTTGCGTCGGGCGTTACGAGCCTACACCAAGCACGGAGCTTGGAGGCAGTTTGCCCGCAGCTTTGTTTCGCAAGCTCAATTTAGCAGGGGGCGGGCGGAATGTAAATAGATTTGCGCGGTTCGTAATTCAGATGTAAAAAAACACGGAAATAACGCAATTTCCGTGTTTTTTGTTGTTTGTAAGTGTGGCGTTTGTGGGGAGGGTCAGTCGGGGGAATCGGTGGGGAGGGCGTAGCGCTTGCCGGTGAGGACGAGACGGCCCTCCGCCGCCATTCGACGCAGCAGCGCGGCGGTCTGCGCCGGGGGAAGGCCCAAGCGGGCGGCGATGGCCTTGCGGGCGGCAGGGCCGTTTTCCCGGAGGAAAGCCAGCACGGCGGCGGGCTGGGCGTCCGGGGGCGTGACCGCATCGGCGGGGTAGTAGCGGCTGCCGACGCGGAGCACCGCGCCCTCGGCGCGGAGAGCGTTCAGGAGCGTGAGGGCGGCATTTTTCGTGATGCCGAGACGGGTCATGACCTCCTCGCGGGTCAGGGAGCCGGTTTCCTTCAGGGCGGCCAGCAGCGCACGGCGGCGGTCATCCCGGCGGCTCCAGCGGCAAAGGTCGCCGAGGCTGATGTCCTCCAGCCCGCCGTGGATGAGGGCCGTGCGGGTGATGGTGGAGAGGCGAGCAAGGTCCATGGGGCGGCCGGTGGCCGGGGCCAGCATGATGCGGGGCTGGGCGGGGTCACGGCGGTGGTCCCAGGCGTCCCGAAGCTGGCGGCTGAGGCGGCTGCCCATGGGGATCTCGCGGTCCGGAAGGGTGATGACGTCGCGGTCGAAGTCCACCTGCGGCCATGTAAGCTCCAAGATCTCGCCGGGCTGCATATTCAGTTTCCAGCTCATCCACAGGGCCATCCCCACAAGGGAGCCGCCCTCCTGCTGCAAAATCCGCCAAAGGAGGTATTCCCGCTCCTGCATATTGCCCGGCGGCTCCGGGCGCTTTTCCTCCTTGGGGCGGAAATATTGGGAGAAGGCGCCCCGAAGGGTGGAGACCGCCATGCCGCTGACGCGGGCGGCGTAGGGCCAGTCATGGGTTTCCAACTGGCGGATGACAAAATCCTGACGCAGATCCTTCAGGCTCACCCGCAGGCCCTCGGCATCCAACGCGTTCCGGGCCAGACGGGACACGGATTCCGGCGGCATGGGGCGCTTGTAGCGGTCCGAGATCACCACATGGTCGGACACGGCGGCGTACCGCTCATGGCGCCGGCGGAGGCAGTTCAGGGTGTCGCCCTCCAGCGGCACGGTGCGGTCGGACAGGTACAGGACGCTGTCCGTCAAATCCACCTGCGGCCATGTCAGGCCCGCAATTTCCTCCCGGCTGAGGCCCGCCTGCCACGCGAGGCGCAGCACCGCACCCTCCGGGTCGGCGGGGTGCCGCGCCAGCACCCGCTCCATGGCCGTTGCGTCCGGCCGTTTAAATTCGTAGCCCATCCCCGGTCCTCCCTGCTTTCCGGGACAGCGGCAGACAAAATAACCATTTTGTCAACAGCGCGGTCAAAGGCCCACGCACTGTCCCGTTCGTTGACCCAATCATAGCGGAAAGCCTTTAAAAAAGCAAGCAATTCCCCTAAAAGAAGCGCATGAGAGCGGACCGGCCCCTTGTTTTTCGCAGAGCCGGTCTGTTTCCGTGCGCTTTTTCTTGAAAAAATCCCTCCTGCTTTTCCTGCGGCGACAGGCAAAGCGCTATTTGTTGACAAAATGGTTATTTTGTCTAACAGAGGAGCCGCAGCCGCTCCAACTGGCGAAGGTGCTCCGCACCGGTGGTCAGGAGGTAGAGCCGGGTGGTCTCCACGGAGCTGTGGCCCAGAATGTCCGCCAGCTTTACAACATCCCGGCACGATTCGTAAAACGTGCGGGCAAAGAGGTGGCGCAGATTGTGGGGAAACACCTTCTCCGCCGCCACGCCCGCCTTGGCGCACAGGCGCTTCATCTCCGCCCAAATCTGCGTGCGGCTCAAAGGGCGGCCGCTTTTGGTGAGGAAGATCGCGCCAAAGGCGATTTTGTTTTTCCCGGCGAATTTCAAGAGCCGCCGACAGAGACGGGCGGGAAGGAGAATCGTGCGGAGTTTTCCCTTCAGCGCAATGTCCGCGCGGCCCCGTCGGGCCGCTTCCACCGTGATATAGCGGACCTCGCCCACCCGAATCCCGGTGGCGCAGACCGTTTCCATCAGCAGCGCCAACCGTTCCCGGCCCTCTGCGCGGGCGGTACAGACAAGGCTGCGGTACTCCGCGCGGCTCAGCTCCTGCTCCGCCGAGCGAAAGCTGCGGTGCTGGAGCCGCAGCGGACGCACCCGGCAGTCCTCCCGGCCCGTCAGAGTGAAAAATTTACTCAGCCCAGCCAGCATGGCGTTGACAGTGGCGGGGGCATATGTTTCCGCAAGGCTTCGCCTCCACTCCGCGGCGCGGCCGCGGGTCACAGGGGCCTCCCGGTTCCAGCGGGCGAAGGCTCGAACGCTGCGGACGTAATTTTCCACCGTACCGGGGCTGCACTCCCGCTGTGTCAGCTCCCGCCTGAATGTATCGATCTGCCGCGCCGTAATAGGTGCGGGCGCTCTGCGCTGTCTCATACCGTTTCCTCCCAATCCTTTTGACAGCATTGTCGCACAGGGCACCGCCGCTGGAAAGCCGGGAGGCGAAAAAATGCCCCGGAGAGAAGCTCTGACTTCCCTCCGGGGCATTTACATTTTCAATTCAGTCGATCATGCGAACCTCGGTGATGACCGGCTGCTGATCCGCCGGGATGGTGCCGTTATCGTCCGTGGGCTGAGCGGCCTCGCAGACCGCGTCCACCACGTCCATACCGTCCGTCACATAGCCGAAGCAGGCGTACTGACCGTCCAGAAATGTGCTGTCGGCATGGCAGATGAAAAACTGGGAGCTGGCGCTGTCCATGTCCTGCGCCCGGGCCATGGAAATGGCGCCCCGGATGTGGGACAGGGGATTTTCCACACCGTTGGCGGAAAATTCGCCCTTGATGGTATTCTCGGAGCCGCCGGTGCCGTTGCCGTTGGGGTCGCCGCCCTGCATCATGAACCCGGCAATGATGCGGTGGAACGTCAGGCCGTTATAAAAGCCGGCGTTGGCAAGGTCCATGAAGTTCTGCACGGTGATGGGCGCGGCGTCTCCGTCCAGCTCCACGGCGACGGTGCCATAGTCCTGAATTTCAATTTCGGCGCGGTGGGTGCCGATACCCTCTGTCTTAGGCTCAGTTGTATCGGTTTTAGCAGCGTCAGCAACAGCCGTGTCGGTCTTGCCGCACCCGGCCATGCTCAAAAGCAGCAGGGCGGCCAGACAGGTGCTCAGTAATTTTTTCATACAATACTCCTTTGCTTAAAACACAGCCCGCCGGGGATGGCTCGGCGGGCTGTACGGTTTTTACTTTTTGCCCTTCAGGGACTTCATGCGCTGCTCGTGGTTCAAAATGGCCTTGCGCATCCGCAGGCTCTTGGGGGTGACCTCCAGCAGCTCATCGTCCGCCAGGAACTCCAAGCACTGCTCGAGGCTCATCTGGCGGGGCGGCACCAGCCGCAGAGCGTCATCAGAACCGGAGGCACGGGTGTTGGTGAGCTGCTTTTTGCGGCAGGCGTTCACCACAATGTCCTCGCCTCGGTTGGCAACGCCGATGATCATGCCCTCGTACACCGGGACGCCGGCGCCGATGAACAGCGTGCCGCGCTCCTGCGCATTATAAAGGCCATAGGTAATGGACTCGCCGGTCTCGGTGGAGATCAGGCTGCCCATGCCCCGGCGCTGGATGTCGCCCTTATAGGGGGCGTAGGAATCGAACACGGAGGCCATGATGCCCTCGCCCTTGGTGTCGGTGAGGAAATCATTGCGGTAGCCGAACAGGCCCCGGGCGGGAATCAGGAACTCCACCTTCATGCGGTCGCCCACAGGGGTCATTTCCACCAGATCGCCCTTGCGCTGGCCCAGCTTTTCAATGACCGCGCCTACGCAGTCGCCGGGCACGTCCACCACAAGGCGCTCAATGGGCTCGCACTTCTTGCCATCGATCTCCTGATACAGCACACGCGGGGGGGAAACCTGAAACTCGTAGCCTTCACGGCGCATGGTCTCGATAAGGATAGACAAAGACATCTCGCCCCGGCCCGCCACGTTGAACGCGGTATCGCGGTCGGTATCCGTGACCTTCAGGGAAACGTCCTTCAGCGTTTCGCGGTACAGACGCTCGCGAATCTGACGGGAGGTGACAAACTTACCCTCCCGGCCGGCATAGGGGGAATCGTTGACGGAGAACGTCATCTCCAGCGTGGGGGCGCTGATCTTCACAAAGGGCAGCGGCTCCACGGCGGAGGGTGCGCAGATGGTATCGCCGATGGTAATGTCGGGGATGCCGCTCATGGCGATGATGTTGCCGGCGGTGGACTCCGTCACCTGCTTCCGAGCCAGGCCCTCAAACTCGTAAATGGACACGGCCTTGGCCTTCTTGGGGGCGGCGTCCGGGTCATGGTAGTTGCAAACGGCGATCTCCTGATTCTGCTTCAGAGTGCCGCGCTCGATGCGGCCGATGGCGATGCGGCCCACGAACTCATTATAGTCGATGGAGCTGACCAGCATCTGGAACGGCTGGTCCACATCCGCCTCGGGAGCGGGGATGTACTCCAGAATGGTCTCGAACAACGGCTTGAGGTCCGTGCCCGGCACATCGGGGGAATAGGAGGCCGTGCCCTGCCGGCCGGAGCAGAACAGCATGGGGGAGTCCAGCTGCTCGGGAGTGGCGTTGAGGTCCATCAGCAGTTCCAGCACCTCGTCGATGACCTCGTGGATGCGCTGGTCGGGACGGTCGATCTTGTTGACCACCACAATGACCCGGTGACCCAGCTCCAGTGCGCGGCTGAGGACGAAGCGGGTCTGAGGCATGGGACCCTCAGCGGCGTCCACCAGCAGGATGACACCGTTGACCATCTTCAAAATGCGCTCCACCTCGCCGCCGAAGTCGGCGTGACCCG
>OOCG01001021.1_pt1 | contig 15106 bp, 12 predicted proteins | sample 1671521 | NCBI WGS metagenome assembly OOCG01 (sample SAMN06348165, study PRJEB24527) | human gut metagenome | biome: human gut; feature: ankylosing spondylitis patient; material: feces | host: Homo sapiens | place: China | collected 2015-10
TTTTTTTTCAAGCACAAGACGGCATACGATATGTAGCCGTGACTGGAGTTCAGACGTGTGCTCTTCCGATCTCACACAACCAGACACAAATGCGAAGGAGTCAAATATTGAACATAGAATCCGAGTGCCAGCAACCAGCAAACTAAAATAGATTCTTCACCAGAGATCACACTCACTAGTGGCATAATTATCGCAACATATGCTTGGCTTATCCCTGTAATATAAGCTAGTAAAATGGTGATTAAGGAAAATGCCAGCCACAAGGGAGTACCACTATTGCAAATAAAATCGGTGAGAATCTGACTAATGCCCAATGAATTTACTACGGAAGCAAAAATTAAAATAAAAGCGACTTCAGAAAAAAGAAATATATTATCTTTCGTTGGTATTAGTGCAAACAAAACTTTTGCAGGAGATGAGATAATTAAAGTAAGATTAACGATGATCAACCAGAGGTAAATCTTATAATCAAGAAAAAAGAATACTAAAGTTTCAATTGTAATCAGCACAAGAAGACAGATCGTTTTAGGAGAAAACTTAATTCTGGCAACATTCCTCACTTCTTCATTCTCGTCTCTTTTTGGAATTAAGAAGTACCAGCCTGATATAAAGGTAAGCACTGACAGAGGAAGCAAATTTAGCGCGAGGAACCATAATGAAGTATTTGTAATCGAACAAGCTAAAACAGTCCCGGCAATTAATGGATTGCTGTATACATGAAAATGTCTAAAAAAATAATTAATTGCGGCTAACCTACAACCTGAAAGCTTTTTCCTAGCAGAAACAGGAAAAATAGAGCAAGCAAAATGAGCGCCTCCAACCGAGGGAATTAGACCTATTAAACCGGGAATAGCAGCATAGGAGAGACGATTTAGATTCCTAGTCTCCAAATAATCTTCTATCCAATGAATAAAACCGAATTTATCTAGCGTTCTTTCAAGCACCGAGACCAAGTAAAGGATTAAAAGAGGCGCAAAAAAATGATTAAAGGACTGGAGTCGAGCTATTATGTCCTCAATGATTTGGGCTTTACCAAAAAAGGCCAGCAAGACAATAGACAATACTAAGAATAATCTGCCAATCGTCATAGCGTTTCACCTTGGAATAAGTCTTTCAGATTTATTCTGCAAAACGGCAAATTTGGAGGAAAGCACCGTCTTGCTCATTAAATTCATTAAATTCCTTCAGACGTTTTCGGGCTGAAGATTCATCAAGTTTGTAAAGCTCATAGGCCAAAGCATCTGTCAGAGCAAGCATCGGAGTCATAATATCTAGAAAACCTTGAAAAAGAAGCGGAGTCAGTAAAGATACTGAAGTCAACTCAACCTCTTCAAAAGTTCGGTAATCCGATATAAGTACGATTTTTACGCCCCTCTTGGCTAAAAGCCTTATCAACTTAAGAGTCGACCTTGGGTAATGAATCACTGCATATACCAATGCGACGTCCTCTTGGGTCAAGTCGTTTATAACGGAGAACGCATCGAATTCATCAGTCCCCTGGAAGTAACGTACATCCTTGTGTACCTTACCAATTACATAAGCAGCATGGACCGCGACTCCAAAACTTGCCTTGTGGCCTACAGTGATAATTTTTCTCGCCTTTTGTAAGATCTTTGCGGCCGTTTCAAACCTTTCAATGTCAACTTCTTCTGAAAAGGTCTTTAAAGCCCTCATCGACTGCGTTATGGTGCCAGAGAGAGAGTCTTCATTTCCGGAGGCCTCCACTGCTAGAAATTCATGTTTTCCAATAGAACCCTGTGCAATTTGTTGAAGCTCTTTTTGTAGGGCCGGATAACCGTTAAACCCCATAGCGGTAGCAAATCTTACCACCGTGGCTGAACTGACACCTGCCCTTTTTGCCAGTTCAGCGACATTGAGAAAAGCCGCTTCTAAGTGGTTATAAAGCAAGAAATTGGCAATTCTTCTATGTTGGCGTGAGAGGTTCTGAGACTTTGTTTCTAATAGTTTTAAAAAATTAGGTACGTTGGCCAATTCGGTTTCCTGCATTTTTCCCTCTTTTGAAATTTTGTTTTCATTTTATCCAACAAGTACTCAATGAATTTATAGCGTTACATCAAATAATTTCAGTAAAAACACTAATTATGAAAAATTTATTACGTAATTAAAATTTCATTTAGTCTTATTTGAAACAAAAATTTCAAGGAGAGCATATGCAAAGACGCAATTTATTTAAGCTCGGTCTCGGGTCCTTCGGATTAGCTATGAGCGCCTCCGGAATCGTCCAAGCTCAAGAACCATCCACAGGCAAAACCAATAGTTTTGATTTTGTAGTGATCGGAGCCGGAGCCGCCGGTATGGCAGCTGCCATTGAAGCAAGGTCTTTAGGCGCTTCCGTAGTCGTATTAGAAAAAGCGCCGCGCCCTGACGGAAACACTTTTTACGCTTCCGGACGCCTGTGCGGAGTCGGAAGTCGCTATCAAAAAGAGACGGGAGACACACTGGAAAAATTTGTCAACGATGCTTGGCACGAAACTCAGGGTGTCGGGGATAAGAAAGTAATCGAAGCCTTCGCAAAAGAGTCGGGATCAAGTATCGATTGGCTTATTGATATGGGGGTGCCCCTTACTCTGAAGAAAGGCTTACCTGCACCAAACTTATCGAGAGCTTTCTTTATGACGACTGACGGAACCACAGGCGGTTCCATCCTTATGAGAAGACTCCTCAAAAAAGCCAAAGATGAAGGTGTCAAACTTTTAGTAAACACAAAAGCCTTCGGGCTCATTACCGATCCGGAGGGCAACGTAATCGGTGTTAAAGCTAAAACGCCTGACGGTGTTAAATCCTTCATGGCAACTAAAGGGGTAATACTTACGACCGGCGGTTTCTCCGCAAATGAAGAAATGCGAGTGATGTACATGGGTCCGTGGGCCGCAAGGCTTAATCTAAGAGGTTCGTTGAGAAATACCGGTGAAAATATCTTGATGACGCGCCCATTAGGTGCAAAGCTTGTAAATATGACAGAATTCTATGCAGGTCCAATCGTCCCCGAGACTCATGCGAATCCTGCCAGAGTTAGTAACTCTGCTTATGGAATGATCGTCGGAAAAGACGGCAAACGCTGCGTAGATGAAAGCCTTGGACAAGCCATTCGTTCAAAACTCTTACCGCAAGTAACTCCGGATAATAGAACTTTCATCATTTGCGATATCAAAACCAACGATGAAGACAACATTCTTACGAAATTATTGGATCGCTTCCACAGACTTAACAGTCCCGTTTATGAGGCAAACACCATCCCTGAGCTAGCCAAAAAAGCGGGTATTAGCGAGAAGAATTTGGTTGCCAGCGTCAAGGAATTCAACGATGCAATCGCTCAAGGAAAAGGCTCCCAATTAAATCCTCCTCACAACAGAAAGAAACCTCATCCCGTTTCTACAGCTCCTTTCTACGCAATTCCAATGAGCGGGGGTATTGCTGCGACTTTCGGCGGTCCAAAAATTAATGAGCATGGCCAAGTGGTTGATCTTGACGATGTGCCTATCAAAGGCCTTTACGCAGCCGGTAATGCCGCCGGAGGTCTTTGGTACGCCGAAGATATTCCCGGATGCCAGATTACAAGCGGCATAGCAATGGGTCGAATTGCCGCAAGACACGCGATTAACGGAAAATAAGGAGAAAACAATGAATCGTAAGTTACTTACTTCCCTTTTCGTAGGCATCTTAGCTTTCTTCTCTTGCTCTGTTTTTGCTCAAAATTCCGCAACGTTAGCAGACAGGCACGTCCAGAATGGCCAAAACTGCGCTGCATGCCACTCTGAAAATCCTCCTGCTCAAGCAGTCCCTACTGAAAAATGCCAGAGCTGCCACGGCGGTTTTGAAGCCATGAAAGAAAAGACCAAAGATTGCAAGCCCAATCCTCATTACACACACATGGGAGATCAACCCTGCGAGGAATGTCATAAAGGTCATCAGCCGTCTCTCAATATGTGCGCTCAATGCCACAAGATTGAATTAAACGTTAAATAACCACATTCCTGTAGTAGCCGGAATAAAACTCGTATGGATTTTGTTCCGGCTTTTGTATTTTTTTGACCTTACTTTCTTCACTTCAATCCTTTTAGAGGAAAGGGGCCGAGACATTCTCTACGTTGAAAACCCGATTAACTAGAAGCCGAAATCTCTTAGAAAACAGTTTTGATCTAAAAACTTGGTTGGAGACTACCTTGAGAATAATTAAGAAGATTGAGACGGCTTATCAAAAATTAAAACGATGACAGATGCCATCAAACTCAGCATGCCTAAACCCATGGAGATAGAGAGATTTTCATGAAGAAAAAATATTCCAAGAGCGGCCGCCATCAGCGGCTCTGTCAACGCTAATGTAGAAGCCACAACAGGAGATGTGTATTTAATACCGTAGGTAAAACACGGGTAGGCAATTCCGGCAGTCACCACACCTAAACCTAGAGAAACCAAAATTCCTCGTGTTGTAAAAATCCAATCCGTCGGAAAAAGAATTGTCACCGGCAAAAGCAGGACGGCAACTAGCCCCATCTCCAGAAGCATTGTCGTTTCAGGATTGATTTTCTTAACAACTTGCCCTACCGCTATGATTTCTACACCGTAGCAAAGGCCCGCGGCAATCGGGAGTAAAAGCCGCCAGTCTGCGCTTTGAGACTGGAAGCCTCCGCTGTAGTTAATCATAAATACACCGACTATTGCCAGAGCCGTGGCGATCACCCAAAATTTAGAAGGCTTCTTCTTGAAAAGTAAAAATGCAACCACTGCCGCCCATAAAGGAGTTGTCGCAATCGCCACCACTGAACCAACCGCAACTCCAACTTCCGCTACCGAGTAGAAAAACAACAGCTGATACAACAACACACTAGCTACCGCGATTAGCATCGGTTTCCACGGAACAGCTGACCAATTAGAAGGAAGCCTATGATTCAATAGACACCAAGCTAATATGGTTAAGGAGCCAAGTAGCATGCGCACTTCGGTGGTTACAACCGGAGTATGTCCTTCGGGCGCCAATTGCTGCAATGTTCCGGTGACACTGAACAGCAAGCAGCTAACTAACAGGAATAACGGACCAATAAGATTACGCATAGAAGAATCGCTCCGGACCAATAATCAGAATCCTCTGTGCCTTTAGAAGTTGGCGTAAGCCTCTTCTGGGACTTCACAGAACTGATACATCTCATTCCACCGTTGATGGGAGTCAATTCTTTCATGCAGTTGAAACCAGCGAGCAAATGTATGGAGCTCCTCCCAATGTGAATTTTCTTTATGGACAACCAGATTTCGGCTCCAGGGTTTTCTTTTCCAGCCTTTAAGAACCGGTACTAAAGAACCACCGATGAGATCACGCTTGATAAAGGAAAGAGGCAGGTCGACTGCAATCCCTTCTCCTGAAAGAGCTGAAATATAACCGTTTTGATCTCCGACGAATTTCGTTGTTACCTTTCCTGCGCCCTTTTTGCCGGACGCCCCTTCCTTATTGTCTTTTAATTTTCTCAGTTGTCCTGTATAAAAATCATAAATAAAGTCCCCGTAAACGAGATCTTCTGCCTCCGGATAGAAAGGTTTGCGCTTTAATAAAAGCGTATGACCCTGATCATTAAGGTCGGAGATTATTTTCGGCTCGCCCCGTTTAGCGAGATAAGCAGGAGAAGCCACTAAAAGCGTGAAACACTGGCCTATAGGAAGAACTGTCAACTCAGATTCTTTCGGTTCGTAAGGCACTAAGGAAATGTCTACTTCCTTATTCATAACTGAAGTGTGATCCATATCCGGAACCAATTGGATTTCAATGTCAGGATATTCAGTATTAAATTTGTTTATGAGGCCGACTACTCCGTGAACAATTGCGCTCGTTGTTAGACCGAATCGGATGAACTTGTCGTTTCGACTGCTTAATTCTTTAGCGGCTTCCTCCAATAATTCATCGTGGAGACGAATAATTCGACGAATTAAAGAAAGATTAGTTTTCACAAACCTCGTCGGCTGCATGGGCTTTCTTCTTCGATCAAGGAGGCTGATCCCCAAATCCTCTTCTAAGGCAGCCAATTGTCTGGAAGCCGTAGACAGGTCGCAATCATTTTCAATACAAGCCTGAGTTAAGTTCCCGGTGCGCTCAAGACTCTCCAAGACCTTCCAATTTAATAAATTATTTTTGGGCTGCATCGGTCAGTCCTCTAACTTGCAAAATTGCAATATAGGTTGAGTAAAAGCGGTAGGTAGAAAAACTACGGACCGCTAACCTGTAAGTGTTCTTCACCTAAGGAGACATTTTATGCAAAGAAGACAATTTTTTAAAATCTCTGCAGGCGTTGCTTTTTCCTTAACATCTATACCTATGACAGCAATCGCAGCAGGAAGTTCGGACGTTCGTTCCAATGTTTTAGTCCTTGGGGGCGGCATGGCCGGACTGTGCGCAGCAATCTCTGCAAAACAAAGCGGAGCCTCAAAAGTTATATTGGTTGAAAAAGGCGGATTTTTAGGCGGCCACTCCATCCTTTCCGGCTCAGGATATTGGATTGGCGGCACTAAGATTCAGAAAAATGCCGGAATTGATGACTCCCTGGAAATTAACTGGCAAGACTCCCTTGAAAGAGGACTGAAGCTGAATCGTTTTCTGAAGAGAGACACAGGCGTTGCCCGGTTGGTTTATGAACAAGGTCCAAAGGATCTTGATTGGCTTGAATCTTTAGGCGTCAAGTTTACAGATCAGCCCGCTCAGGCCATAGGCAATCGCAAACGTGTTCATTATTTTGCTCCAGGTTATAGGGTCGGCTCACCTCAAGCCATCAAAGCACTGCAAGCAAAAGCAGAGTCACTCGGCGTCGAAATTATCCTGAACACTAAACTTGTTTCTCTGATTACTGAAAGTGAAAAACGAAATGCTCGAGTCATCGGTGCAATCGTAGAAAATAACAAGAGAAACAAGTACGCAATCTATGCTGACCATGGTGTGATTCTTGCGACCGGTGGTTTTGCCAACGGCAAAGAAATGGTTGAAAAATACCATCCTTATCTGAAAGGTGTTAAATCACACGGCTCTAAGCTCAATGTCGGAGACGGCATTAAAGCCGCGACCGCTCTCGGGGCAAATGTCATTGTTGAACATTACGGGTTCGGCATGAACATGCTCTTTGTCGGAACACACAGCAATGTATCCATCGGTCAGCCTCTCGTAGAAGTTCCATTGATCATCGTCAATAAGAACGGACAGCGCTTCCAAGACGAGACTCGCGGTTATCTCGCCGTTAACCACAAGATGGTCGAGAACAAATTCAAACTCGCCTATTGGATTCTTGACTCCAAGGCAGTTGAAAAATACAAAGATACCAGTCTGAAGATTTTCTTCGACAAGCAAAAAGTCGACAAGTTCGAAAACTTAAAGGATCTGGCAAAAGCAGAAGGCATCAACTACCAAAACCTTGAAAAGACCGTTAAGGAATACAACGAAGACGTGTTAAAGGGTAAGGACAGATATCAAAATCGCACCAAGCTGCTGGATACGATTGATAAAGGACCTTATTACGCGTTTGAATGCGAGCCGCAAATTTACACTTCTTATTCGGGATTGGAAATCAATAAAAAGGCTCAAGTTATGACGACTGCCGGCACCCCTATCCCCGGGCTTTATGCCGCCGGTGACGTCACAGGTCATTTAGCTTATCAAGCAGGGCTTGGCGGCGGCGGAATTTCCGGTCTTGTTATGGCAACGGTCTACGGAAAGATTGCGGGTGCAGAAGCTGCAAAGTAATCTCTGAATCACTAAGTTAGTAATGATTGACCGGTCGGAGGGATTTAGGTCCCCGGCTGGTCAGCTAATTTTTCCTTTGAAAAAAAGATTATTTAGCTTGGATTCATTGTCGCTAAGAGATCATTCGGGATTCGTTACCTCTATATATGAAAATCACTTAGGACGGCATCACGACCAATACCAAAACTCTGGGAGAAAAGGCCACGAAATTATTCGACTTTATGCGACAGGTGCTTCTTCAGGCAAGAAGCCTAAGTCAATAAGGTTGGCTTTAAGACAACTTTCGGACTGACATACCGATGAATTTCGGCTGAGGACCGAAGAACATACATTAAGTAATTGAAAAAACGAATTTATTTAAAACTCCAATTGCAGAAGGATCCCGGGAGCCCTTCAATACCGTCTTTCAACAAAACAGAAAAACTCCTTAATAAGTTAAAATGATTATATGAGCACTAAACTTAGGACACCTCTCCGTTATCCAGGCGGAAAAAAGAGGCTCGCCAATTTCGTTGAATTCTTGATATCCAGAAACGGACTCAAAGGTTGTGATTATGTTGAGCCCTATGCTGGAGGGGCCGGTTTGGCGATAGAGTTACTTAATAGAGGGGTGGTAAACTCTATTTGGTTGAATGATATCGATGGTGGAGTTTCTGCGTTTTGGAATGCCGTATTGAATCATTCTGACGAGTTTTGTCAACTTATCGACGATACTCCAGTTACTATTGAAGAGTGGTTCAAGCAAAAAGAATTACTTTGTAACAGTTCAGGATTAAAAAGAGCCTTCGCATTTTTTTTCCTTAATAGAACGAATCGTTCTGGCATTCTCACAGCCGGAGTGATAGGAGGAAAGGCCCAATCTGGAAAATGGAAATTAGATTGCAGATTCAACAAGGCCGACCTTATATCGAGAATACAGAATTTGGCATTGGCTAGAGATAGTATTCATTTTAGTAACGCTGATGCTGTGGACTTCATGAATCAATTTTCCACAGACAAAACCAGAAGTCTATTTTTTTATTTAGACCCTCCTTACTACCTCAAGGGGGCAGGCCTTTATTTTAATGCATACTGCGATGATGACCATGAGAAAGTCTCTGAAACAGTAAGACAATTTAAGTCCCCTTGGATAGTTTCTTATGACAACCACGAGTTCATTCGCAATCTATACCAGAATTTTCCATGCTTGGAGTACGATTTAAATTACTCTGCGCATTTACATACTCAGGGAAGAGAAGTCATTTTCTTTGGAAATCTCAACTTTCTTCCTGATAGTGTGGACAATATAGGACTTTTTGCCTAACAGTTTTAATAGCCTGTCTATATTCCTTTATAAAGGCTCTGAATTCTTTTTCATAACAACGGGCCCATGCTTTAACAATTGCTTTTTTCTTAGCTTTTGGTAACTTAGAAAACCATTTCTTATTGGCTTCACGTGGCTTCATTTTTGCTCTGACACCCTTTTCTGCCTTTAACTCGTCTAAACAAGCGTTGCAAAAGTCAGAAGAAACACCTCGATCCTGAAGCTCCTTAGCAAAATTAATGTTTTTCTTCGCATTCTCCAAAAATCTTTCTATTTCTTTTTCTGGACTATTCTTCCTTCCCCCAGCTGTAGGTAGAAAAAGACATACGGTACCCTCAGGAGTGGGGGTTCCCTTCTTATCTCCATCAAAAATACATACAGATTCTTTTCTGAAATGAATGCATTTGGTATTGCTTACCAATTTATGCAACTGACCAGCACCAATAGACAGCGGAACTTTTCTTAGAATTACTTTTTGATCTTCTAAAAACTGATCTGAAAATTCTGCCTCCAGACAGTTAAGTAAAAAAAGAGCTTCCTCGTCTTCTGTATAGATATAAACAACTGGACGGCGCGCTCGAGCAGAAGCTGTCTTGCTGAGCGTCATTTCATCTCGCATCAACTGCAAGTCTGTTACTTCCAGCATTCTAGGAGATTGGGTATCTATGAGATAGATAATTTTGTCAATGGCCTGAGAAGGGTTTCCCATTTTCTGAGCAATTGCTTCGAGAATCACCAAAGAATGAGTTGTAACAATCACTTGTAATTTTAGTTCCTTGGCCGTCGAGCAAAGAACTTCCACTAACTGCTCTTGAGCCCTCGGATGGAGGCCTGCTTCAATTTCATCAATTACTAAAATTCCTCCTTTATATTCCTTACCGAGGTCCCTTTTTAATTTTTTAAAAGATGCTAAAGCTGTTGCAATACTCCCAACTGAACCTTGTCCCAACGATATAGCGGTCACGTCGTAATCATAAGTAGGATAACTTGCGCGTTTTAAAGCATTATTTCCAATCGAAAGATTGAGTTGGTTTATTGCACCGCTTTTTGCTTGTAACGGGACAAGACGATTGTGTATTCTTTTAATGAAATCAGCATCCTGTGAATCCATATCTTTCTGAGATAAAACTTTCACATCTGATGCCTCCCCAACCGGCCAAACTCTTGAGGCGCTGATAAAGAGAGTAGGAGTTTGAACTTTTTGGTCTGGCCCTACTCCAAACAAGGTTTTACCTCCACGAGTTCTAGGGACAACTCTAAATCTTATTGCCCCTTTGGACGTTGAAGTTTTTCCGATATTGCAAACCTTCTCTATGGTTTCATTACCGTTGTCCACCTCAAAATGCAGGCAGATACAACCTTTTGTCGGATCGCCAGTACTTATATCTGCTTCCGTTAACCTAAATTGTTCTTGGAATTGAGAAACAAAAGGGGAACCAAAGTAGGACTTTACGGTTTCCCCTGTTTCCAATTTTTCCAGGCCTGCCGCATTTGCTATAAAGCCCAAGATCGAGGACTTGCCAATTCCGTTGTGCCCTGCAACAACGGTTAAACGCGGTGCTATTGGAATAGTTAACCCAGACAACTTCCTCCAGGAGTTAGCTTCAAAAACTACCTTTGCTAATTTAAATTGGTGAGACACAGCACTTCTCGAACTTTACTAACTAATTTAGTTTAATGGAAAATTAAGAAAAGGTAGTCGAGATCTTATAGCAAATCAATAGTCTCTTTACTCAAGCAGTTCAACTGAACTCAAATAAAAGTTGTCGGATGGTTAAGGCGAAGATCGTTATTCCAAAACCGAATAACTGCACTAATAGACAGTTCTCGGGCCTGCTCTGAAAATTCAAAATGGCTGCATCACCTCTTTTCTCGGATACTAAGGAGAACAAATGACAGCCAAAAAGATTACACGTCGTACTTTCTTAGATACGACAGCCGTGGGCGTTGCCACATCTTCATTGAGTTTGAATATTTGGGCTCAAGCCATTAACAATCAAAAATCACCTTTGATTAACGGCTCGATTCCGGCCCTGGAAGACGACGTTAAAGTTGTTAATACTTACCACGAGATCCATTGTCACGGACAATGCATGCTCAAAGCACACGTCAAAGACGGAAAGCTCCTTGCCTTAACCAGTGCCGGCGACATTCCTTCAAAAGACTGTCTTCCTTCCGATGAATCTATCGGAAAGATGCAGCGCAGAGCTTGCATGAAAGGTTATGCAGAAAGAAAACGCTTGTATGCTCCCGACCGCCTTAAATATCCTCTGATTCAAACAATTGAAAGAGGAAACACAGCCGGTTTTAAACGCGTTTCCTGGGATGAAGCATTAGACAGAGCTTGTGAGGCAATTCGCAATATGCAGGATCGCCAGAAAGAACTCGGCTATCTGCCGATTTGGAACAATGGTTGCGCTCCGTTAAATATGCTGGGACCATGTCTTTCTGCTTACGGTCACCATTCAGCCGGCAACCAAAACGACTGCCTTTATAACGCATTAGGAAAAGGCGTTAAAGGACATCCGGCTATCGATATGCTTAACTCCAAACTAATTATCGTTTGGTCGGCTGATCCTCAAACTACCTCTCCGCACTTACCTTTCATCATGACAAAGGCAAGAGAGAAAGGTATTCCGATTGTTGTGATTGATACGAGATATACCGGTACGGTAGGCGCTATGGCAACCGGCATTCCTGGTGTACCTGCTTGGATTGCACCAAGACCGGGAACCGATTCTGCGATCCTTGCTGCCATGGCAAACACGATCTACCGCAGAAATCTTCATAATCCTGCTTATATCAAGGAATACACCTTCGGATTCTTCCCCGGAGACTCTGTCATTAGTAATTCTCCGGCGAAGAGTCCTATTGACAGTCATCCATGGAAAGGTCAAAGCTTCACTGTTCCGCAGGGACAAAGTTTTGTTGAATATTTAGATGAATTGAATACTGCACACGGCGGCGAAGAAGGCGTTTTGAAATGGGCAGAACTTCTTTCGGGCGTTCCTGCTAAGACGATTAAGAATCTGGCAATTGCTTACGGTAAAACCAAACCTGCCTGTATCTATTCTGCCTGGACAGCCGGCGGGGCACAAAGAACCGGAAACGGTATGTACTACACTTGGCTCATGCTGGCTCTGGCTGCAATGACAGGAAATGCCACTATTCGAGGCGGCGGTATCGGTTCTTTATCTCCGAATGAAGGTATGTCCGTGAAACTCGGCAAAGCTCCAGGAATGGCGCACGGCAAAACCTTTAAACCGCTTTTGTTCTCCACGCACGTCTCGAGCCAAGTCATTATGACAGGGCGCGATACTCGCACCCCGGAACAATTAAGAGAAGACATTAAACTTCTCAACGGCATCGATTTAGGAGAAGATCCGAGACTCCATCTTGAAATGTTTATTAAGGGAGCAGGAAGCGGTGACGTTTTTAATCAGCGTGCTGCCATCAATCCGAAATTAGAAGCCTGGAATAAGTTAACTTCCGTCATCACGTATGACCGCTTCATGAGCACTACGGCCAGGTACTCGGATATTATTTTCCCCGTTGTCACCCATTTCGAAGAAAGCTTCATTACCGGCTCCAGAGTCAAGACCGATACGAATTTCGTTAATCAGATTCTTGATCCGATGTACGAATGCAAGACCGACTGGCAAATTAATGAATTGATTGCTCAGCGTCTCGGCATTAACTGGGGACGCGACGGTAAATCCGACATTGATGTTATGAAGATTCAATGGGCGGGCGCAAAGGTTCCGGAAAAATACAAGGAACTCAATCCTGAATTCAAGCTTCCGACCTTTGAAGAAATGCAGAAGGAAGGCAACGTTCAGCTCTTTGTTAAACCGGAAACTTCTGTCATCGACGCGGCCAGATTTGCTCCGGGAGAATTCCCGACCGATACCGGCAAGATTAACTTCTACTCTCCTTTCCTTGCGGAAAGAGGACGATTAAAACAGAAAGCAGCGCGTGCTCAGTATGTCAGACCGCCGGAAGGTATTGAGGATTTGCTTGAAGGTAAGAAAGGAGCGAAAGGAATTGCTTACAGTCTGCAATTCACGACACCCCATATGCCCAACAGAAGCCACTCCTCTTTTGACAATACGACTTCTTTGATGGACGCCTTCCCGCATTGCGTCTTCATCAATCCGGAAGATGCACAAAAACGAGGAATTGCCGACGGGGACGAAGTCTATGTTTACAACGATGCAGGATGCATGAAGATTCCGGCGCAAATTACTTTGCGTCAATTGCCGGGTGTGGTTTCTATCGGTGAAGGAGCATGGTACCAACCGAGCCCAACGGAAAAATACGAGGCATGGTTTGATTTAGACGGCGACGGGAAACCCGAGAAACACATTGTCGCAGTGGATGTCGGCGGAGCCGTCAACACATTAACGACAGACCGTGATATCGGAGCAGCAGATCCAGTGCTTCACTTACAGACCAACAAGTCAGGGGGATTTGCAGCGGGCGGAAATCTTTGCGAAGTCAGCAAACAAAAACCGGCCTAAGTTCATCGACAAAGATATAAGGAATAAACCATGACTCAATATGCATTTTTCTTCAATCAGAAACGCTGCTTAGGCTGCAAAACTTGTGTCATTGCCTGTAAAGAATGGAATGAGAGCAAAAGAGGAGACGCAAATCTCAACAGAGCATTAACGGAGGAAACTGCCGGAACTTTTGAAACACCCGCCTCTTGGGGCGCAGGCGCCAGACCGGATGCCCTTAACGGTGCACACTCTAAAGATATTCTTCGCAGATTTGATGCGAAAGAAGACTGGAGACGCGTGACGTTTTTTGAATTCGGCACAAAAGCTCCTAACATTGCCATTGTTCCGTTATCGATCGGCTGCAATCATTGTTCTGAACCGGCTTGTATTCCGGTTTGTCCTGTTAAGGCCATTTCTAAGGAAGCTAAATACGGCGCAGTCCGAGTGGATTCTTCCAAGTGCATCAGCTGCGGAGCCTGCCGAGCTGCCTGTCCGTGGGACGCACCTCAGTACTACAAAGATTTGCAGGCTGAGGGGTCCAGACCTCCCATGACCAAATGCGATCTTTGTTATGACAGATTAGAAAAAGGACTTAAACCTGCTTGTGTGGCATCTTGCCCCGGACGAGCATTAGAGCTTCTTCCCGTAGAAGAAATTCTGAAGCTTCATCCGAATGCAACACGCACTGCTCTCGGATTTAAGCAAGAGGATGTCAACCGTACGAAACCGAACATTTACTTTGAGTCCCGAGAACTCTTCTTCTAATTAATATGGTGAGCATTAAACAAAGCGAGGTTGAATTGAATCATTCTTCCGAACAATGTTCAGAGCTCTTCTTCAAAACACTGGGGCTGCTCTTTTTAAACGGCCCCAGTGAAGAGAATGTTCAGCTCTTAACTTTAGGATTAGAGAATTGCCGACAATGCGGGTTGATTTCTCAAGCCGAGTATGAGGAGCTTTCGGAGCAGCTCGACTTGCCAGCACTCGGTCGAGACTACGGATCTCTCTTTTGTCTCGGAAGTTCCAGCCTTTCTCTTTATGAGAGCGTCTGGTTGACGGGCCTCGCAATGCAGGAACCGAGAGACGAATTAAGAATAATCTTAAGAGCGTGCGGTTTGAAACCGAACACGAATTCCAATGAACCGGAAGATCATCTCGGCTTTATCTATTACTGCGTCGGGATGCTGCTGGAAAAACGGAGGGGTGCAGACGGAGATTTAAGAGAGTCGGAGGATATGAGTCCGTTGAAGGAGACGGTTTCGCACTTGAAGTGGACGCGACTCCTCGCCGGAGCTATCTCGGATAGGCATGCGGGTAATTTCTATTCGAATATCGTCTCTATAGCGAATAGACTTGCTAATGAAACGATAAATAAAAACGATTAGGAGCAGTTGTCAACTACCTCGGCCTAAAGGCCGAGGCTTGAAAAAGTCTCTAGTTGACTAGCCTCAGTCCGTCGTTTTGAGGACTACGTTGGTTGGGAATGCACAGGCACCGCGGGATGCAGATCCTAGTCCCGCGCTCTGCGGCCGATGGTTAAAAGCTCTGAGAGGTAGGAGCGGTGCT
>OOCG01001022.1_pt1 | contig 15105 bp, 14 predicted proteins | sample 1671521 | NCBI WGS metagenome assembly OOCG01 (sample SAMN06348165, study PRJEB24527) | human gut metagenome | biome: human gut; feature: ankylosing spondylitis patient; material: feces | host: Homo sapiens | place: China | collected 2015-10
TTACGTATACAAGCTTAGTAGCTTATGCTGAGCGTATGGCATCTCATAAGAAATTATAACTGTTTATTGTTTAACATATTGTATTAGTGTAGTTTTAAAAACTATGCGCTGTATAGTTATATAGGAATGCTAACATATGATGTAAACAAGTCACTTGTTAGAAAATAATCTGCGAAAGGAGTGCGTAATAATGTTTGAGGAATATGGTGATATGTTAAGCATAGATGATGTTATGGAGATGTTGGGCATAGGGCGTAACAGCGTATATGAGCTTTTAAACAGCGGAGAGCTGAAAGGCTTTCGCATCAAAGGTAAATGGAAGATAACCAAACGAGCTGTGGTTGAATATATTACAGTAAAGTCAGGGTTCAGTAAGTAGTTTTGTCATAGTCTTTCTTTTCAATGATATATTATTATGGTGTATGGCCTGTGAATATATCACAGTGCCCTTGCAAAGGAACATAGGAACATAAGATTGACCGCTGGTAGCAATACTAGCGGTTATTTTTATGTGCCGAAAATCCTAGGAGCACGCTTGAACTGGCGTGAGCCTATTTATCATATACACCAAATCTATATCAAAAAATTAGGAGGAACACAAAATGAAACAAGGAATCAAAACTATTCAAAATCTTTATGAGGAGCTGGAACGTCAGCGTGAAGCGCGTCAAGACCTGATTGCAGATACACGCAGCCTTAAAGTAAACAGTACTAATGGTTTGACGATGATGAGTGTTGCTACTGGTGACGACGTACTTTCTTATCGCTTGGGAGAGATTGCGCACCGCCAGCTTGCAGAACGCCTTGGCATTCCCTATAAGTATTATGAGCGTATGCGTGCAGAATATCCTGTGCTGCTCGATGAAAATGTTAATGGCTGGCTGACGAAGAATCCTGAAAAGCGTATGCTGCGTACTTTGGATGGCAGGCTCAGAGCATTTTTAAGTGACCGCTATCGCAGGTTGGACAATCTGGAGCTTGTAGACCATGTATTGCCTGTAATTTCACAGATGAAAGGCTGCGAGGTGGTGAGCGCAGATATTACGGAAACTCACTTGTATCTGAAGGTTATTAATAAAACCATGAAAACCGAAATCGTACCTGGCGATATTGTGCAGGCAGGTTTTGTGATTTCCAACAGTGAGATTGGCTTAGGCGCATTGAAGGTTGAACCCTTGGTATATCGCCTGATTTGTAAAAATGGCATGATCAGCAAAGACTATGCGCACAAGAAGTATCATACCGGTAGACAGGTCGAAGATACGGATAATGCGTATGAACTGTATTCTGATGAAACATTGGCTGCTGACGACAAGGCATATTTTATGAAAGTGCAGGATATTGTCAGTGCGGCGGTAGATGAAGCTAAGTTCAATCTTACTGTAGATAAGATGCGCAGTGCGATGCGAATTGTAACGGGCGAAAATCCTGTGCAGACAGTAGAAGTATTGGGTGACAGGTATGTCTTAAATAAGCTTGAACGTGCGTCTATCCTGCGCCATTTTATTATGGGTAACGATTTTTCACATTTCGGCTTGGTAAACGCTGTTACCCGCAGCTCGCAAGATGTAGCTGATTATAACCGTGCTACTGAGCTGGAACGTATAGGCGGAACTCTGCTTGATGAGGGTGTGGACAGGGCAGCGAAAAATGGGTTACTGCTTTTACCTGCTGCTGCATAAAAATAGAAAGGCAGACAGCTCGCTTAGGGCTGTCTGCAAAATTTTAAGGAGGATTCGATGATGGCTAATGAGTGCAATAATATGGTGTGGTTTTATAGCCGGGATAAAAAGCTGCTCCAGAGCTTCTTTAACAAATTTCGTGCGTGTCACGATGATTTGTATGCTTCATATATCTATCAGCTGTTTTTAGCACATGGATATAAAGAAGCAGAGCTGCAGGAGCTTGATAGAGGCGACATGATTGTAGATTGTGATGGGATTATCAGCAAACAGGACAGCTTTTACTTTTTTCAGGCAGAAACGGAAACTGCATGGACTCCGAATGTAGAAAGCCTGCAAAAGCTTCTGTGTGAAAGATATGCAGATAAAATCAAGCTGATCTATTTTGCCGATGCATCCGAAGATGGAATTTACATTACTAATGATTATAATGGCGTTTTTGTAAATGAGCAGTACAAGCTGGATTATGCTGAAGATGGTGAATCGACAGTGAAATACTTCAAAACCTATGATGACTTAATGGAGTATATCAGGTACTTTCTTAGTAAAACAGTAAGCAATTTAGATGATTTCCCGACAATGGAAAGAAAAATTATGAGGAACTTAAAAGCAGATGCGTATTGCTATATTACTCATGTGAAATATGATTACGAACTGAAAGAAAGGAGTGCTGCGTGATGCCTGCTACCAAATTTATCTGTCCTGACGGGAGTAGTGTGACTGTCTTAAAGTGCCTTAATAAGTGCCCTCGTATTGAAAGATGTATGTTTTTGCCTACGTTGAGAGCCGTTGCAGCATCTTTGGATAGAAAGCTGCCAAAAGCTACGGTAACGGAATTGCTTTGTGGTACGAGAGAAACTTATCTCAAGAAAACTACGGAGTATGCAGTTAATCCACAGCAGCAGCTCTACGCCCTTCATGGCACCGCTGTACATACTATCAATGAAGCGCATACGGAAGGCAATATGCTTAGCGAAGAACGTCTTGCTGATGAGATAACTTCGGGGCAGTTTGATTTATATGGACAGATTGCCGATTACGATGATGCGACTTTAGGTGATTTTAAGGTTACATCTTCTTATAAACTTATGCGTGCATTAGGTTATTACAAGGTAGATGTGCTGACAGGGGAAGTGTATAAGACAGGTGCGAGAAAAGGTCAGCCGAAAACACGTAAAGAATGGCGTATGGATGGAGTGAAGCATCTGTTGGATTGGGCAATTCAGCTTAACTATTATCGTATGCTGCTTGAAGCAAGAGGTTTTAAAGTAGATAGTATGAAGATACAAGCACTTTGCAGGGACTATAACCTGCGTATTGCTTCGGAACGCAATATTAGTAAGCCTGCCTATATCATTCCTATCAATAAAATTTCTGACCGCTGGGTGAAGCTTTACGTAAGCGAAAAGGCAAAGCGTTTACAAGCTGCGTTAGATAATAATGCCTTACCACCAGTATGTACAGCAAAGGAGCGTTGGCATGACAGGAAATGTCTTGGCTATTGTGCTGTTGCAGAAAACTGTCCTTATGGCAGAATGCTCAAGGAAAAGATACAGGTTAAGGCTGCTTGAATTTTACTTTCAGCAGGGCGTGAAATATCGTCCTGCTATTTTGTATGCAATTGTAGGAGAACAACTATGGATTTAAACTATGAAATGATGTATATTGTAAAACCTGCGGAGCAAGAAATCAGCAAGCAGGTTAATGCTAAACTTGAAAAGGTTATTACTGATAATGGTGGACGTATTAAAGACGTTAATTACTGGGGCGAAAGAAAGCTTGCGTATGAGATTAATGGCTTTGGCAGAGGTGTTTATGTACTGCTTGTGTTTAAAGGATCACAGACAGTTATCAAAGAGCTTGATCGCGTAGCGAAGCTTACGGATGAAATTCTGCGCCATATGATTATCAGAAAGGGGTATTAAATCATGGAAAATGCAAAGATTGCAAAGAAATTAGTTGCTGTTATGAGCGAGTGCAGCCATGTTGGCAAGAATGGCTTGAACAGCTATCACCAGTACAAGTATGCGACAGCAGAAGACGTTCTGTGCAAGGTGAATGAAGCACTGACAAAGAATAAGCTTGCTAGTGTAGTTACGCCTGCTTTGGATTCTGTGGTTGACGTAGTGAACCTTAAAGGCAATAAGGAGCATTTGGCGACAATTAGCGTCAAGATAGAGCTTATTGATGCAGACAGCGGAGAATCAATAGTATTGCAGGGGTTTGGTTCTGGGCAGGATGCTGGAGATAAAGCGATTATGAAGGCGCAAACAGCTGCTATCAAGTATGCCTATATGATGAGTCTTTGCATTGCGACAGGCGATGATCCGGAAGCAGACAGCAAGACTGATGAAGCCGCTATAGGTAAAGCAACAGTGCAAAAACAGGTTGTAAAGCAAAAGGGTAGTCAAGGAAATCAAGAAATTAAACTTGTCTGTGATTGCTGCGGAGCAAATATTTCTGAGAGAGTTATGCAGTATTCAATGAAAAATTTCGGCAGAGCATTGTGCATGGATTGCCAGAAGCAGACAGCTCAGGCTGCATAAGTTAATAGTGCTGAGAATGGCAGCAGGAGCGTGAAGCTTCTGCTGCTAATTTTTTTGCTCCTTGCGAAATGTTACAGCAGTTTACCCAGCACAGGGGTTGCCACCCCAAACCACTTCGCCAACTATGGCAATCAGCTCTTGGAGAAATCTGAGAGCTTTTTTGTTTTTGAATTTTGCTTCTTGCGAAATGTTACAGCGGTTTACCCCGCACAGGGTTTGCCACCCCAAACCACTCCGCCACTATGGCAATCGGCTCTCGGAGAAATCTGAGAGCTTTTTTGTTGCTTAAATTTGTTTCTCATTTCTCTTTATGCGGTCTGTATGTTTTGCCTTGCTTGCCCATTTTCGAAGCGCAGCGATTGCAGCAGTAGCGTTTGTCTGCGCGGCGTCCGCTGATGAGAAAATAATTGTTGCATTCAGGATTGGCGCAGCGGTGGTATTCGCCCGGATTGAGCAGCAGCTGATACAAATCAAGATAAATTGCCTGCATAAGATAGCTGCATTGCCAAAGGCTGGTAAATTTTTCTTGCGCCAGGTCCATTTGCGGTCTGGCGGTATAGATATTATCGTTGATGATATCGAGCAGGACGCGTCTGGCAAAAGTGTGGTCAAGGCTTATGCTTGGAATATCTTCAGCGAGAATTATAGCAGTAAGCTGTTTCTTCGTCAGCAAGTCCTTGTCATAATCAGCAAGCGTGCGCAGCATATGCTTGTCTACAACTGCGAGAAAGTCTTGCAGCTGGCAGGCGTAGTCTGCATCTGCTTTACGGATATTCTTGAGCAGCTGCGTGTGTGAAATGCGCTTGTGTGTAGCAAAGTATTCTGCGGTCCTGAGAGTAGGTGCTTCGATGCGCGGCAGCAGGTAGTGAATGCCACGCGCGCTGTAATGCAGCAGGTAGGCAAGTGCATAGATAACGCCTGCCAGTGTCCCTTCGTGTCGGAAGAGATAGCTTTGGACAATAAGCAGGTTGCGGACGATTTTGACGCAGCGGGCAAAAAGGCGCAGGCTCATAATATCCATTTCGTCTACTTCGAACAGTGTGTAATTCAAGGTAACCTCGGCATCATTGGCAGCGTAGTCTTTTTCTACAAGGATATCTCCCATAAAAAGGGTAGTGTCGATAAAGCTGAAATCGTTGACGAGCACAGAATGATTTTCGTCATCAAGGTGTGCACGTTTGCTAAGGCAGCGCTGCGAAGAATAGGGCAGGCCGTAGGCATTGCAGAAGGCAAGCACCTGCGTTTTATCGTTTTCGTCAATATTGGCGAAGGCAATGGCCAGGGAAGGGGCTGATGCGTCTTTCTCGCTTTGGGAAGCGATGGTTTGTGTATGAAAGGGGCCTTGGGCGCAGATAAAGTCGTCCTGACCATTAAAAAAGCGGCGAATCTGATAATTGCCGCAGATATTATTGGTGAAAAATTGAGGAATCACTGGCGCCGGAAAGGCGCGTTGCATTGTCGTCATAGGTATAACCTCGCAAAAATATAAAAGCTTACTTTGCTAGCAGATGCTGATGTTTTGTCGGCATCTGCTTTTTCGTCATTATAATATCACAAAAAAGAAATTTTATCATGGTATTATTATTTCTGACTCCATCTTATACTAAAAGCAGGCGGTGGTCAAGTAAGCTTGTATGCTTTATGTCAAATATATTCCATATATATAAAATCTAAAGCACCGCAAGGGTAACCTTTTAAGTTCATAATATATAGAAGGGAAGAGATAAGAAGTGATGCTGTTTGTTTGAAGAAAAATATAAAACTATTGGCTTAAATATTATGTATTATCGCAGGGCATTGAGTCTAACACAGAGCGAGCTGGCGGAGAAAGCCCAAATGTCAAGGGCGCGCGTCTCGGATATAGAATGCGGCAAGGGACCGTTTAATATGGAGTCGATATTTTTGCTGGCGCAGGCCTTGGGGGTTGACCCGGTGCGGCTTCTGCAGGAGAGAAAGTAAGAAGCAGCGCCAATAAAAATTATTAGAGGGAGGCAGATATTATGTCAAAGTATTGTATTAAGTGTGGAGCCGAAATTGACGACCAGGGAAGGTTTTGTCCGGTATGCGGGACAGATCAGTTACCGAAGATTGAGCCGACAAATGTAATTTGCCCTAAGTGCGGTACAACTTATCCTATTGGTGTCAAATTTTGCACAAAATGTGGTTTTCAGTTGGGAAAAGCTCATAGCAATGATAATCCCAAGGATTTTAAAGAAATCTTCAGCAGACTTTTTGGTAATAATCCCGAACGTAAACCCGCTTTGAATAAAGAGATTTTTAAAGAGCAGTTTTTGAGCTTTGAGGGACGCATCAATAGATTGGATTATTTCCTCAAGAGCATGAGTAGTTGTTTGGTGTTTTTTATTATCGCCTGCATCATCGACGAGTTTGTAGATGATTATTATATGGAAGCAATTGATTATCTGGCTTGCTTCATAGGCTTAATAGCTTTTACTCTTTTGGTTTGGATAAATAGTGCTATATCGGTCCGTCGCTTGCACGATTTGGACAAAGATGGCTTATTAGTGTTATTAACCTTTGTGCCACTGCTCAATGGCTTTTTTGAGTTGTATTTACTGTTTGCGCCTGGTACGGTAGGTGATAATCGCTACGGAGCAGATCCTTTGCAATAGTACTTTTTTGTAAAACATTTAATTGGAAAAGTTATATAGGGAGGTCATAGTGTGAAAAAGCTGTTTTTTTATGCAATGCTTATCTTAACAGTGGTGCTTACCGGTTGTGGTAAGTCAGAAGAGCAAAAAATACATTCCATGTATCTTAACAACAGTACGAAGGTTGCTGAGATGGAAACAGAGCAGGCTCAGGCCATGCTGGAAAATCGCAATATTGATAAACAGAAAATGCTCAAGCAGATTAAGAGTTTAATTGAAGAAAATGAAAAGAATATCACCAAGCTGAGTGATGAAAAATATGATGAAGCGAAGGCCAATGAGAGCGTTAGGGATTTCAACAAGAAAATGATGGAAAGCAAGGATAATGGTCCTTCTAAAAAGGATGGAGAGAAAGCCATCAAACGCTACCAAATAGCTAATTACGCCAAAAGCGTGAAGGATTATCTGCAGGCTTATAATGTTTACCTTAAGAGAGTTTGCTCTAATATGGAAAAATATTCTGGCGATAATGGACCAATGGAAATGGAAGCCTTTGAAAAGGTAGAATTCCAAAATGCTGTCTTGCAGCACGATTTAAACTGGTATGGCATGGCTAATGATGGCGAATTTCATAAGGGAGCCGCTTATTTAGATTGCAGTGACGCTTCGTATCGAGTTCAACAAATTGGCGATAGCAAGCTAGGCTTTGCCGTGCTTGAACGACGCAAGCTTGATGATTGGGTTTATAGTGTAACGATAGCTTTTACTAATATGAGCAAAAGTGAAACAATAGACCTTGATAAGCTTTCTGTTAACCTGAGAATTGGCAATGACTTGCTAACGCCTAAAAAATTTAATGTTATTACTTTTGGCGATCGTAATGATTTAAAAGGTTTCAAATTGAATTCTAAGCAAGTTTTGACAGTAGAGTGCCAATATTTCTTAGAAAGTAAATACAAGGACTTTAATTTACATTGGACTCAGTTGGAATTAGATAATGGTAAAGGCAAGCTGCTCATCAATACAGGTGCCTATAAATATAATGTGCAAGGCATTTTAAACATGCAGCAGGAAGAGAATAATGGTAAAGCAACTACATACAGCAATAGCAATGTGAATAGCAGTGTGAATAGCAGTGGACCGAAGTATAATTTATTTCAACCGCAAGCGTTTTTGAATGGCGATAAATATATACCGGAGGTATTCCAACGACAGGGAGCACATCGTTATGTTGATTGTCGCAGTGCAAAAATTTTGTCGCGCAATAATGGTCAAACAATTGTGCAATATGACATGATTGTAACAAGCAGCACTGGACAGCCAAGTCGACAGCAATGTATTGTAGGTCTGCTTACTGGTAAAGGTTATGGTGTTCAATATCAGGCTGATGATGGTTCGTGGCATCCTATGGATAGGACAACTGCTTCGCTGGCCTGGTATAACGCCGGTTTAGTATTGATTGATTATTTACAGCTATAAGGTAGCAGGCAGGGCTGCGTTTTGCAGTCCTGCTAAAAATTTATTTAGATGCTTTGTGCGGCATTTCTCGTTTTTATTATATTGATAATATGCTATAATAAGTAGTAGGAATTTACCTCAGTTGCAATAAGGTGGCGCTAATCATATCCGAATAAGATATTAGAGATTACAAATGTCTTGGTTGACTGAAGCTGTTTTTTAGTCAGCAGATTTAGCCTTAGGCAGCTAAATTGAAATTAAGGGGCTGGTTTCCGTGAGTTGGAAGGTTTATGTAAAAGTCAATCGTTGGCTATGAGTTTTGCTGAAGAATGTACCTGCGTGGAGCGGGGTTCTTGGGGAGACACATATTGGCGGTTGGCTTTTTTTGATTAACTTGATAAAAATAGCGCAAAATATGTATTCTGTAAAAGAGTTTAGTAAAAAATCAGGAGGAAAAAGCTTATGAGTAATTTAGCGGCATTAACAACGCAAAGAGATGGCTTGTTAAAAAAGATTCGTGAAATTGAAGGATCAGGTAATGATGTCGAAAAGATTCTTGAGGCAATAAAGAATCAGAGATGGTATTTTATAAAAAATAAACCTAAAATTCTTTTTGATAAGAGTACAGGGCTGCTTTGGGCTAACTTACATACGTTTAATTGTTGCAAAGAAGGTGGAAAGTACTATTCTCCAGGTGAGGCTGATAATATAATTAGTGGTTATTCATTCGGTATGGATGGCTTTAGAGTACCGACTTGTTATGAGCTTTGGCAAGCAGTAGCGGATAAAACAATACCGTTTCATGAAGATCATTATGGGGGGACACTCATGGGGCGAGTAAGAATGGAAAGTTGGCGATTGCTTGCTATTCAGTATTGGACTTGTGAATATAATGGTTATAAACGAAAGAAAGACTTGGATGAGAAGGGAGCTACAAGAGGGCTTATCGATAATGAGCTTATTCCAGCAGCAATATTTCCATGTTCCGATTATTTGATTCAAAACTCGGATTATCAAGAAAAAGTTAAACCGGGAAATCCTGTTTATACAGAAAAAGAACGCCTTCAATTTACTTTAGACCTGTTCACCCAAAATGAATTATTACCTGTTTTTAATGATGAAGCAATTACGGAGCTTTATAAGCAAATATACTTTGAAAAGCCCAAGCTTTTAGCGCAATTACAAGAACTGCAAACGCAAATTAAGGGGCTGCAGAAGGTCACATTGCTTTCATCTGATTTTGATTACACAGCATTGTTGTCCAAATATGATCTCAAGGCTATTGATGCTTCTCTCATCAAGTATTATCAGGCCGTGCAGCAGTGGTGCAGGGAACTCATGGAAAAAGTAGATTATTACGAAGAACAAAAGGCGTCGGTAATCAAGGATTTCAATTTAATCAGTCTTAAGCTTTCAAAAAAATATGAAGCTAATTCTAATCTTACAGAAGCAGAAAATACCTTACTGCGTGACAGACAACACTTCTTCCAAAAAAACTTTTCTTTGGGAATGAGTAGCGTTAAAACAAAGCTTTTGGCTGTGAAGAAGCAGGCAGATGCTTTGGAATACAGAATTGATGAAATTGATGAGGGTGAAAATTCTCTTCGTGAATTGGCAGAGCTGGAGCAGAAAAAGAGAGCAAGCTTTGCTTTCCTGGCGGAAAATACTGCCAAAATCATCAAAAATGCGTTGCGCAAGATTGAATATTTTGAGGCAAATCACACCTTCGTCATGAATGCTATTAATATCTGGGAAAACTGGACCGAAGGCTATAGAGTTTTCAAAACAACCTATAAAGAGGATATGAAGCATGACTGCGAGGACGATGGTATTGAAGAAGAAATATGGTCCGCTTGGTACCAGGATTGGCAACAGTTAAGATATGCGATTGAATTAAAAATGCAGCCGGTTATTGAACGTGGCTTGTGCGGCTCCATGCCAACGAATAAAGAAGTCAAGACATCTGTCCCTGAACAGCTTATTCATATTTTAGATGAGTATAAAAAGCAGATTGATAAATTTTACAAGGAAGAACGTAAAGGAATTTATCAGAAATTTGCTTTTCAGGCTGGTGGCGATTTACAGGAGAAGTTTGAAACAGAAAGCAGTCTTTACAAATTTGTGGCGATGCTTCAGTCAGAGCTGCAGGATATTATCTTCAACTGTAAGAATGCAGAAGACAGAGTCTGGATCTTGAATTGGGCAAATAGCCTGCTGGATATTCAAATTGACGAAGTTTTAAAGTTTGTTGCCAATAATGATTTACAAAAAATATCGCACACCATCTTAGATGAGTTTGCTGCTTTGAAACAAAAGAATTATGATATTTACCTTGCAGATGCTAAAGCATATAGTGAAGAAAAGGCAAGGCGTGAAAAGGCGTACAATTCTTTGATTTTCAAAATGCGTAAGGATTTGGCTAAGTAGCAAAGGAAGTAATGGTTTATGGAAAGCTTTGTTCCGCAGCTGCCGATAACTGATGCAGTATTTACTGAAGAAATTTGGGTGCAGAAGAATCCTGTAATGGGTGACCATATACGCGTAAAACGTATGCATGGTATTTATACGCATCATGGTATCTATGTTTCAGACAATGAAGTTATTCATTTTACAGGTACAGATGATGATAGCATTATGGATTCATCGAAAAACAGGGTTATCAGTTCAGATTTAAATTTTTTCCTCAAAGGCGGCGAGCTGGAGGTAAAAGAATATACTGATGAAGAGTTTCAGGATCTGTATGCGCCGGACCAGATAGTTGCTTATGCACGTAGCTGCATTGGTGATGGCGATTATAATGTAATTTTTAATAATTGTGAGCACTTTGCCAATGTTTGTACCTTGGGCAGGTTTAGAAGCCATCAGGTAGAACGGTTATTGCAAAATAAGGGGGTTGATGATATGAGCATTTTTGGTAAAATAGGTGGCTGGTTTAAAGGATTGTTTGGTGGCAGTTCCAGTAGTGGTGGTAGTCGCTCGACAAGCTCAACAGTATATGAGCCGGATAAAGTAAGAATAGCTGAGATTGAGCAGAATACGAAAATCAGATTAGCCACTATGGAACGCGAACGTCAGGAGCTTATGCATAAGGCGCAGCTGGAGTTTTTGCAGGCGCATTACGATTGTGAAGAAGCACTTGTGCAGGCCAAGGTGAAGGGATTTGCTGCGACAGCAGAGATGATCGTAAGAATGCAGTCCAAGCTGACCGAAATTGCAGAAACACGTATGGAAATTATCGAAAAAGGCTCATTGCCTATTGTCAAGGATATTGAAAAATTTTATGATGAGTTGGGTGATAAAGTAAAAGCAGATAACGATGAGTACAATATGGAAAAACTCCCAGCGTTATTAGCAATCTTGGGAAAATATGAGATTGATTCACCTGCGCATAAGCTGTATCAAAAGCGTATTGAAGAAGATATGAGATTGCAGAGTGAGTATTACATGAAGCAGTTGGACAATATTGCGATACGTCAGCAACAGGTTATTGATGGCTTTATCAAAAGTAAAAATAGCATTATAGAACAAACAGGTATGCTGACTAAGGAACTGCTGGCGAGCGTACAGAAGCAAACGTTAGAGCTTAGTCAAGGTGGAGAGACAAGCTTAAAGGAAATAAAGCAAAAACAGCAAACGCTTTTGTCAGGTCAGAAACCGTTGGCTTTAAGCGAAGGCAAGCAGGTTGGAGTGAAGAACAAATAACTTCAATTTTTATACTTACTCCGCCAACTATGGCAATCGGCTCTCAGAGAAATCTGAGAGCTTTTTTGTTTTTGAAAAGCCTGCATCATCGTGAAAACTTTATTGATAAGCATCCTTAAAAGTGTTATAAATTTATATTTGTTAGATGTTTTATGTACATGAGAGGATGAATATTTATGAGAAAAAATACTGTAATTTCCATGACGGCTACGCTGTTGGCTGCGAATATATCTTTTGCGGTACCGGCATTTGCCGATGATTTACAGACATACAATCTTGATACCATGGTTGTTACAGCGCAGCGTGAAAGCAAGCGTGATGTTGATACACCTGCTTCCGTTACAACCGTTTCCCAGAAGCAGCTTGTTGAAACCGGTGCTTCTAATCTTTTTGATGCCTTGCGTTTGCAAAGCGGCGTAACTACCTATTCCTATGGTGGCAGCCAGTCCCTTGGCGGTATGAACGCAAAAATCCTGATGCGCGGTGCGAATAAAGGCACTGTGGTAATGATTGACGGTGTTCCTGCCAACATCAATGAAACCTATTATCTGGATTCCATTCCTGTAGAATCTATTGCACGCGTAGAAATTGTTAAGGGCGCTGCTTCTACTCTTTACGGTTCCGAGGCTTCTACCGGTGTTATTAATATCATCACGAAAAAGAAAATGCCCAACACCTTATCTCTGACTAAGGGTGAATACGGCAGGGAGAAGGCAGCACTGACATTGAATGCTAATAAGCTGAACTTTGCAGTAGCGCTGGAGCAGAGTGACCCGATGAAGGGATACAGCAGTAATTATAAGCAGATTAATGATTTAAACAAAAAGTCCTTTACCGCAAGCTATAAGTTTGATGATAATTGGAGTTTTTCACATCAGCACAATGACAGCAAGTATTCCTATGATCAGTATGACAAAACCTGGAGCAAGCTTACCGAGGATGCGAATTACCACTATATTGATGATTTTTCACGCTTACAATATAAGGATGACAGCGTGAGTGCCAATTTGTTTTATAACCGCAGCAACCGCAGAAATCAGACTTACAATGTTACGGGCTCTAAATGGACCAAGTCCGATCATTTACGCTTTGATACCATAGGCCTTGATCTGCAAAAGCAGATTACCGGTAAATTCGGTGATGTTATTGTTGGTACGACGGTTTCCCGTGATTCCTATAAAAATGATATTACCGTAGCCAAAAATATTAAACCGGGTACGAAGATTAACGAATTCAGAACGAATTATGCTGTGTTTGCACAGCTTTCCAAGGATCTTGGTGCAGGCTATACTGCTACAGTAGGTGCCCGTGAAACTGTTGTAGAGGCCAATAAGCGTTACAATGCTTTTACTCCGCAGTTTGCTTTGCTGAAGAAGCTGGATAACAACAGCAGCTTATATGCAAATGCGGCAAAATCTTTTAAGATGCCTACATTTACCCAGATTTACGGCGGTGGTGGTGCCAACTTTGCGGCTAATCCTTTACTGGAGCCTGAAGAAGGCTGGACCTATGAGTTCGGTTACAAAAAGACATCTAATACAAGCATGTTCAAAGCTGCTTTGTATTATATGGATTTGGATACTATTGAGTACGAAGGCAAGGGAACCAGCTCCAATCCGTATGTGACACGTAATATGTCCTTTAAAAACAAAGGTCTGGAAATGACCTATAAGAAGGATTTCGGCAGCAAATACAGCTATTCTCTGGGCGCTAATTTCTGCAATCCTATGGGTAAAAATAAAAAAGGCGTATGGGAGCGTAAATTTGCACGCGAGCAATACAATGCCGGCATTAAATACCATGATGCTAAGTTCAATGCTGCGCTGACAGGCATGTTTACTACGGACAGAGCCAGCGGCTGGGGCGATTTGCTGCCGGTAAACTTTATTGCCGGCTATAAGTTCGATAAGAGCAGCAGTGTAGAGCTTGGCGTGGAAAATATCTTCGACAGGGATGATATCGTAAGCAATCCGGGCTCCGCTACCAAGTATTACTGCCTGCCGCGCATGGTGCATGTGACCTATACTTATACATTCTAAACATAAATAGGTTGCTATGTTTCTAGGGCGTTTTGTTTGCAAAGCTTTTTATCTGACTATATTAAATATCCATAAATTGAGCTTATTCAGATGCCAGTCGATAGGTTATAATGATTACATTATTAAAGTGAAGGAGTGTGTCTTATGACCTTGATGAATAAAGCATTGACAATTGCTGGCAGCGATACAAGCGGCGGCGCCGGTATGGAAGCGGATATTAAAACTATGGAGGAGCTGGGCGTTTATGGTATGCCTGCCTTGACCTGCATTGTTACTATGCATCCTACTACTTGGGAGCACAGCGTATTTCCGTTGCCGTTGGATTTGGTAGAAAAGCAGCTGGTGACAGCGATTGAAGGCGTTGGCATCAATGCGATGAAAACCGGTATGCTGGGCAGTGCCGAGCTGGTAGAACTGGTTGCAGCTACGATTGATAAGTACAATTTGCAGAACGTTGTTATTGATCCGGTTATGGTCTGCAAGGGCTGTGACCTGATTCTGGTGCCGGATGCGGCAGAATCTATCAAAAAGCTGCTGATGCCGCGCTGCGATATTATTACCCCGAATACCGTGGAAGCTGCTTATCTTGCAGATATGCCTGAGGTTACTACCGTAGAGCAGATTAAGGAAGCAGCAGAGAAAATTGTTGTTGCCGGAGCGAAGAGCGTTGTTATAAAGGGCGGCGAGCGTCTGAGCGACAATTCCGCTATTGATATTTTTTACGATGGCAAGGAATTCACAGAAATGGCTGTGCCGAAAATTTATCCTTCCTACAACCATGGCGCAGGCTGCACCTTCTCGGCAGCAATTACCGCAGGTCTGGCAAACGGCCTTAGCATGAAGGAAGCTGTGCTGCAGGCAAAGAAATTTGTCACTGCTGCGCTCAAGCATGGCTTTGCTATCAATAACATTGTCGGCTGCACCAATCATACCGCGTATAGAAAATATAGCGAATAAAAGAAATAAAACCGTCATTTCCTCAGACTATTTGTAGTGACCCCAAAAAGTTAGACTTTTATTACGCAGCAGAATTTAGAATCTGTTGCGTATTTTTTATGCAACAAAA
>OOCG01001029.1_pt1 | contig 15042 bp, 7 predicted proteins | sample 1671521 | NCBI WGS metagenome assembly OOCG01 (sample SAMN06348165, study PRJEB24527) | human gut metagenome | biome: human gut; feature: ankylosing spondylitis patient; material: feces | host: Homo sapiens | place: China | collected 2015-10
TATCCACTCTAACGATATCAGTGATGCAGATAAAGAATTAATGACAAAAGAAACTGTTCACCATTTCGATAACTATGTAAGCCCCGGCTGGCTGAAATATCGTAAATCTGTATCTACAAACGCGGCTCTGCTGGAATGGACTGACCACGACAGCAGCGTAGTGGATCTGTACGGTGAAGATTTTATCGACTGCCTTGGCGGTTTCGGTATCTATACATGTGGACATAGAAATGAATATATCGTTGATACAGTAAAAGCTCAGCTGGATCATCAGGCACTGCATTCTCAGGAACTGCTGGATCCCCTGCGCGGCTATCTTGCAAAAGCTGTTTCTGAAATCACACCCGGCGACCTGCAGTACTGCTTCTTTACAAACGGTGGTGCGGAAGCCAACGAAATGGCACTGAAATTAGCAAGAATCGCAACAGGCGGACGCTGGTTCGTATCTACAGTTAATGCGTTCCACGGCAAATCCATGGGTGCGGTTTCCATGGGCGGCAAGAGCACATATCGTACTCCTTACACACCAATGGTACAGCAGGTTGTTCACGTTGAATACGGCAACGCAGAAGATGCAAGAAAAGCCATCAGAAACCTGATTGCAGTCGGCGAAAAAGTTGCAGCCTTCATCGTAGAACCTGTTCAGGGCGAAGCTGGTATCATCATTCCTCCTGAAGGCTATTTGAAAGAAATCAGAGCAATCTGTGACGAATACGGCGTAGCATTGATCTGTGACGAAATCCAGACTGGTATGGGTCGTACAGGTCACATGTTCAGATGCGAAGGCGAAGGCGTCGTTCCCGATATCCTCACATTCGGTAAAGCATTCGGCGGCGGCATTATGCCAATCACCGGTCTGATCTGCCGTCCTCATATGTGGACACAGGAACTGGTTGACAACCCTTGGCTGCTGGGCTCTCCCACATTCGGCGGCAACCCTGTATGCTGCTCCGCTGCACTGGCAACCATCAAATACATGATCGACCACGATATCCCTGGCGAATGCGCGAAGAAGGGTGCCATCATCAAAGAAGGTCTGGACAAACTGAAAGAAAAATATCCTGATCTGATTGACGATGTACGCGGTATCGGTTTGATGCTGGCAGTAGAATTCAAGACTTCTGAAATCGGTTATGAAGTTGCGAAAGGTATGTTTGCCCGCAAAGTTATCACAGCTGGTACACTGGTTAACGCAAAATGCGTACGTTTCGAACCTGCAGCTGTTATCACAGAAGATCAGATTGCGAAAGTAATCGAACGGATGGATGCATCCCTGGCTGATACAAGAGCAGCTATGAAATAAAATAAACATGGGACAAAATTGATAGTTTCCCCGCGTGGCATTGATTGTTCCCATGCGGGGAACTTTTTATAGCCCTCCCAATGGAAAAATACCCATTGGAGAATGGAATGAAGGAGGATGAACAGATTATGACAATGACAATTCAAGAAAGAATTGATGCTGCCCGCAAAGCGCAGGCGCAGATTTTAGATTATACACAGGAACAGGTTGACAAACTGGTTTTTGAAATTGCAAAGGTGATCTACTTAAATGCAGAACCTCTGGCAAAGATGGCGGTAGAAGAAACCAGACTTGGTAAATATGAAGACAAAATCGGTAAGAACACAGATACACCCACAGCTTTCTGGGCTTATCTGAAAGATAAAAAATCCGTTGGCGTGATCAGAGAAATCCCTGAAGAAGGCATCATCGAAGTTGCCCATCCCATCGGCGTTATCGGTGCAGTTACACCTGCAACCAACCCTACCGTTACACCTCTGGGCAACGCAATGCACGCACTGAAAGGCAAAAACGCGCTGGTAATCACACCTGCACCTCGTGCAGAAAAAACATCCACAAGAACAGTGGAATTGATGCGTGAAGCACTGGTAAAATGCGGCGCACCTGCAGATTTGATTCAGATCATCGAAGAAATTACCATTGAAAAATCCGCAGAACTTATGGAAAAATGCGACCTGGTTATCGCAACTGGTGGTCCTGGGCTGACAAAAGCAGCTTATTCCAGCGGTACTCCTGCTTACGGCGTTGGCCCAGGCAACCCTCCCGTAATTTTGGACAGAGGTTATGACCTGGTAGACGCAGCAAAGAAAACATTCATCGCTGTTGGCAGTGACAATGGTATCCTTTGCGACGGTGACAACCTGATGCTGTATCCTCAGGAAGAAGAAAAAGATTTCTTCAAAGCCCTGCGGGATGAAGGCATTCTGATTTATGAAGATAAAGACGACGTTGAAAAATTCAGAGCAGCCCTTTTCAGCAACGGCAAAATCAATTCCGATCTGGTAGGGAAAGACGCAGATGTTATCGCTCGTGCAGCAGGGTTCGATATTCCCGCTGAAACAAAAGTTCTGGGTCTGAAGATCGAAGGTGTTGGGAAAGAAGACATCATGTGTAAAGAAATCATGGGTCCCGTTGTTGTACTGAAAGACTACGACACATTCGAAAACGCTGTAGAAATGGCAGTCAGAAACATGCAGGAAGCTGGCGGTATCGGCCATACAGCTGGTCTGTTCACCAACGACAAAGAACATATCAAATACGCTGGTGAAAGAATTCCCGTTGCGCGTCTGCTTGTAAACCAGCCTACACCCGATGCATGGGGCCCTGCAACAAACGGCTTGTCTCCTGCAGTATCTGAAGGCTGCGGCACATGGGGCAACAATATTCTGGCAGGCAACGTAGACTATATCCATATGCTGAATGTTTCTAAGATCGCTATGCCTTTGGATGTAGAACTGCCTGACGGTGAAAAACTGTTCAAAGATTGATATTTGATTTAAAAATAACGGCGAAATAAAAATATATGTGCATTCCGAGGCAGGCAAATCTGCTTCGGAATGCTAAAAAGAAAGAAGTGAATTTATGAAAGACCTCTATTAAGACAAAAGGGAGGATTGGCCTATGGAAAGTGTACGAGAAGCGCAAAAGAAAGATCAAATGAAACGAACGTTGATTTTTTACATAGCATTGTTTGTGGGATTTGCTCTGGTAGGTATTTTGGTACCTGATAATCCGGACGAATTTGGTATATTGACATGTATTCCGGCTGCCTTCATGATCTTCTTTATCTTTAAGACAAAAAGAATCATTGAAGGGCTTACACTGGCTGTTCTTTTATGCTGTATCATGGTTCACAAGCAAAACTTCATCATCGAGTTTGCGAACATTGCGCAGACAACCATGATGGATGAAGATATTGCGTTCCTGATCATTGTTTGTGGTCTGATGGGCAGCTTGGTTGCAGTTATTGAAAAAAATGGCGGCGGTCTTGCATTTGGTAAGTTTGTAGCTTCCAAGGCAAAATCTGAAAAAACAGCGCTCTTTGGCACAATGCTTTGTTCTGCGCTGTTCTCCATGGACGACTATCTGAGCTCTCTGACATCCGGTATCGCTATGACACCAGTAACAGACAGATACAGAGTTCCTAGAGAAATGACTTCTTATGTAATTGATACAACAGCAGCGCCAGTTACGGTTCTGAATCCCATTTCCACATGGGCAGTATTCATCGGCGGGCTGATGGTTGCCAACGGTCTGGCAGAAGAAGGTCAGCAGCTGACAACATATATGAAAACAGTTCCTTTCAACTTCTACGCAATTTCAACACTGGTTGTACTGGTACTGGTTATTTTAGGGGTTATCCCGAAATTCGGTCCCATGAAAAAAGCGTATGAAAGAGTTGCTGCCGGCGGCCCTTTGGCACCTCCGGGATCTGAAAAGATCGACATTCGTGCCGGCAAAGAAATGGTAGAGTTTGAAGACGATGTGGAAGGCGAAATGAAAGCCTGCAAGAAACCCAAACTTCGCAATTTCTTTGTACCTATCTTTATCCTGATTGGCGCCATCTGTATGTTTGATTTCAATATGCAGATCGGTATCATCATCGCGATCCTGCTGGGCTTTGTATTCTTCGTATTCCAGGGTATGGACCCCGAAGAATATGCCGATGCAGTTGTTGAAGGTTTGAAGAACATGGTTATGCCTATCCTGCTGATGATCCTGGCATTCTGTTTCACAAACGCGAGCCAGCAGGTTGGCTTTATCGATTACGTTATCGACGTAGCGGTAAGAAATATCTCTCTGCCACTGCTGCCGATCACTGTATTCCTGGTATTTGCATGTACAGAATTTATCATGGGTATCAACTGGGGCATGTACATCATCGCACTGCCAATCGTTGCTCCCATCACCATCGCTCTGGGCGGCGACATTGGTGTAACCGTAGGCGCCGTTGCAGCTGCAGGCGTTTGGGGAAGCCACTGCTGCTTCTACTCCGATGCAACGATTCTGACATCTGCCTCTACAGGCTGCGATAACTTCAAACATGCGACCAGCCAGATTCCATTTGGTTTGATCGCAGGTATTTTCTCAGCCATTGCATATCTGATTCTCGGACTTGTACTGTACGCTTAAGAAGCGTTGAGAACGACCACAGGAGGATTCCCTTTCATAGGATGAATGGTTCCTGCGAAAGCTGCTGACACTGGCAGCGGAGGTTTTTTGAAAAGTGAAACAAGTAAGATGGGGGATGAACCACAAAGATGATTCGGAAAAGTCTTTGTGAAGAACTTACTTATAGAAACAATGAAAAAAAGAATATATGACAAATGACTTGATATGAAAATAAGGAGGAAATGATTATGGTAGGTAAAAAAGTAGTACATCATCTGATGATGAGCGCAAAAGATGCACATTATGTTGGCGGTCTGGTAAATGGTGCAAGAATCGTTGACCAGTGGGGCGACGTTGGTACAGAACTGATGGTTTATGTAGACGGTGACATCAGCCTGTTCCTGGGGTATGAAAACATTGAATTCCTGGCACCTGTATATGTAGGCGACTTTATGGAATATCATGGCTGGATTGAAAAAGTTGGCAACCAGTCTTATACATGTAAGTTTGAAGCATGGAAAGTGGCAACACAGCTGGACAGAACAGACGCTGATCTTTCCGGCGTAGCAACACCCGAAACAGCAGCAACAGCATGCGAACCTCCTGTACTGTGCGGTAGAGCAACTGGCAGTCTGTATATTGCGAAGAAAGACCAGAGAGGTCCTCAGGAATCTTCCTTCAAAGACAGAAAACATCCCGGTGAATAATCGTTACAGTTCTTCAATGAAAAAAGTGCCAATTTGAATGAAAAAAAGGAGGAAATGATTATGGTAGGTAAAAAAGTGGTACATCATCTGATGATGAGCGCAAAAGATGCACATTATGTTGGCGGTTTGGTAAACGGCGCTAGAATCGTAGAACAGTGGGGCGACGTTGGTACAGAATTGATGGTTTATGTAGACGGTGACATCAGCTTGTTCCTGGGCTATGAAAAAGTAGAATTCCTGGCACCTGTATATGTAGGTGACTTCATGGAATATCATGGCTGGATTGAAAAAGTTGGCAACCAGTCTTATACATGCAGATTCGAAGCATGGAAAGTAGCAACACAGCTGGATAGAACAGACGCAGATCTTTCCGGCGTAGCAACACCTGAAACAGCAGCAACAGCATGTGAACCTCCTATCCTGTGCGGCAGAGGTATCGGCAGCCTGTATATTGCGAAAAAAGATCAGAGAGGTCCTCAGGAATCTTCTTTCAAAGACAGAAAACATCCTGGCGAATAAACTGTCTGTAAAAGATTTCTGATGTAAAATTCATTGCTTTAGCCAAGGAGGGCGGACGAATTTCATTTCGTCCGCTTTCTTTGGGAGAATGACATGCCGGAAAGGAGTGGGGGAATATGGATGGCAATAAACAAATGCAGGAAAAACTCCTGGGGAAAATCAGACAGATTGTGGTAGATGAAAAATTCAAACTGGATGCGTTTTATCTCTGCGGAGCAGCATCCAGCCTGCCAAACCAGAAATTACAGAAAGCATGTGAGAAATATCTGGAAATGGTAGATCAGAAACAGAAAGATGCGGCAGTGATCAATGGTTTGATTACAGAATTGGAAAATGCCGTTGCGGCAAAAGCAAAAGTGACTGTCGTAGGTGATCTGGTGAATAACAAAGCAGACATTCAGGAAGTTTTTGAGCACAGAGAACATCTCTGGAATGTATAAATGACTTGTGCCTGAAAAGGGCGTCCTTTATGAGCGGAAATAGGCAGCAAAGTCATGAGAAAAATGAAAAAGACAATGAGCATTAGGGGCATCTTTATAAGAAAACAAAGAAAGCTGAAATCCTTGTGATATAGAGGATTTCAGCTTTCTTATTTTGACAGAGATTCGGTTGTTTTCTTATGAAAACAGCCTTTGCAATTCCCTTTAAGAAATTGAGGTGAGAAAAACAATGTTTTCTTAGGGGAAGTTGCTTTTTCACTGCCTTTTTTATTTATAGGAGCAAAACATTAGATGCCGTATTTCTGGCACAGACGCATGAAGATGGAAGCGATTTCCGCACGAGTGATCTGTGCATCGGGGCGGAAGTTGCCTTCGTTATCGCCGGAAAGCAGACCGGCTTTCTGCATAGCGCCTACGCTTTCTTTGGCGTATCCGCTGATGGAAGCAGTATCCTGGAAATCAGGTGTGCCGCTTTCCAGTGCAACACCGGAGAATTTCAGGTATCTTGCCAGCATCACTGCTGCCTGTTCTCTTGTGATAGGTGTGTTAGGTGCAAAGGAAGTATCGCTGACACCGGATACCAGATTGTTTGCGTATGCCCAGCTGACAGCATTGCCATACCATGCATTGCTGGAAACATCGGCAAAAGGACTGCTGCCTGTATGAGAAGTACCATTGAAGCGGTAAAGTACGGAAACCAGCATGCCTCTTGTCATGGACTGACTGGGAGCGAACTGTGTTTCGCTGACACCGGAGAACAGACCTCTCTGTGTTACATAGGAAACAGCAGGTGCATACCACTGATTTGCAGGTACGTCACTGAAGTTTGCAGAACCTGTGGAAGGCTGTTGTACAGCTGCAAAAATAACTTCTACCACGTCAGTGGATTTCAGATGCAGCAGCTGCTGTACAGGGCCCTGAGAAACGCCATTGACCAATACGTCACGTACTTCGTAGCCGTCGTGAGGCTGAATAGATACGCTGCCGTCGTTGTTTGCGATGATCATACCGTTGGTCTGGTCGCCTTTGATAACAGGACGACCGGTTGTTGTGCTGCTGGAGCTGGAACTACTGGAGCTAGAGCTGCTGCCACTGGAGCTGCCGCCACTGGAGCTGCCACCGCTGGAGCTGCCACCACTGGAGCTGCCGCCACTGGAGCTGCCGCCGCCGTTGCTGCCATTGCCGCCATTATCGCCGCTGTTATCACTGCCATCATCCTCTAAGGATACCTGTGTATAGGATGTTGCAGCATCTTTACTGTTCAATGTGATCAGTTTGGATACACCTGTAAAGGATACGCCATCAGGCAGTGTCAGGTTACCAAGATAAATCTGGTCATTCTGGCTTTCCAGTACAGAAAGAGAGTCCGCATAAATGGTCAGAACGCCGTCTTTTTCGATATGATGGCTGTATGCCAGATCTTCCGCACCAAGGAAATGGGCGTTTTCCAGATCCTGTTTGGATTTCAGTGAAATTTCCACACTTGTGGTGTCTTCAGAAACGCCTGTCAGATACAGACGAGCGTTATTGCTGTCGTTATCCCGTTGGATGATCACGCTGGGACCTGCGGCAAAAGCAGTGGTGGACATCAGTAATGATGCCACCAAAGCGCCTGCCCAAAGTGTATATTTCTTTTTCATGGGTAGGTTCCTCCTTAATTATTGATGTTCCAGAGAGATGGAAGGCATGCTGTCAGCGTCGGGAGAAGAAATCCACATTGTCTGTGCAGTGATGCGGCCATCTGTTTCGGAAATGTTGTCTGTGCGGTACAGAACTGCCTGAATGCGGTCGGGCAGGGAGCTGGGGTGATCGCAGTCTACATGTTCGTTCTGCAGATCGCCTTCTGCTTCTTCGTTGATGACATAGATGAACATACCATTGCTGATGAGGCTCACTTCGCCATCGGCAGGAACTTCTGCCAGAAGATAAGTTTCCCCGTTGATAGGTCTTGTTTCTTTTGTTTCTGTACCTGTTGCCAGATCGCGAACGGTAAATTCGCCGTTGACCTGTACATAGTTATATCTGGGATCGCCTACATAAGTGCCGACGATGACCAGAGAGCCAGCAGGGATGACTTCTTCAGAAGTATCGCCCCACTGATAAGCTTCACGGAGTCTGCCGATGGCAGCGCCGTCCTGCAGGAATGCTACGTCGTCGTTGACTGCACCGATGAGCTGCAGGGATGCACCTTCAGGAACATTCTGCAGTCCCAGTTTGGTGATGTCATAAGTCCAGATACGGCTGTCTTCTGCATCTGCACCGGGTTTGGTGAAGTATGCTTTGAATGTGCTGCCGTCGTTTGCCATATTCTGTGTCAGTGTCAATGTGGTTTCTTTGGATACGCCATCCACATTTGTAGTCAGAACAGCGGTGATGCTTTCCACATCGGAAACACCAGTCAGTTTGATACCGCTGACAGACTGTGCCTTATCGTTTTTCATGGTCACAGTTGCAGTTGTACCGGACTGGGAAAGATCATACAGACCTGCATCCAGTACGTTGTCGTAAGAAATACGTACCTGCTGTGTTTCTGTAGCTTCGGAAATGTTGCCCTGTTTGTCAACAGCGCGAACAGAATAGGTCAATACGGTATTGTTTGCTGTACCGATATGTTCGGTGAATGTGTTGCTTGTTGTAAAGGCAATGGATTTGTCGTCTTTCAGGATTTCGTAACCCAGAATGTTTTCTCCGTCAGTGTGGGAGAATGTCAGTGTCACATCCTGACCGTTGGAACCAACGGAATTGGTTGCTGTGACGGAATCCAGTGTCAATGTGCCGTTTGCAACGCCTGTGCCTTCCAGACGGCTGCGGCGGGAGTTATCGTTCAGATACCAGATGGCTCTGTCTTCTTCGCCATAGGATTTCAGTTTGCTCTTTGTGCTTTCTGTCAGTTCCATACCCCAACGAGTGAAGAATTCGGTCAGATCTTTCTGGGCAACTTCAGATGCAATCAGTGCAACGCGGTTGTCGTAGTCATTGCCGCTATACGCGCCGGATTTCCACAGTTTGAAGAACTGGTTGTAGAAGTCCATGGGAGCATCTGCGTTGTCATAAGCCAGATGCAGCTGCCAGTACATACCCAGCTGTACGAATACGTTGTTGGCTGCGCCGGGACGTGCTTCCGCAACTTTCTGGAAGATAGCGGAATATCTGTCTTCGCTTTCCAGACGAGTGGTCAGGGAAGTCATGTCGCCGCCGTCGTAGCTCTGTACCATGAGGGAGTACAGGTTGTTGGTGATTTCTGTTCTGCCCAGTTTATCCATGTTATGACCGATTTCGTGAGCGATACCCCAGCCGTACAGACCGTTTGTATCTGCTTCGCCGGACAGCATGGAAGCGGGAGTGCCTTTCACCAGATCACCAGCGGAACCATAACCAATACCGATATGATCGCCAGCTGCATACATGAAGGCAGAACCGAACATACGCATGTAACGGATGTTCTGGCGGCTTTCCATAGGATACTGGTAAGCGTCTTTATCACCGTCTACAATGCCCTGTGTGGTATTTACCACATAAGAAACGTCTTCCCAAGCAAGGATTGCATTGTAAAGGGATTCTGTTGTCAGGCCGTTTGCTACTTCTTTTACAGGGATAGACAGCAGGAAGCTGGGAGTTGCAATATCTGTATGGTTACGGATGCTTGTCTGGCCCAGACGGTTGCTGTTTGCCTGTACATATGCGTTTACTTCTGCCACATAAGCAGAGATTTTTTCTTTTCTTGCGGATTCAGACAGTTCATACCAGTCGGACAGTTCCAGCATAGGTGTTTTTACGCTGGTATTGTTGTCTGTGATGATACGCAGTGCAATTTCGTCTGCATGAGAACCGCTGTATGTCAGATACAGGGCGCCGCCTTTTTCTGAAGATACAGAAGCGATCTGTTCTACAGAAATGACGTTTCTGCCGGACTGCAGCTGAATGCCTTTGCCTTTCCATGCGTTATGATTGCCATAATACTGTGTAGGTACGATGGTAACAGTTTCGCCAGCGGGAATGTCTGCATAGATGACTACATCGCTGCCGGAAGAAGCTACAACGCCCAGAGGCTGCAGTACGCTTGCAGTCTGACCATATGCGCTGTCTGCTGCGGTGCTGCGGGACTGGAAGCCTGTCTGTACTGCCAATTCGTTTCCTTCTGCCAGTGCTTTTGCATCGTTCAGTTCGCGCAGCATCATATCTTTATTCAGATAGAATGCGTTTGTGTTTTCCACTCTGCTGCGGAGTGCTTCTACTTTTTCAAGGGTTTCTTCCTTGCTGTATTTCAGTTCAGTAAATGTACCGTTGGAGAACAGGTCTGCAATTTCCGCAGGTGTGTTATCCAGATGGTAGAAGGCTGCTTCAGACAGTGTAACAGATTTTGCACCTTCCCACTGACCAACATTGACTCTGACTCTGGAAATGTCGTTGGATTCGGGCAGTTCCAGTACCAGATAACCGGTACCGTCTTTTGTCACTTTGGCAGTGATATTTGCGTTGATGGTTGCAATCTTTTCATATTTTCCATCTGCTGTTTTGCGGTAAGTGGTTACGCTGTAGTCACGCATGCCTGTGGTGTAGCTCAAATCTCCCTGTCTGGGAACGTAGATCATGTAGTTCATGCTCTGAGGCTCTGCAAAGTCAAATGTGAAGGACTGATCTTTCCAGTATGCGCCAGACTGCCAGAATGTGGAGTAGTTGCCGTCCAGTACATGTTTGATATTGAAGTTGGGTGTTTCATTCCAGTTTACATTGCCTGCGGCGCCGCTGTCAGAACGAACGGTAATCAGTTCGTTGGAGATGCGGTTTTCTGTAGGCAGGGCAGGGCCGTTGATGGTCTGGGACTTGGGCGCACCTTCTGCCAATTCGGAGCGAGGGCTGACACCAGCCTGATTGTATGCTTCTACGCAGAATTCGTAAGTAACGCCGTTTGTCAGGTTGCCTACAGTGAGGGAGTTGTTATCGCCTACATCAGAGGAAATCCACTGATCTGTGCCTTTTTCACGGTAGTAAACCAGATAACCCATGGCATTTTCGGATTTTGCCCAGCTGAAACGCAGAGCGGAATCCATGGAAGTTACCTGCAAAGTAGTAGGTGCTACAGGTCTGCTGTCGGGGAAAGGCGTTGCAGATACGATGGCGGAAGTTGCGCTTTCCCATTCGCCGCTGGTACCTACCACAACGAAATAATATTTTTTCAGGTTTTCCAGACCGCTAATGGTGATGCGGTTGTTTCCTGTGGTCTGAACCTGTGTCATACCGTTCTGTGTGGTGCCATAGTAAACTTTATAGCCTGTTACGTTTGCCATGGCATCCCAGGAAAGGGATACACTCTTTGTGCCTGCAGTTGCAGTCACATTCTGAGGTTTTGCTGCTTCTGCTTCAGGTGCTTTTGCCAGTGTGCTTTCCACGAAAGCAACCTGTTTGATAACAGCAGTTTCATTATCTTCTGTTTTGGTAACCTGAATGGTGATTTTCTTCACGACTTTTCTGGAACCCAGATTTACCACCAGCACGTTTTCACCGTCACGGGCAGAACGGGCTGCAACAGTCAGTTTGCCGTAAGGAATGGTTTCTGTTACGACTTTGCCGTCTTCTTCCACTTCCAGAACCAGATTGAAGTATTCAATGCCGCCATTTGCAGGGGTAGCAATCTGTACTTCGCTCATAGCAACGCCTTCGTTAAAGGCGATGGGGATTTCCAGAGGTGCTTCGGGAGAAATTTCGCCGGAATCTTTTTTGCTGAATGTAATGGCTTCTGTTTCTGTAAACAGGTCAGCGATGTTTTTATCATCGGCAATTTCTACTTCAGACAGGTCAGTTTTGTCAACGTCGATGTTCTGCACAATGGCGCGGGATACCATAGCACCATTCTGTGCAACGGCTTTGCCGGTACCCTGTACCATCATGCCGCGGTTTACATAGGAAATATCTACGATGTTGACAGTACCGTCTTTGTTCAGGTCATAAGCGTCGTTATCAGTGCCAAGAGCTGCCTCTACCAGCTGCTGGTCTTCCTGATTTACGCTGCCGTCGCCATTCACATCCCCAAGTGTGAATGTGCTTTCTTTGGTACCAATGGTAATGATTTTTGCATATTCTTCCAGAGAAAGTTCATTATATGTATAAGTGCGGTAACCATCGCCTGTGACTGCAATGCGGTATACGCTGTCTGCAGTGCCGGCAGGCAGATCGGAAGCAACGATGTCGATGGCTGCTACCAGATCATCATCGCCGCATTCATTGCCGGTTTCATCCAGATAAGTATAGGAAATGGATGCGGGCACTTCTTCTCTTGTATAAGCATTGGAAACAGACATCTGAATATTCTGTTTTTCTACGGTTTCTTTTGTCAGAGGATAATCCATGTGGATACGAACGGAAATGGTGCTGGTGCTGTCCACAGCTGTTAAGGAAAGCACTGTCTTTTCTTCTTCGGTTTCTTCCTCTTTTACTTCTTCTTTTTCTGCTTCCTGTTTTTCTTCCTCGTCTTTTACGTCTTCGGAAGGCGCTGTTGTTCCTTCGCCTTCTTCAGCGGGAGGAACGACAGGGGTTTCTTCAGGAGTTTCTACAGCAGGAGTTTCTGCTGTATCTTCCTTTTCGTGATCTTGATTCTGTTCACCGTCTCCTTCCGGTGTGGAAGGTGCAGGGTTTGTATTGTCATCAGATCCTGTGGCATCTGTTTCAGGGGCGTCAGACGGTGTTTCTGTGTCGGCTGCATCTTCTGGACCCTGTGCAGAAACTGTATCGTTTACAGTTTCTTCGGCATAAACACTGGGAACGGAACTGCTTGCCATGACCGCTGCCAGTACCAGGCAGGGCAGTGCATTTCTCTTCATAAAAAATACCTCTCTTCCTTTTTTTTGATTTACTCGAAAATTTTTTTTGCATCGTCTGATTCTCACAAAGTGGATGCATTGTGTGATAGTATAGCATAGAAAAAATTAAAATACTATAGTTTTTCTAGGATATCTGCAAAACAGGCATTTTGGACAAGTGAAAAAGATTTTAGTGAGTGAAAATATGCAAAGTATGTAGAAAGGGTAGTACAAAACCAAAATGTGTAGAGAAAACCACTAAATGGCATTTGATACAATCCATGGGGGTTTGGGTAAAAAGTGGAGGGAATGGAAAACAGAAATAGAAATATTTTCCAATTCTTGTATAAAAATAAAAAATTTTGTCATAAGAAAAGATTATAGATGCATGATATGGGGGTATTTTGTATGACAAATGAATAAGGAATCACACGATTTTAATTTTATGAGATATAGTTTATAAAAAGATTATGGGAATGTAATGCTTCAGTAAAAGGAAGGAAATAATTTGGAAATGTTTTTCTGTTACGATAAGTAAAATGGCATAGGACAAGAACGGGGGGATTTACATGAAAAGAATGTTTTACAGAGTATTATCTGCAACGGTCATCATGTCTTTTGTGACGGCAGTACCGACTTTCGCGGGGGAGTATCAGGAAAGTGGGATTGATGCTGTGATCAATGGACAGAGCGTGAATGAACACGGCGGGAAAACGGTGGAGATTGATGGACAGATTTATGTGCCTTTGCGTACAACATTTGAAATGCTGGAAAAAAATGTAGAATACTGGAAAGATGCCAGAAAGGTTTTTGTCAATGAAACAGTGGAGCCGAGCAACTCAGAATATGCGTTTCAACAGCCCTATCATCTGATTGCTTCCATTCCGCAGGAAAGAATTTACCTTTATGGACTTCAGCCTAAAGGGGTTGTAGTTTCTTTTGATGGGGATGCGTCTTATATTGATGCTGATTATGCTACTCCACAGCGGATTCTGCCGGAGATCGCCTATGGAGATTATGACGATGATAACAGGAAGGAAATTGCGGTAAGTTTTAACACCGATTCTGGTACAGGCGTAGATGTGGATACGCTGCATGTTTTGACAACAGACGGGAAAGAGCCTTATGTTTTCCGGGATCATGTATTGGACAATACCGTTTTCCAAAATCTCTTTGGTGAAGCAATTCAGACAGAAATCAAAAACAATACGGTCATATACAAAATCAATGGAAAAAAAGAACGGCAGTTTCAACTGGAGTTGCCAAAGGGGAAAGAAATCAAAAAGTTGCAGGTGGGCAATCTGATTGATTTTGATGTGGCAAAATCAAATATCCTCTTTTCTGTATCTTTAGGAGCGGTTTATGACGGTGTGCCGGAAGGCAAAATATTTGGATATTTGACAGGAGAAATTACTTTTGATGGGAAACAGTTTGGTGTACAGAATCTGGATATGATTTCTGAAGAGGAATCAGAAACCAATGCACAGCTGAAAGTGGTAGCACAGGATTTGCTGGAACGAGATTTGGAGATTGAGGGGATATTTAACGCAGGGCTGCAGGGGGACAGTGACTATAGTTACCAATGTTCTTTGATCTGGGAAGAAACCGGGCAGAAGTATTTCCCTGCGGTTTCTGATACATACAAAACAGTAGCGGATTTGGAAAAACTTCTGCGCAGTACCTATTCCAGTGAAGGACGAATTCAGTATTTCATGCAGAATTACATCTATGGTGAAGATCCATATTTTAAGGAAGTGGATGGGCAGTTGTGTGTAAATATGAATGTAGGCGGAAAAGGTATGCCGATTATCGTAGATTTCAATAGTGTGCAGGTGAAACAGATCAGTCCAACCAAAGCGGACATTACCTTTGACTTTGATGAATTTGATTATCAAACGAAATTGGCGAAAACGTCTATGACGCTCATTGATGGTATATGGTATCTGGATCAGGGCGTATATGAAGTAGCGGAAACAGCATAAACAAACGGGAGAGTGCTTAAAGAAATTTCCCTTAAGAAAACATATGAAATAAAATCTTAATATTATTAAGAAAGCTGAAGTCCTTTGTAGTGTATGGATTTCAGCTTTTTTGTTTTCTTGTAAAGATGCCTTTAACAAGGGGTTTCTTTTTTATAAAGAAGAAACGAGCTTTTCATTTGCCAT
>OOCG01001045.1_pt1 | contig 14837 bp, 16 predicted proteins | sample 1671521 | NCBI WGS metagenome assembly OOCG01 (sample SAMN06348165, study PRJEB24527) | human gut metagenome | biome: human gut; feature: ankylosing spondylitis patient; material: feces | host: Homo sapiens | place: China | collected 2015-10
ATATATTTTCCATTAAAGGCAAATGCTTTGCGGGAGTCCACCCAGGGCATCCCTTTCTTTTCTTCAAAGACACGGCGGAACTCAGTGGTCTTTTCCTGTTGGTCGATATACTGTTCCAGTTTGGCAACCTTCAGGTTCTCACCAAAGAAGCCCAGATGGTTATAGAAGGTTTTAGCAAACACACGCAGAACAGCAGTTTTGTCTTTATTGATGGAACCCTCAATATCAATATTAAACAGAATCGTCTCTGTCTGCACCTTCGTGGAACGGTCAATCAGCATATAGGTTGCAGGGTCATCTTCAAACTTCCTGCGGAATCTCTCAACACTATGAATCCCTTTGACCTCTTTATTCTCCAGTAGATAGGACAGCATTTTCAAGAAGTGGGATTTACCGCTTCCAAAGAATCCGGAAATCCACACGCCGGTATCAGCGGTCGGCTCATCCAGAGCATCACTATAATAATTAAAAAAGGTAATGAAGTGCTTCTTCAATTCCTTTGTAATAACATACTCATTTAATTCCTGCTCGATCACATCGTCCGCAGCCTGATCGACTTTGATAACACCGTTGATTTTACGGTTGATGTCATCGGCAAACATATCACGAATAATCACAATCGTACCCCCTTATACAACATTGAACGCCCTGTAATAATCATTGGGCTGCAATCGGTTAAATAATTTCACATGACGTCCGTCAAACTCACCCGGATACATTACCAGAATCGGAACATCCGAAAAATGAGGTTGCAGTGCTTCCAACAGTGAATGGATTCTCATAAATGGGAAAACTTCACCCACACCGGTAAGCATCAGTACATCCCCACACTCATGCGGTTCAAACTGGATTTTTTCTATAAACTCACCTTCGCCAATAGCGGAGTGGAGCTGTTCCAAAAGGAAGATACTTCCGTCTTCCGCTTCCATATCCGAAATCGCATCCGTGATACCAATATCCTCGCAGATGGAAAGAAAAGTCTGATATAGATTACAGATTCTCAGACGGCAGGACAGAGAATGGTCGGTTTCCAGTTGCTGAGTAAAGTGGCGGACTGCCATTTCATCTTCTGGATCGTAACAAAAAATACGAATATTCACTTCATTGCTGAGTCCTTTACCTTCCAAAAATTCAGGTTCTTGTATCAGTTCTCTGACTTTATCTAAACGTTCTTCAATATTACTCATACATCTGTATCCTCCTTATGAGAAGCAGTTGAAAGCGGGTAACACCATCAGGTCGCCATGGCTTCTGATTGCATTTTCCAAAATTGGATGCAGGTACACTGGATTCAAATGATCTGCATGAACATTGTCCAGATACTCATTCTCTACGAGAACTTTCGCAAGCACCTGTTTAAGTTTCGTGATCGTTCCCTCACTCCAAGCAGCTACTGCATCATCCTGTTCCTGCAATCTCATAAAATAGGTATTCAAATCAATCCTACCAAAAGAGCTGTCCCTTAATCGGTACTTCTCACCAATAACAGTCAGCATAAATTCCCACATCAGGCGGCTCTGTTTCATCATGGCATATAGACAAATCTGCTTGGCTACATCAGTCGGCTGCTGCACAATCGCTCTAACCAAGTCCATATCATTCATAACCGCCAATCGCTTTAAGCAAGCCTTTGCCATCCGAGCGATTGACTTTTCTGTGGGATACTGAAAAAGATTATCTTTCCTGATCTTAGCAACGACATCTTCTTCGCTCAAGCCACAGCTTAATAATTTTGCAGTTGTTCGCATTTCATAAAACAGAAACTGTTCCCTTGTTAAAGATGCAATATATGGATATGTATTATCCATCAAAAATCTCCCCTTTGTTTTCATCATCTTGTTTCAGGAAGGATTTCCATGATATCATCTACCGTGCAGTTTAGTTTCCTGCAAATTCGCACGAGACTTTCCATCGACACAAATTCATTTCTCGATAGTTTGGCTAGAGTGTTAGTACTGATTCCAACTTCTTTTGCAAATTCTGTTTTATTCAGTTCTTTATCAATAAGTAACTTAAAAAGTTTATTGTAAGTTACATCCATATCTTTTCCTCCCGCTAAATAATTTGTCTATTACATTATTTTTGTTTATTATAACATATTTCACCTAAAAAACATATTTTTTTGATATATAGTGAATTTTTTTATATTAACACAAATCTTTAATGACTATATTTGATATTATTAGTTTTATCGTTTATGATTTATTAATCAAAAAATCTATAGCTATAAATGATATTTCTTTTTCTGTATACTATGTAACTGTTAAAATGAACAGTTCACATTCTCGGCTCACATTGAGCCATACCATAGCTCACGCAGAAGACAGACCTCCCCCTTGGCGTTTTTTCATCGTTTTTTAAGGGGGATTTTTTTGCCTTTTTCAAAATTCATTTTATGAAATAGAGATTGCTGCTTTTTCCGCCATTGTCACGAAACCGATTTTCTTTTTTGATGTATGCGCTTCTTTCCAATTCTTGAATGGAACGCTTTACTGATGCCAAAGAAAGATGCAGATCTTTCGCTATGGTTTTCATGGAGGGATAGCAGCTTTTTGTTTCTTTACTTGCGCGTTCACAAAGATATAAATAAACAGATACGGCTTTATTGGAAAGCTCCATATCTTGATAAACCTTCATTTTGTCAATCATCACTTTTTTCCACTCCTTTCATGGTTTTCGATATGTTACGCAACGGCTTATCTTGTGCCTGCATTGGGCGTTTGATGGGCTGCTGAAGAGGATTTTCCGGTAAACCGTATTTTTTTGTGATGGCTTCCTCAATGGTCTTTTTGTTGGCGTAATGTACCTTTCTTACCACTGCCTGACGCATTGGATATGTTTCATTCAGTTCGATGCCCCACTCAAAAAACAGTTTCAGCTTTGTTTTCATTGGCTTTACGCCTGTTCTTGTGACGATGAACGTATCTTTTGGCATGATTTTAAGCTCATCTGGTGTCATCAGTGGTCTACCTGTCATTTGAAGTGACTTAGATTTATCTCTACCTTGTGAGATACTGCCTGTCATGACTGTCCTGTCCCCCAGTGTCTTGGACAGTACGTTGGCTGCTTCGGAGTTTGGTGCGAAGCCACCATATATGCAGACCTGACAGTTATCAATGATGATGTCCGCACCTTCTTTGCCATAGTTCTTTTCCAGCTGTGCCAATGACTGTATGATGGGCACAAAGCTGATTCGTCTGGAACGGCTGGCAGAAAACATCATTTCCGCAGACTGTATAGCTGGCAGTGTACCGAACTCATCTAGGAAGAACATGACTCTGTTTGGCAGCTTTCCGCCCATTTCATCGGCAATGGAAAGCATTTCTCGATATAACTGCTGTACGATTAAAGAAATGAGGAAATATTTGCTGTCATCTTCCTCCGGCATAATCAAAAACACCGCAGACTTGTTCCTACAAAACTTTTCCGTATTGATTTTCGTTTCAAAGCAGAGCAACTGTTCAATTTCAGAATCCAGAAAAGCATTCAGCCTTGACAATGCTGTTGAGAGTACAGACGCCATTGCCTGATCTGAAGTATTCAGGGCGGCACCGGAAAGCCATCTTGCTTTATGTTCTTCCGGAAGACGTTCCATCAACAGCTTGAACTGACTTTTGCCTTTCACTTCCGATGGTCCCAATAAATCTTGAATCAATTTGAACACACTGATGATATGCCTTTCTTCGCCTTTTTCTTCTATTTCATTTTTCTCTGGTTGAAATAAAATCACTGCCTCCACTTCTCGAATACTTACTTCATGTGTTTTCGGTAAAAAATCTATATTTTTATCAATGCATTTTTTCCTCATCTGGGCTATTTCTTTTTTACGTTCTTCCAGTGCTTTCTGTTTTCTCTTTTCCTGTTCCAATGTAAGAGCGTAGGGCGAACAAAATTCCGCAATCACCAATATCACAGCAGTAATCAAGCCTTCCGCCGAATCATAGAAAAAGGCGTTTTGCCCTGCGTTGGCAGAGTCAAATCCACCAGAATTCATGACCGTTTTGGATATTATCTTTGCGTACTTCTCTGCTTTTGCCTTTGCCACAAGGGAGTCTGTCTGCAAATATTCATCCATGTAATGATTCACCATATGAAGCATATTGAAACCATCGCTTTGGGTTGGATTTCTCAAATCCAATACCGAAATATCATAGCCATAATACTTTTTTGCAATGGGTGCATAGCTTCTCAGGAGGTCACCCTTCGTATCGGTTGTGACGAAGCTCATGCCCGACGCACAGCAGTATTCCAGATTGGGATATAAAAACTTAGCTGTCTTGCCCACACCGGCAGCACCGATCATCAGTGCGTGAACATCTCCTTCCTCCACGATTGCTGTGACTGTTTTCTTCTTCCCGAACTTCATCATATTGCATCCAATAATGATGCCTTGTGGCAGGTCGCAAGGAGGCTTTCGCCTCCAGACCTGTGGTTCATATCTCATTCTCTGAAATGCCGCGTCGATCTCTTTTGGTGTGGCAAAACTGGCAGAACCATGCTGTCCATCTCCAACGGTCTTGCTTTTGATGTTCAAAGACTTCCTGTCAATCAAAAGCATGCAAACCATAAAGGCACCGAAAATCAATAGCAGCGGCATCAACTTCCATAAATTCTCCATTCATTTAGCCTCCCATTTCTTCACGTCTTTTCTTTTATTCTCAAAATAACTTTTATATCCAAATATACAATTTTCAATATAAAAAACAGGCAATAGCATATTCTTCTGCTATTACCTGTTTAAAAATAAATAATGTTTTTAAATAATTGATCTACCCAATTCTTTTGCCTCTTTAAGCTGATTTTGTTTACTTAAAATATCTCCAACATTCATATTGCCTCCAGCATAAACTATCCCAAGATTTTTCCATCCTAAATGAGAGGTTAAACCTTCGTAAAATGCACGAACAGGTGCAAAGTTTTCTTCTGTGTTACCTTCAGCAGACATAAGTAAAACACAATCTTTTTTTGGATTTTCATAATTCGTATTTAATTCCGCTACTGCAAAAAGTCGATCAAAAGCACATTTTAACTGTCCTGATATTCCCCAATAATACATAGGAGAAGCTAACACCACAACATCCGCTTCTTCATATACTGAGTAAATTTGTTCCATATCATCTTTTTGTACACATGGACTTGATTTTTCCTTACCTCCTTTGCAACATCCTAAGCAACTATGAATATTCATTTTCTGCAAATCAAAACATACAACTTCATGTCCTGACTCAGTAGCTCCAAGTGTAAAACTTTTTATCAACTCTTTTGTATTACCATTGGCGCGAGGACTTCCGTTTAAGATACATATTTTTTTGTGCATCAACAACACACCTCCTAAAATTTATGCTATAATTATAACAATACATATGTACTATATGAAGTACGCACATTTTTGTTAGATACTATACTTTAGGAGAGTGTAAACATTGATAAAAAATTATATTGAAAACGCAAACTTTGAAGATACAGGATTTAGCTACACGCTGTCTTTAATCAGCGGGAAGTATAAAATGGTCATTCTTTATTGCTTAATGGAATTTCAAGTTGTTCGTTACAATGAATTAAAACGTTACATCAAATCAATTTCTCATAAAACACTTAGCAATGCTTTAAAAGAACTGGAAAAAGATCAGCTTATTATCCGCAAAGAATATCCACAAATTCCACCCAAGGTAGAATACAGTTTATCAGATAAAGGGCAATCCTTAATGCAGATATTAGATCAACTTTGTATTTGGGGAGAGAATCATAAAAAATAAAAATATGCTATTCTGTTTATAGGAACTCTATCTACAATTTTTATATTCTTCATTGATTCAGCCTCACATCTTCAACTCCATCTGCTCAACGGAATCTGACTCTGTTTTTTGTTCTTCCATTTTCTGTTCCACAAAACTATTTTTTCTTTCCAGCTCCTGTAGATACTCCGTTTCCACATAGATGATGGCTCTCATTGCCATATCCGCCATGTTTTTTGCCCATACAAAAAGAGATGGTTGATCTTGCACCGCAAGGGTTTTCAAGTGTTCCATCTCTTCTTTCATTTCCTGTATGCGTCGATCCATTCTCGCTTTGTCCAGATATGGTTTATATGCCTTTTCCAATTTCTGTATGGTGGTTTGGTACATGGTCAGTTCTGGTAGGTTGTCATCTCCTTTGCCCTCACACATCAAGCAGACGGACAGATCTGCCATACGCAAAATGCTGGCAAGGAGTGGTTTTGTGTCAACTTCTCCTTTCTTTACCGATTTTTCTGCTTGCTTGAAATCTCTTTTGATCTGTTCCAGATAAAAAGAGGAACCTGATTTTTCATATTCCTGTTTACGCCATTTCATATATGGGCTTTCTGTGTTGGCATTCATGATACCAAGTTTTCTGACCGCAACATGATATGCTGTTTTCTTGGGATGGGACTGCGGAAGGATCGCTTCCACCCCATGTTCCGCCTTCAGCTGCTCATTCCAGTCTTTATAGAGAGGGTATTCCCTTTTGATTTTTTCTGCCTCATACCCCTTTTCAATGAGGATATCCTTTAATTTATCACAAGCTTCAATGCCTGCCGCATCGTAATCCAGACAGAGAAAAATCTCATGAATATTTTTTTGTTCTTCCAAAAATTGTAGAAGTGGTTTTGGTGAAAGTCCATCCAGCGCCAGAAAGCTGTCTGCTTTCCATTCATCATTTCTCCATGTAATAAACGACATCAAATCGATAGCAGCTTCGAATACATAGAGCTTTGTGTTTTCCCCTCGCCAGCAGAAACCATATTTGCAGTCTGAACCAGTAACGGTCATTCGGAAGCTTTTTGTCTGCTCCGCTGTAGATTTTTTGCAAGCTGACTTTGGCACACCTTCTTTGTCTGTTCCCACAAAAACTACGTTGCCATGTTCCTTTTCCTGATAAAGTGTTTTCTGTTCCACAAAACTTTTCACCACATCTTTGGAGAGAAATCTTGTCTGTAAAAGATAGGCAAACAATCGTTTCATATTACTGTCTTTCTCAGGAAGTTTGAACTCTGATTTTTTAGTACCATCTTCGCATTTGGCTGTATTACCATTGACTTCAGTTTCCTCACTCACTTTTGGCTTTTCCTGTTCGGTGTTTTTCTTCCTGCCAAGCTCTGGTTCTTCTCCGTTCAGAAGTTCTTGCATGGCAGTGCGAAAATTCATGCCATAAAACTCCTGCATAAATTTCAGTGGATAGCCACCTCGCATATTTTTATGGTCATACCAACGGTTTCTTCTGACAGAAATGCTGTCATGCTCTCCTGTGGAGTCTTTGTAAATCAGTACTGACTCACTTCCCGTTTTTCTCAGGCGTTCTCCTTTTTGCTGAAGGAATTCCTCCAGATTTGTCTGGTTTGCCTTATCGATCTGTTCCTGGGTATAAAGTGCCATATGCTTCCTCCCTGTCTTTTGCCCTGTCCAGAGCGTTTTCCACACAGCTGTAATCAAAGCTGTGTTCCTCATACGCTTCTTCCATTGCTTCCACTTCTTTTTCTTTTGGGAATGCAAATGGTGTTTCTCTCATCAGAAAAACCATCACATCCAAAACACCTTTTTCTGTTTTTAGGTTCCAATTTGTCTTTTGATAGATTTCATTGGGATAAATTGCTTCCATGTTCTGTAAATCAGATTCTTCCAACTTCCAAATAACTGCTGGCACGATTTCATCTCCAACCTCTAGTGTAGGCATAGCAGTTTCATAAAACCTGCGGAATTCCAATGCACAGTCTTTTAGACCGCATTGCATAAAAAGTATTGCTGATGGACAAATCTCCTGTAGCTTTTCTTCCTTCATATATCCATCGTAAGTCAATAAATAAACCATATTTCATCCCCCTCACATTTCCATTTCCATAAATGCAGTATCTTCTGTTTGTTCTTCTGTCTGAATCTCTGTTGGTTCCATCATCTTCTGCCATGCGGAGTTGCCTTCCAGATTTTTTGTCAGCATTTTTCTTGCAAACTTATATTCTTCGCCTACCATGCCAGCTCGCACCAACCAAGTACGCATCATGAATTTATCATTTTGATTCTCACTTTTCTTCTGGCTGACAGTACGGTTGTTTTCCGCAAAGCTGCTGACGATCTGCGCAAACTGAATATCACTGAGCAGTTCTTTTTTATTGAGTGTGCTTTTGAAGTAAGGAAACGAAATGACACCGTTCTCTTTGCCTTGACTGGTGTCTGCCACTTGTGAAAAGGGAATGTCTAACGCTTTTTGAAATAATTCCCCTTTGCTCTCATAAAGATTTTCCAGATTGGTCTGGTACTTCTCCCAGTTCTCAATACAACTTACATCCAGAAGTAAATTCATTTTCGTGGAGTCATTGACGATAGCACCTCTTAGTTCCAACTGTTCCAAGGCTTTTTTCAGCATTGGAAACTCATTTTCATATAAAAATGGTGAGAGCAGTTTCACTTGGTACATATAGTTTGCTCCCACCACTTTTTCTCCGTTATATTTTTCTGCTTTGATGCTGTCAGAGGGAAGGATACGCCACAGCCTTTGATTTTGATCTGGAACGTTATATCCATTGTCCGACAGACAGAAAACGACTTTTGTATCAAACTGTTCCGCCAAAATCTCTGCCACAGCTTTCCTTGTAATCCCTGTCATATCCATCTCAACACCATATTTTTTCCATCTCATACGCTTCCCTCCTTACATTTTCTGTCCATGGGCTTCTTTCTTTTCCATGATCTTACGCATCAGCTTCTTATCTACATGAATCTGTTGTTTCTTTCTATCATAATCCTCTTCAATCATATGGCTGATGTGTTTCATCAGAAGCAGGAACTGTTTTTGTGCCTGTATTTGATGAAACTTTTTTGTTCGTTCTTCCCAGCTTTCTTGAGGATTTACTTTTTCATGATTTCGTTCTTCTGGTTCTGCTGCTATGGCTTCATTCATTTCCAACAGTATCAATGCAGATTTCAAAACCATGTTTTTGATATTACGGAACTCTGGTTCTTCCGCAAGGGTTCTTCTGGCACGTTCCTGATTCTGATATGTAGAAAGGATATCGTCTTTCAATCCCAGCCAGCTTTCATAGGCTTGTGAAATCTTTTTGTCCTTGCTGATTTCTTTGACGATCTCGTCTACCAGTATTTTATTTTCTTTCTCAAGCCTTCCATAAACCTTTTTGTGTTTTGCTGTTTTCAGTTTTTGAGATAACTCCCAAAGCAAAGCTTCCGCTTTTGGATGATCTGTATGTTCCATTGTCATTGCCTGTTTCAGTTTCCTGTCAAAGTAATTTTTCAGCTCGTCCCTGACTTCATCTTTCTGCTCATAGATGTAATACAGCTCATCATGGAATATCTCATTGGCAAAAGAACTTTTTAGTTTCATAAGGTTTTTTGATCCAAGATAACCTTCTTTGGGCTTTTTAGAATAGCACATCAGATGGATATGAGGATGATGCCCCTCATTATGAAAAGCACCATACCACACAAAATGCTCTACAGGGATTCCCATTGCCTTTGCAATCTCTGGTGCTTTGCCTCGTACCAGTTCTCGCCACATATTGGCATTATCATATCCAAGACGAACTGCATCCTCTCGTTTCAATGACAAAACAAATGTCCAGATGTTGCCGTTATGTTCCGCAGCTTCTTTTGCCACCTGATTCAGATCAATTTCTTTATCTGATCCATTCCACAGTGCGTGTCCCTGTTTTCCTCGTTCTGCTCTTGGTCTTTTGGCAAGGTAGCCAACATAGTTTTCCATGCTGTCTTCCCTTGCCAAACCTTCTTCGGCAATTTTATTAATCAGTTCCATAGCGTTTTCTCTTGTTGGGTTTTGCAAGTAGTCTTCATACTCTTGTTCGCAGCTTTCTCTCAATTCTTTATGTGCTTTTAGTTCTTTTTCAATCCATCTCTTCTGGTGTTCAGTGGCTTCTCTTTGTGACTGATTCACCTCAAACTTTTCTGCGTTTGGTCTTGTCGCAACATACTTTACATAGTTTTTTACTTGTGATGGTTTTTTCATTTTCAAATATCTTAGCGATAAAATAAATCTTGGCATATCATCACCTACATTTCAAATTGCATCTCATTGTCTTGTTTCGCTTCCAAACGATTTTTCAACTCATCCTCTGTTTCAATATAAAAGTCATCTGACCAAAAATCTAAATATAATACACCATAAGAAGTTTCAATTCCTCTTTGGGAAAAGCCTTCACCCCAGCCATCACTATACTGTCCGTTAAAATAATCTTTCAGAATTTCGATCTCCTGATCTGTCAAAGGTTTTTCGATATCACATACCATAACGCCATATGCTTTGTCCCCTACAGTTTCGACCCTGGGATATGCCGCCGTTACTTTTTTCAGCAAATCTTTTTGGTTTTCTCTGCTTCCATAAGCAAAGTAATGCATCAGCCCCATATCTTCATCTGTTTCATAATCCCATTCCTTACGGATGTCTTGATTGATTTCTTCTTGATAGGCTGTCAGATCTTCTGCTGTCAGAAAATCGAAATCTACTTCTCCCAGTTCCTCCATAGCATCTTCATCAAAATACGAATCGTAATCCATATCTTTGTTGAAGTCATAATCTATGATGCCCTGCACAGGACTATAAAATCTATATTTCATTCCTCGTCACTCCTTTGATATCTTACGGCTTCTTCCATGGTGAGGATGCCGTTGATCTTTTTCACTTCATTGACGCATCGGATATGAAGTCTTCGCATAGTTGCCTCATCCATATCATTGATAGCAGCAAGCATACTTTCCAGCTTTGCCATCTCCACTGCGATTTTGAAAAGCATCTTTGACAGTCTGTTTTCGGAAGTTCTCATAATGCCAGATACGGTTTCCATCATCACATCAGATAAAAAATCCATGTGCTTTTCCTGATAAAGATATCCGGAATAAAAATGAATTGCCTTTTCAATAAAGTCACTGCGATTTGTCAAGCCTTCCATTACAACCGCAGCATCGCTTTTTTGAACTGCGTCTTTGGAAAGCCATACGCTGTATCTTTGTTTTTTATATTCCTCGCTCATTTTATTCTCCTTTCGTAAACTTTGGCACTGAGCTGGTACCAGCACCTGTGCAAAATCTCCTTTTTTCTAAGGGAATCTTGGCATTTGTTGTTTTCATAGCCACAAACCAGTGCCGTCTGCCTTTGACCAGCGTCTGCAAAAAATCCCCGCACTGCGGGGATTTGAGGGATTTTACCGGCTGTTCTGAGCCGGTATTTAACCTGCAAGTATTTTCCGCATCTGTCAAAGCCCTCCCTTGCAGATATCTGCTCCAAGCACCCGCTTTTTCCCTTCGCCCAAAATCGGGGCAAATTCGCTCCAAACTGCCTTTCCCTGCAACTGTTCCACCTGCTCTACAAAGTGGCACACAGGGGCAAACAGGGCGCAAAAAAAGGCGAACCTTTTGGCTCGCCTATTCTTTCAATACTTCTATTATTTTTGCAAATATGAGATTTTACTTTTGTTTATATTATATTTATTGCTAACTGCCTGTAATCTTCTCTCAAAAAGATCTTGATTTGCTCATTTTCTTTCAACAGTTTTTGGAATAACATCTGGGTGTCTTCTTCACACAGAGAAACAAGACATTTGATATCATCCAAACTTTTTACCGCATACAGTTCATTCACTGTACTCAAATATACCTTGCATTTCTTTCCCAATGCGATTAAATTCAAGATATTATTTAAAGTGCCTTTACTCTTTCCGTTCCAAATCATAAAACCGAAGTCAGCATCTTTTGCCATTTTCAAATCTTTCGCTGCATAGTATCGGAAACCTTTTGCTTGGCTAGGTGGAACAACCGATTTGATTTTCCACCTTCCAACATTGTTTCTAGCCTTGCCTTCTGTAGCATATATGATAACATTTTCATATTGTCTATCAGCAAAAAACTGCTGTACTGCTGTATCTATGCCATCTGCATCTCCTACAATCACTTCATGTTCTTTCGCAGATATAGAAATTAGCTGTCTTATGATCTTTTCATCCAAGGTACGCAAGGCTCTAGGTCCCGCAATAAAAACTTTCATAAACATCACCTGTTTGTTTTTGTAATGGTTAACACATAAATATCTTTTACCATTTTATCTGTTCGAAGAGCATGAACACATTCATTCAAACTTTTTCCAGTGCTATATAAATCATCCACTATAAGAACATTATATGTTCTTTTTGCTAGTTTCGCAAGGTGAAAGACTCCTGTCATAGATGCTTTATCACCGCTTAAATCCTTCGACTGTATGTTCGAAGATTTCACAAGTACATCATTATAATAATGCTTGCCAATATAAAGTGCCACTGCTTTGCCAAGTTCCTCTGCAGGTTGATACAATCTAGTTTTGCTTGGTGGTACAGATATTACAACATCAACATTTTTCAACGCTTCCCATTCATCCAGAAATGGAATGATTTCTTCCATAATAGAATCCAGTTGATCATGTTTATATCGATACTTAAATTGGAATAACATTTCTCCTAACTTTGTTCTGGTTGTATCAAAAAGTGGATGACCATATACATCTTCTCCCATATATGTACTGGACAAAATGTGATGATCTAAGGCATACCCCTCGGTCCATGCGCCAACTAAGCGTATTGGATTGATTCCCTGTTCTCTTTTCATATGTCACCATTCTTTCTAAAAATTAATTCAAAATTGGTTCCAAATCGTCTTTTACTTCATTATATTTGTTTTTTTCTTTTCGTCAATCCAACATACCCAATACAATTTCATGTCTTTTGTTTTCTCTAAATTATTTTTTCGCATCAGAAATAGTTTCTCTGTCTTGTAGAATCTTCTTCTATAACCAACTATTTTTCTTGTGCCGCTGATGAAAACCAACTCAAATTAGATATGATTTCTCCCAGCAATTCTGCTCTTTGGCAGAACGCATCACATAAAACTGCCCTGCGTTCTTTGCTGATGTAAGGTGACTGGGATAGGATTTCCTCCATTTCTTCTTTCATGCCATCCAGTGCTTTGAGATCAACCCATGAAAAATCTTTTACCAGTTTGATCTGTTCCCTATGGGTTTTCTTGAAAGGCTTGGCTGGTAGATTGGGAGAAAGTGGCTTGATCAGACGTTCCTGTGTGTTATACCACAGTGATGTTCCACAGTCAAATATAGGTGCAACACCAATCCATTCCAATGTAACTGCATTCCGAATCAAGCCAAAGTTATTGAAATGCCTGTCCGTATTTCCGATCAGAAAATCCAAAACAATCATTTTTTCTGTCTGCTCTCTGATGTTTTTTACGCCAAGTTGTTCCGCACAATTCAGATAAAATTCATAGTCCGAGAGATCCTTTGGCTTCTTTCTGCTCTGCATAATATGGTAAGCCGATACCAATTCCGTTTCAGAAGTAATGAAATCCTGGCAGACAGAAAACAGTTTTTCATGCTCACACAGCAATGTATACTTCGTATGTGGGATGCATAACCTTTCCGCAATCTGAGAAGCAATGACTTCACATAAGGGTTCCTGCTGGTATGGATTGCTTCCGCCTTTGATCAAAACTCGTTCCCCATCTCTCACTTTCCATGCCTTTGTCATCTGACCTTCCAGCGTAACGTCTGGTGTCATGGTGTCAAAACATTCTGTGATTTCCAAATTTCCCAGCATCATTTCTCCAAACTGTTCCGAGAAATCGTTGTCAAAAAACTGGATTTGTTCCCATGACACAGAGGAATCTTCTGGTTTCAGCCAATATTGATCTGATAAACTTAATCCGAAACTGTCTTTGAGCAGTTCTTTTGATGTAAGCATATTTTTTATATCCAAGACTTCTTGCAGTCTTGGTCGACCTTTTGGTATGGTTCGTCTACTCCACCACCTTGCCAGAGCCTGCTGATCTGCGTCTTGTTTTTGCATCGTTCCTACTGGCATATGTGCTGCTGCGTATATATTTTTTATGCTTTTGATGTGATAAAACGAATCCATTTCTACATCCGCGACTTTGATTTCTCTATGCATCAATGTAAATTCCACTATCCTCACCCCTTGCTTTTCTCAGAATCATACCCATAAATTCTGCGTCAGTCAAGAAATATACCGCTTTTTACTTGACACCTTTCGTCAACAGAGTTTATATACCACAAGCGGCTTTGCCGACTTTTGGGAAAAGGTGGTTTTTATTTATGGATATGTTTCAGCATTTTCTTTCGCACCAATCTGTAAACACATCAGCGTTCTCAGATATTATTCGTACCGCAAAAGAATTTCATCGGCTTCTTGGACAGAAAAATTATCTACTCAATCATTATCTATCCATGTTTTTTCGCTTGATTGTGGAAATGGATTTCTGCGCTTTGGAAGATGAAATTTATCAATCCATTTCGGATTTGCAGAAGAAAATACTGGATGATTTAGAAAACAACAACGGTTCCATACTCATGTTTGATTGTCAGGAGCCTTCCACTGAAATGGAACTTTGCTGGACTGCACTGGCAGATTCCTTATTAGAACAAGCCCTGAAAGAGTTTTATAATGAATATATGCATTCTTATCATCTATCTGTTGACCTAGTCGATTTCAGGCAAACAGAAGAGAAACTCATAGAATATCTGGGAAAAAGTGCTTGGGAAAAGTTCCAGCAACAACTAATAAATTGTTTTCTTCATTGTTCTTTGATGCAGCTATTTCGCCAAGGTATTGTCATTGAAATCACGAAACGCTTCCTGTCACGGGATTTGGAAACGGATCAGGAGATCTTCCGTCTATATCTGAATCGGTTTTTCACAGAGGAGAGCAGATGATACCATCTGCTCTCTTGCCCTTAAACGGATGGAATATCCTGCGGCTGTTCTGCTTGATTCTGTTCTTTCTCGGGTTCTGTTTCCTCTTT